>OFDN01001137.1_pt1 | contig 18658 bp, 13 predicted proteins | sample 1520971 | NCBI WGS metagenome assembly OFDN01 (sample SAMEA94257418, study PRJEB24077) | hot springs metagenome | biome: Aquatic biome; feature: Geographical feature; material: Water | place: India | collected 2012-06-12 | depth 5 m
ATCTCATGCTCCAGGCCCAGGGTCCAGGCCGCGCCCAGCGTGATGGCGTGCAGGGCCTGGGCCACCGTGATGCGCTCGTCGGGCCCCAGCACGCGGCCCGAGGGCGTGAGCCGGTTCACCGCGCACCAGGCGGTGAACAGCGGCGCCAGCGGCGTGACCGGCGCATCGCTGTGGATGGCCAGCGGCACGCCGCTGTCCGAAAGCTTCACCCGCAACACGCCCTGCCATGCCGGCACCGCGACGTCGCCCGGCGCATCGATCTGCAAGGCCAAGGCCACGGGCCAGCCGGCCGCCTGCTCGCCCGGCACGGCCTGCAGCACAAGGCGGCCGCGGTAGTGGCGCAACATGCGGCCGGGCCCCGCGGGCCACGAGGCGGACACGGCATCGGGCCACTCCTTGAGCAGGCGGTCGAGCAGGCGCTGCGGCGCACCTTGCCCCAGCTGCAGCGCAAGCCAGTGGCGCAGCACGATGGCCTGCTGCGCGGGCGTCAAGGCCTGCCAGGGCTCACGCAGCAGGGCGCGCCCGGCACTGCACCGTGCCAGCGCCTGGGTGGCCCAGTCCCGCAGGGCCTCATCGGCCTCGGCCATGCGGCGCGCGGAAGCGGCGAGCGCACTTTCCGCGTCGGCGAAGGCGCTGCTCAGGCCAGGCATCACCTGCAGCCGCAAGCGGTTGCGGGCAAAGCGGGAATCCGCGTTGCTTGGGTCTTCGACGGCTGCGATGCGGTGGTGCGCCACATAGGCGTCGATGGCCTCGCGCGGCTGGTCCAGCCAGGGCCGGGCCCAGGTGATGCCGTCACGCACGATGCAGGAAGGCATGGCGGCCAGGCCGGCCGGGCCTGCCCCGCGCAGGGCCTGCAGCAGGACGGTCTCGGCCTGGTCACGCCGGTGATGGGCCAGCAGCACCAGTTGCACATCGGCCTGCAGCGCCATGTCGGTCAAGGCCGCATAACGCTCACGCCGGGCCCAGGCCTCGATGCTGTCGCCGCGGGCGGGGCGGCAGCTCAGGCGGCGCAGTTGCAAGGGCACACCGCAGGCCTCGCACAGGCGGGCCACCTGCGCTTGCCAACCGTCGGCTTCGGGCATCAGGCCGTGGTGCACATGGAAGGCATGCACCTCGATGCCCAGTGGCCGTGCTGCCGCAACAGTGGCATGCAGCAGGGCCGCGGAATCACGGCCGCCGCTGACGGCCACCGCCAGGCGATGTGCCATCACGCGGCTGCCTGTGCAGGCTCAGCGGTCCTTGGTGTCGCTGAAGCGGCCGTAGGCCTGGAGGCGCTCGTAGCGGCGCTGCAGCAGCTCCTTCGGCTTCAGGTCGATGACCTGGCGAAGCGCATCGTTCAGCCCGCGCTTGAGCGACGCGGACATGGCCTTGGGATCGCGGTGCGCACCGCCCACCGGCTCGTTGATGATCTTGTCCACCAGGCCCAGCGCCTTCAGCCGATGGGCGGTGATGCCCAGCGCTTCGGCCGCATCGGCGGCGCGTTCGGCCGTCTTCCACAGGATGGAGGCGCAGCCTTCCGGCGAGATGACCGAGTACACCGAGAACTGCAGCATCAGCATCTGGTCGCCCACGCTGATGGCCAGCGCACCGCCCGAGCCGCCTTCGCCAATGATGGTGGCGATGATGGGCACCTCCAGCTGCGCCATCTCGAAGATGTTGCGGCCGATGGCTTCCGATTGGCCGCGCTCCTCGGCGCCGATGCCGGGATAGGCACCCGGCGTGTCCACGAAGGTGAACACCGGCAGCCCGAACTTCTCGGCCAGCTTCATCAGCCGCAGCGCCTTGCGGTAGCCCTCGGGCCGCGCCATGCCGAAGTTGCGCGCGGCACGCTCCTTGGTGTCGCGGCCCTTCTGGTGGCCCAGCACCATGCAGGCCATGCCGTTGAATCGCGCCAGACCGCCGACGATGGACTGGTCGTCGGCAAAGGCGCGGTCGCCGTGCAGCTCCTGGAAGTCGGTAAAGATGTCGTTGACGTAGTCCAGCGTGTAGGGCCGCTGCGGATGCCGCGCGATCTGCGTGACCTGCCAGGGCGTGAGCTGGGTGTAGATGTCCTTGGTGAGCTGCAGGCTCTTCTTGTCCAGCCGCTCGATCTCCTCGGAGATGTCGACCGCGGATTCGCTTTGAACGAAGCGCAGTTCTTCGATCTTGGCTTCGAGCTCGGCGATGGGGGCTTCGAAGTCCAGGAAGTGCTTCTTGCTCATGCGGAGGTTCCTCTTGTTCTCAGTACTCGACGGGCAGCGGATCAAGGCTGCGCCAAAGGTACCAGGTGGCGACCGACCGGTAAGGTGCCCAGGCATCGCCCACTTCGCGCGCCTCAGCCCGTGACACCGGCTCGCCGCTGAAGTAGTTGAGGCTGATGCCCTTGATCAGGCCCAGGTCGTCGAGCGGCAGCACGTTGGGCCGCATCAGGTGGAAGATGAGGAACATCTCGGCCGTCCAGCGACCGATGCCGCGGATGGCGACCAGTTCCTCGATGATGGCCTCGTCGTCCATGTCCTGCCATTGCTGCACATGGACGGCACCGCTGTCGAAGTGCTGCGCCAGGTCGCGCAGGTATTCCACCTTGCGCGCGGAGAGGCCGGCCGCACGCATGGTGTCCACTTCCAGCGCCATGACCGAATCAGGCTTCAGGCGCGTGCTGGGGTCGGGCAGCAGAGCGGCGAATTTGTCCCACACCGACTGCGCGGCCTTCACGGAGATCTGCTGGCCGACGATGGAGCGGGCCAGCGTAGTGAAGGCGTCGCCCCGGCTCTGCAGCCGGCCTTCGCCGAACTTGGGGATGAGCTTCTTCATCACCCGGTCGCGCTTGCTGAGGTGGCGGCACGCGTCGTCCCAGTAGGACGGCGTGACGATCACGTTCGCCGCAGGCGTTACAACAGCACGCGGCACGATCAGGCTCTCACCCAGGTGGTGCCTTGCGCCGAGTCCTTCAGCACCACGCCCTGCTCCAGCAACTGTGCGCGGATGCGGTCGGCCTCGGCAAAGTTGCGGGCCTGCTTGGCCGCGGCACGGGCCTCGATGGCCGCCTGCAGCGCGGCCTCGTCCAGGCCTTGCCGGCCGCCCTGCAGGAAAGCCGTGGGCGGCTGCTGCAGCACGCCCAGCGTGGCGCCCAGCGCCTTCAGCAGGCCGGCCTGCGTGGCCGAGCCGCTGCGGTTGACTTCGCTGGCCAGCTCGAACAGCACGGCAATGGCGGCGGGCGTGTTCAGGTCGTCGTCCATGGCATCGCGGAAAGCGGCCGCGGCGGGTTGCTGCCAGTCGATGGGCGACGCCTGGGCGGGCACCTTCTCGAGCGCGGTGTACAGCCGACGCAAGGCCGCACGCGCGTCGTCGATGTGGGCGTCGCTGAAGTTGAACGGGCTGCGGTAGTGCGTGCGCAGCAGGAAGAAGCGCAGCGTCTCGCCGTCGTAGCGCTGCAGGACTTCGCGGATGGTGAAGAAGTTGCCCAGCGACTTCGACATCTTCACGTCGTCGACGTTGAGGAAGCCGGTGTGCATCCAGTGACGTGCGAACAGCGCGCCGGTGGCGCCTTCCGTCTGCGCGATCTCGTTCTCATGGTGCGGGAACTGCAGGTCCATGCCGCCGCCATGCAGGTCGATCGGCTGGCCCAGCATGCTGCAGGCCATGGCCGAGCACTCGATGTGCCATCCGGGCCGGCCAGGACCATAGCGGCCGTCGAACTTGGCCTCCGGCGGCTCGTCGGCCTTGGCGGCCTTCCACAGCACGAAGTCCAGCGGATCGCCCTTGCCGCCTTCGCCTGACTGCACGGCCACGCGCTCGCCGGCACGCAGGTCGTCCAGGCTCTTGCCGGACAACTTGCCGTAGCCAGGGAAACGACGCACTGCGAAGTTCACATCGCCATCGTCGGCGCGGTAGGCCAGGCCCTTGGCCTCCAGCTGCCCGATCACGTCCAGCATCTGCGGCACGTAGTCGGTCGCACGGGGCTCATGCGTCGGCGGCAGCAGCCCGATGGCCGCGAAGTCCTGCTGCATGGCCTGCGTGGTCTGCGAGGTCAGCTCACCGATGGTGATGCCCCGCTCCACCGCACGACGGATGATCTTGTCGTCAATGTCGGTGATGTTGCGGACGTAGGTGACCTCGTAACCCGACGTGACCAGCCAGCGGTACACCACGTCGAACGCCGTCATCGTGCGTGCATGGCCCATGTGGCACAGGTCGTACACGGTGATGCCGCACACATACATCCGCACCTTGCCGGCTTCCACGGGCGTGAAGTCTTCCAGGGTACGGGTGAGGGTGTTGTGCAGGCGAAGGGTCATCGCGAAGGCCGCAAAGACAGCGGCCTCATCGTGGGAGGCCGCTCGTTAGAATCAGTCGGTCAGTATAGCGGCGCCCTGCCCGTACCTCACCCCACGCAACCCCGGCTACATGAAGATGAAACAAGGCTTGGCATTGGCGCTTTCGCTCTCGATGTTCGTGGGCGCTCCGACGCTTGCGCAGAAGGTGCGGCTCGATACCTCGATGGGTCCCATCGTGCTGGAACTGGATGCCGAGAAGGCACCGAAGAGCGTTGCGAACTTCGTCGACTACGTGAAGGCGGGCCACTACAACGGGACCGTGTTCCATCGCGTGATCGACGGCTTCATGATCCAAGGCGGCGGCATGGACGCGTCCATGAAGGAGAAGCCCACCCGCGCCCCCATTCCGCTGGAAAGCAGGAACGGGCTGGTCAACGCCCGCGGCACCGTGGCCATGGCCCGCACCATGGACCCCAACTCGGCCACGTCGCAGTTCTTCATCAACCTGAAGGACAACAGCTTCCTCGACCAGGCCAACTCGCGAGACGGCAACGGCTATGCGGTGTTCGGCAAGGTGGTGTCGGGCATGGACGTCGTCGACAAGATCAAGGCGGTGCCCACCGGCAACAACGGCCCGCATCAGAACGTACCGCTGCAACCCGTGGTGATCAAGCAAGCCACTCTGGAGAAATGACATGACCAAGACTGTAGAAATCACCACCAGCGCCGGCGTCATCCGCGCCGAACTCGACGACGCCAAGGCACCGGCCAGCGTCGAGAACTTCCTGTCGTATGCACGCAAGGGCCACTACGACAACACCGTGTTCCACCGCGTCATCAAGGGCTTCATGATCCAGGGCGGCGGCTTCGAGCCCGGCATGAAGCAGAAGAACACGGACGCGCCCATCGCCAACGAAGCCAACAACGGCCTGAAGAACGCGCACTACACGCTGGCCATGGCCCGCACGTCGGCGCCGCACTCGGCCACTGCGCAGTTCTTCATCAACACCGCGGACAACGGCTTCCTCGACTTCAAGTCGGAGTCGCCGCAGGGCTGGGGCTACGCCGTGTTCGGCAAGGTGGTGTCGGGCCAGGACGTGATCGACAGCATCGAGAAGGTGCGCACCGGCCGCAAGGGCATGCATGACGACGTACCGGTGGACGACGTGGTGATCCAGAAGATCACCGAAGTCTGAGCACCGCCCCACGATGACGCTGCCCGCCTTCTCAGAGGTGCACGCACCTCCGGGCTGGCGGTGCATCGAGTTCCTCTCCGACCTGCACCTGGGGCCCGACACGCCCCGCACCTTCGAGGCCTGGGCCCATCACCTCAACACCACCCGCGCCGATGCGGTCTACCTGCTCGGCGACGTGTTCGAGGTGTGGGTGGGCGACGATGCCGCGGCCGAGCCCGGCAGCTTCGAACGGCGCTGCGTGCAGGTGCTCCGGCAGGCCGCCCACCAACGCCGCGTCGGCTTCATGGCCGGCAATCGGGACTTCCTGCTGGGCCATGACCTGCTGGCCGGCCTGGGCATCGAAGCCCTGGCCGATCCGACCGTGCTCACCGCCTTCGGCCAGCGCCTGCTCATCACGCACGGCGATCTGCTGTGCACCGCCGACACCGGCTACCAGGCCTTCCGCCGCCAGGTGCGCAGCACCGACTGGCAAGCCGCCTTTCTCGCCCAGCCGCTGGCCGTCCGCCGGCAGCAGGCGCGGCAGATGCGTGATGCCAGTCAGGCCGCGCAGCGCCAGTTGTCGCCCGACCAGTGGAGCGACGTCGATGACGACGAGGCAGCCCAGTGGCTGCTGCAAGCCAGCGCCCCTGCCATGGTGCATGGCCACACGCACAAGCCTGCTTCCCATGCGCTGGCCATCGGCACGCGCCATGTGCTGGGCGACTGGGACCTGGAGGCGCCGATGCTGCGCGGCGACGTGCTGCGCTGGACGGCCGACGGCCTGACCCGCCACGCCATCTCGCCCGCGCCGTGATCGGCTCCCTGCTCAGGGCCTGGCGCCGCAGCCGCGACGAGCGTGCGTTCGCCCGCCGCAGCATCCCGGACGGCCTGTGGCAGCACACGATGGCGCGTTACCCCTTCCTGCAGCGCCTGCCTTCCGAAGATGAGGCCGAGCTGCGCCGCATGGCTAGCCTGTTCCTCGACAAGAAGGAATTCACCGGCGCGGGCGGCCTGTCGGTCACCGACGAGATGGCCGTGGCGGTGGCCGCACAGGCCTGCCTGCCGGTGCTGCGGCTGGGCATCGAGCAGTACGACCACTTCGTCGGCATCGTGATGCATCCGGATGAAGTGGTCGCACGCCGCGAGGTCACCGACGAGCACGGGGTGGTGCACCAGTATGACGAGCTGCTGTCCGGCGAGGCCATGGTCGGCGGCCCGGTGATGCTGAGCTGGCAGGACGCCGGCGAGCGTGCAGCCGACGCCCAAGGCGCCGCCTACAACGTGGTGATCCACGAGTTCGCGCATGTGCTCGACATGCGCGACGGCCTCGCCGACGGTGTGCCGCTGCTGCCCAGCGCCAAGGCGCAGGCCGAGTGGCACGACACCTTGATGGCCGAGTACGACCGCTTCAGCGAGCGCGTGGTGTGCGGCTACGAGACGGTCGTCGACCCGTACGGCGCCGAGGCGCCGGAGGAATTTTTCGCTGTTGCCAGCGAAGCTTTTTTCGTTACGCCCGAGGCCTTGAAAGAAGAACAGCCGGTGATGTACCGGCTGCTCGCTTCGTTCTACCGCCAGACGCCCTGAGCTTCAGGGCGCGGGCGCTCGGGGCACGGATCAGGCCGTGGCCGGCTCCGCCTTCGGCTTGTCGCTCTTGCGCGGCGGCTGGATGTCCAGCACCGCGTTGCCGTCCGCATCGATGTCCACCGTCAGGCGGCCACCGTCCACCAGGCGGCCGAACAGCAGTTCGTCGGCCAGCGCGCGGCGGATCACGTCCTGGATCAGGCGCTGCATCGGGCGGGCACCCATCAGCGGATCGAAACCCTTGGCGCCCAGGTGCTTGCGCAGCCCGTCGGTAAACGTGACCTCCACCTTCTTCTCGGCCAGCTGGCTTTCGAGCTGCAGCAGGAACTTGTCCACCACCCGCAGGATGATCTCCTGGTCCAGCGCACGGAAGCTGACGGTCGCATCCAGCCGGTTGCGGAACTCCGGCGTGAACAGGCGCTTGATGTCGGCCATCTCGTCGCCGCTTTCGCGGGAGTTGGTGAAGCCGATCGTCGACTTGCTCATGGTCTCGGCACCCGCATTCGTGGTCATGATGATGATGACGTTGCGGAAGTCGGCCTTGCGCCCGTTGTTGTCGGTCAGCGTGCCGTGGTCCATCACCTGCAGCAGCACGTTGAACACGTCCGGATGCGCCTTCTCGATTTCGTCGAGCAGCAGGACCGCATGCGGCTTCTTGGTGATCGCCTCGGTCAGCAGGCCACCCTGGTCGAAACCGACATAGCCCGGAGGCGCACCGATCAGGCGGCTCACCGCGTGACGCTCCATGTACTCCGACATGTCGAAGCGGATCAGCTCGATGCCCAGGATGTAGGCGAGTTGCTTGGCCACTTCGGTCTTGCCGACGCCCGTGGGGCCGCTGAACAGGAAGGAGCCGATCGGCTTGTCCGGCTTGCCCAGGCCAGAACGCGCCATCTTGATGGCGGCCGACAGCGCGTCGATGGCCGGGTCCTGGCCGAACACCACGCTCTTCAGATCGCGGTCCAGCGTCTTCAGCTTGCTGCGGTCGTCGTTGGACACCGAGGCCGGCGGGATGCGGGCGATCTTCGAGACGATCTCTTCCACCTCGGCACGCGTGATGGTCTTCTTCTGCTTGTTCTTCGGCAGGATGCGCTGGGCGGCACCAGCCTCGTCGATCACGTCGATCGCCTTGTCGGGCAGATGGCGGTCGTTGATGAACTTGGCGGACAGCTCCGCCGCGGCCTGCAGCGCACCCAGCGCGTACTTCACGCTGTGGTGCTCCTCGAAGCGCGACTTCAGGCCCTTGAGGATCTCGATCGTCTGCTCCACCGAGGGCTCGACCACGTCCACCTTTTGGAAGCGCCGCGACAGCGCCGCGTCCTTCTCGAAGATGCCGCGGTACTCGCTGAACGTGGTGGCGCCCAGGCACTTCATTGCGCCCGAGCTCAACGCCGGCTTCAGCAAGTTACTTGCGTCCAGGGTGCCGCCCGAGGCCGCGCCCGCACCGATCAGCGTGTGGATCTCATCGATGAACAGGATGGCGTTCGGCTGTTCCTTCAGCTGCTTCAGCACGCCCTTCAGGCGCTGCTCGAAATCGCCGCGGTACTTGGTGCCGGCCAGCAGCGCGCCCATGTCGAGCGCATAGACGGTCGACTCGGCCAGCACCTCGGGCACGTCGCCTTCGGTGATGCGCCAGGCCAGGCCCTCGGCAATCGCGGTCTTGCCCACGCCCGCTTCACCCACCAGCAGCGGGTTGTTCTTGCGGCGGCGGCACAGCACCTGGATCACGCGCTCGACCTCGTGCTCGCGGCCGATCAGCGGATCGATCTTGCCGTCGCGGGCACTCTGGTTGAGGTTCTGCGTGAACTGGTCGAGCGGCGAGCCCTTGCCTTCAGCGGCATCTTCCTTCTCGCCCTCGGAGCCGGGGTTGTCGTTGGACTTCGACGGCTCGGGCGGATCGGACTTCTTGATGCCGTGGGCAATGAAGTTCACGACGTCCAGCCGTGTGACGCCCTGCTGGTGCAGGTAGTAGACGGCGTGCGAGTCCTTCTCGCCGAAGATGGCCACCAGCACGTTGGCTCCGGTCACCTCCTTCTTGCCGCTGCCCGTGCTTTGCACGTGCATGATGGCCCGCTGGATCACACGCTGGAAGCCCAGGGTGGGCTGCGTGTCGACCTCGTCGGTGCCTCCGACGGTCGGCGTGTTCTCCTTGATGAAGCTGGACAGGCTCTTCCGCAAGTCGTCGATGTTGGCGGCGCAGGCGCGCAGCACTTCGGCGGCGGAAGGGTTGTCCAGCAGCGCCATCAGGAGGTGCTCGACGGTGATGAATTCGTGGCGCTGCTGGCGTGCTTCCACGAACGCCATGTGCAGACTGACTTCAAGTTCTTGCGCGATCATGCGGCCTCCAAAATGCACTGCAGCGGGTGCCCTGCGCGACGTGCAGCAGCAAGCACCAGTTCAACCTTGGTCGCGGCGACGTCCTTCGTGTAGACGCCGCAGACGCCGCGACCCTCGTGATGGATCTTCAGCATGATCTGCGTCGCGGTGTCGAGATCACGCAGGAAGTATTCCTGCAACACCAACACCACGAACTCCATGGGGGTGTAGTCGTCATTGAGCAGCACCACCTGGTACATGCGCGGCGGCTCGGTTCGCTGCGCCTGGCGTTCGGCGACGACGGCGCCTTGACCGTCATCGACGCGCGGCGCTTCTGGCGGGTTCGGGGGCAGCGAGGGGGGATCCGCGGGCATGAAACGATTCTATAGACAGTGAATACCGGGGTGCGTCAATGCATATTGCATCGGCGCCCGCCGTCTCAAGGGGCGATGTGAGGCAAAAAGACGGCCCACACCTCCGCCAGTGTGCTACCTCAGCTTGCACCCTGGTGAAAAATGATGTTAATGAAACTCTATTGACATTAACGATACATGTGCCGGAGAATTCGTTTCCCTACGCAGGGCGCTGTTGCCCGTTTGTGGAGAGATTCATGGCAAATGGAACCGTCAAGTGGTTTAGTGACACCAAAGGGTTCGGCTTCATCGAACCTGATGGTGGTGGGGCCGATGTGTTTGCGCACTTTTCCGCAATCCAGATGGAGGGCTTCCGCACTCTGAAGCCGGGCGCCCGCGTCACCTACGACCTGGTGCAAGGTCCGAAGGGCGATCTGGCACACAACATCCAGACCTCCGACAGCACCGGCGCACCGCGTCAGGCGCTGGCCGCGGGCAGCTTCGCAGCCGCCGCCGAGTGAGCGACCGAGGCACCCGCCTTCGGCACGCCAACCTGCCCCGGGAAAAGCCCGCCTCCGGCGGGCTTTTTTCATGCCTCGGTGGCGGCTGGATGCGACAGCGCCCGGTCCCATGGCGCGATGTCGTCCGCGAAGCGGGCGGCCAGGAAGTCGAGCATCGCCCGCAGCAACTGGGGCTGGTACTGGCGCGAAAGATAGGTGGCATGGATCTGCAACTGCTCGGGCTCATGGTCGGGCAGCAGACGCACCAGGTCCCCGCGAAGGATGGCGGCGCTGGCCAGATAGGTGGGCAGCAGCGCGATGCCGGCGCCTTCCATCGCCGCACGCATCAGCACCATGGGTTCATTGCTCTGCAGCGGGCCTTGCACCGGCACGCGCACCGGCCGAGTGCCCTGGTACAGCGTGTATTCGTTGCGACCGACATAGGCGTGAGTCAGGCAACGGTGGCTACGCAGGGCTTCGGGACCGTCGGGCGCGCCATGACGCTCGATATAGGCAGGAGAGGCACAAAGCACCGAGCGGCAGGTACCCAGACGGCGCGCCACCAGCGACTCGTCGAGCTTGTTGCTGATGCGCACGGCCAGGTCGATGCGGTCCTCCACCAGGTTCACCGCCCGCTCCATGACCACCAGTTCCACCTGCGTCTGCGGATGCAGCGCGAGGAATTCGGCGACGGCCTGCGCCAGATGCGCCTGCGCGAACGACGGGCTGGCAGTCATGCGCAGGCGGCCGCTGGGCGCGCTGCTGCGTGCGCCAGCCAGCGACTTCACGTCGGACGTCAGTTCCAGCACCTTGCGGCAGCGGTCCAGCGCCTCGCGGCCGGCGTCGGTCAGGCTCACGCGGCGGGTCGTCCGGTGCAGCAGCCGCACGCCCAGCCATTCCTCCAGGCTGGCCAGGTAGCGCGACACCATCGCACGCGACATGTCGAGCGCATCCGCGGTTTCCGTCAGGCTGCCCCGGTCGGCAATTTCAGCGAACACCTGCATCGCCGTGAATCTGTCCATGTGATTAGGCCGTTTGAGTAGACAAACATTCAACAGACCCGCAGTTTATTGCATCGTTTCTAGCAAATAAAGTTGCTGCACTTCTTCCACCCTTCGGACCCTCCATGAACAAGCTCCTGACACGCCTCCTTTCTTCCTTCGGCCTTACCCTGGGCGTCGTCGCCCAGGCCGCTGCGCAGGCCGCAGCGCCCGCGCCGCTCAGCCTGCAGGTCTACAACGCCGATGCCGGCAGCTTCCATGTCAATGCGGTCCTGGTGTCGGGCAAGACGGACGCTGTGCTGCTGGACACCGGCTTCACCAAGGCGGATGCGCATCGCATCGCGGCCATGGTGCTGGACAGCAAAAAGACGCTGAAGACCATCTACATCAGCCAGGCCGACCGCGACTACTACTTTGGCGCCGAGGTGCTCAAGCAGCTGTTCCCTGACGCCAAGCTGGTGACCACCGCCCCCACGCTGAAGAAGATCCAGGCCACGCTCGCCACCAAGCTGTCGGTGTGGAGCCCTCGCATGGGCGCCAATGCGCCGAAGAACGTGCCGCTGCCCGAGGTGCTGCAAGGCAACACCATCGCCCTGGAAGACCAGGTGCTCGAGGTGCGTGGCCTGGATGACTCGCTGCCGCACCGCAGTTACGTGTGGATTCCGTCGATCCAGGCGATTGCCGGCGGCGTGAACGTGTACGCCGGCCTGCATCTGTGGACCGCCGATGCGCAGACGGCGCAGGAGCGCGCCGACTGGGCCAAGAAGCTGGGTGTGATGGCCGCCCTGAAGCCGGCGGTGGTGATCCCCGGCCACTCGGCCCCCGGCACGCCGCGCGACGCCAGCCAGCTGGCCTGGAGCCAGGCCTACCTGGCGCGCTTCGAGTCCGAGCTGCCGAAGGCCGCCAACTCCGCCGCGCTGATCGAGGCGATGAAGAAGGCGTACCCGGAAGCAGGCCTGGGCATCGCGCTGGAGATCGGCGCCAAGGTCAACAAGGGCGAGATGAAGTGGTGATGGCATGACGTCGCACCAGCTTCACTACATCTACGACCCCTTGTGCGGCTGGTGCTACGGCGCCGCTCCGCTGGTGGCGGCGGCGCGCCAGGTGCTGCCGGTGCGGCTGCACGGCGGTGGCCTGATGGCCGGCGCCCAGCGACAGGTGGTGAGTGCCCGGCTGCGGGCGTACGTGATGCCGCACGACCGCCGGATTGCGCAACTCACCGGCCAGCCCTTCGGCGACGCCTACTTCGACGGCCTGCTGCACGACGGCGGCGCGGTGCTGGACTCCGAGCCGCCGATCACCGCGGTGCTGGCGGCCGAACAGCTGGCCGGCCGCGGCGCTGACTTGCTGGCCCGGGTGCAGGCGGCGCACTACCAGCAAGGCCGGCGCATCGCCGAGCCGGCGGTGCTGCGCGCGCTGGCCGCCGACATCGGGCTCGATGAAGCAGCCTTTTCCCAGGCCTTCGACGCCCTGTCCGGCGAAGCGACGCGGGCCCACATCGCCGACAGCCGGCAGCGGCTGGCCCAGGCCGGCGGCGGCGGCTTCCCGACGATGTTGCTGGAGGCGGACGGCCGGCTGGAGCTCGTCGACGTCAGCGCCTGGCTAGGACGGCCCGAGGCGCTGGCCGCCTGGTTGATGAGCCGCGGGCCGGCGCCGACGACGCCGGTGGCGCAGGCGCCCGATGACCGCTTCGGCTGCGGTCCGCAAGCCTGCACGATCTGACCGTCGCGACCTAAAACTGGCGTTTCTGCGGATTTAGTCGTGTCTTGCAGCTGACGCCTTGCCAATTCCGCCACATTGGCGGTCTTGTGCTTCGAGGCGTCCGGCAGTCGGCGCCGCAGCCGACGTCAAGTGAGATCGACCGATGACGCCTGTGCGACTGGAAGGCACCCTGCTCGGGGCGCGCCGGGTGGCCGAGCGGGGCGCCATCGCGGTGTTCGCCGGGCATTGGCGCAGCAGCTCCGAGCCCTGCCTGCTGAAGGCGGTACGCCAGGGCACGGGCGGAGCAGCACCGCTCGACCAGCTGCGGGCGGAAGCGGAAGTGCTGCGACGCCTGGCGGCGGTCAACGGCGTGCCGCATCTCATCGACTTCAACGCCAGCGAACGCACGCTGGCGTTTTCCTGCCCTCAGGGCGTTCCGCTGGCTTCACTGCCACCACTGGCGCGGCCCGACCTGGCCGCCGCGCTGCGGCTGGCGCTGGACCTGCTGCAGGTGCTGCAGGAAGTGCATGCGGCCGGCGTGGTGCATGCCAACCTGAACCCCGACACCGTGTTGCTGGATGCGGACAGCGGTGCCGTCAGCCTGATCGACTTTTCCGAAGCGCAGGCGCGGCGGCGCTCCGACATCGCCACCGCCAACCTGGCAGCCACCGCGGCCAGCCGCCTGCACCCCTTTACCGCGCCGGAGCAGACCGGGCGACTGGCCTGCCCGGTCGACTACCGCACCGACTACTACGGCTTCGGCGCCACCCTCTACTGGCTCGTCACCGGGCAGCCGCCCTTCGCCCGCGTGGACATGCTGACCCAGCTGCATGCGGTGCTGGCGCACCAGCCGGAGCCAGCGGGTCGGCTCAATCCGCAGGTGCCGCAGGCGCTGTCGGCGCTGATCGCCCGACTGCTGGCCAAGCGGCCCGACGCCCGCTACCAGTCGGCGCAGGCGCTGCGCGACGACCTGCGCTGGTGCCTGGCGGTGCTGCAGGGCAGCGAGGCCGACGAGCCGCGGCGCATCGGCCGCAGCGACCAGCGCACCGTGCCCGCCCTGCCGTCACGCCTAGCGGGGCCGGACCTGGCGGCCCTCGGCCTGCTGCCGCTGCTGGATGCTCCGGCGGGGCCCCGGCGCGTGGTGTTCGTCACCGGCCCGGCGGGCATGGGCAAGTCGGCGCTGGTGCAGGCGCTGCAGGAGCCGCTGCAGGAGCGCAAGGGGCTGCTGGTGTCCGGCCGCCACGAGGCCAGCCGCGGCAGCCGGCCCTACGCCGGCCTGGCGGAAGCGCTGGGGCAACTGGCGGAGCACTGGCTGTCAGAGGCGCCCGCCAGCCTGGCGCGCCGGCGCGGCGAGCTGCAGGCGGCACTGGGCCGACAAGCACAGCTGCTGCTGGACATGGTGCCGGCCTTCGCGCCGCTGCTCCAGCCGGCCCCGCAGGAAACACCGCCAGCTCCGGCCGATGGGCTGCGCGGGGTGCTCAACCGCATCGCCCAGAGCGTGTCGGCGGTGCTGCGCCTGGCACGCCAGCAGGAAGGCCCCCTGCTGCTGTTCGTGGACGACCTGCAATGGGCGGACGCCGACTCGGTGGAGCTGCTGGGCCACATCGCGCGCGCGTTGAGCGACGGCAAGCTGCTGCTGGTCTGCGCCTGGCGGCCCGAGGACCTGCCGCCCGACCATGCGCTGCATGCCCTGGCCAGCGAGCTGGCGAGGCCGGACAGCGGCGTGCAAGCGGTGCCGCTGGCGCTGGACGGCCTGCCACCCGCCGCGGTCGGCGAGATGCTGGCCGACGTGCTGGACGCGCCGGCCGACCAGGTCGCCGAACTGGCCGCGGTGCTGCACCAGCGCACCGGTGGCAACCCGTTCCAGGTGCTCCAGCAGGTGCAGCGCCTGTTCGACGACGGCGGGCTGCGCCGCAGCGGGGGTCGCTGGCAGTGGGACGTCGCCGCGCTGCAGGCGGCGCCCGGCACCGATCACCAGGTGGACTGGCTGCGGCGCCACTGGGCCACGCTGCCGGCGCCCTCCCGCGAGGCGGCCGAGGTATGTGCCTGCATGGGCAGCGAGATCGACGCCGACCTGCTGCCCGAGGTGCTGGACGAGCCGCCCGATCGGGTCGACGACCGACTGCAGCCGCTGCTGAAGTGCGACATGCTGCGCCTGGCGCCCCGCCCGGGCGACCCGGGTAGCCGGGTGTTGCGCTTCTGCCATCCGCGGGTGCAGGAAGATGCGCTGCGCACGCTGCCGGTGGCGGTGCGACAGGGCTGGCATCTTCGCCTGGCCCGCGCCATGGCTGCGCGTGCGCAGCACAGCGCTGCTGCGTTGTTCGCGTTGGCCGACCAGTACCTGGCCGCCGGCTCCCACCTGTCGGCCGAGGACGATGGGCACAGCGCGATCCAGGTGCTGCTGGATGCCGCCGATGCCGCCACCGCCAGCGCTGCGTTCGCCCATGCCCGACGCTTCGCACAGGCGGCCTTGGCGTTGGCCCCGCCGACCGCTGCCGCCCTGCCCTGGCGGCTGCGTGCGATGACGGTCCTGCATGCGGCCCTGTGCACGCTGGCCCGGTACGAGGAAGCCGATGCGGTCTATGCGCGGCTGCGCGCCGAGGGTGAACACCTGCCGCTGCAGATGAGCCGGGCCGCGACGCAGCAGGCCATGTCGCTCACCTTGCGCGGCGACGCGGCGCAGGGCCTGGCGCTGGCGCTGGCGCAGCTCGACCGGCTGGGCATTGCGGTGCCGGCGCCGGACCACTGGGATGCGGCCGTCGAGGCGGAGCTGTCCGCCCTCTACCAGCTGGAGGAAGTCCAGGCGCCGCAGCGGCTGGACGACCTGCCGGCAGCGCGCGACCCGCGCACCGAGGCCGCCATGCAGTTGCTGGTGCAGATGTCCATCACCACCGTGCTCAGCCAGACGGAGTTCTTCCACTGGTCGATGCCGCGCAGCCTGCGCATGGCCTGCCAGGCGGGCCGCACCCGCGAACTGCCCTTCGTGCTGTCGTCCATCCAGCCGGTGCTCACGGCACGGCGTGGCGACTTCCGCACCGGTCGCGGCCTGTGCGACGCCGCCCTGCGCCTGCTGGCCCGCCAGCCCGACCCCTGGCAGCAGGCGCGCGTCGACCTGGGTGGGGCCTGCGGCACGCTGCCATGGCACCTGCCCATCGAGCACAGCGTGGACTGGGTGCGTCGCGGCTGTGCCCAGGCGCTGGAAAACGGCGACCCGGAATTTGCCGCCCTGGGTTACCTCGTGAGCCTGCCGCCGCTGCTGGACTGCGCCACCCACCTGGACGAAGTGCGCGCCGAGCTCGCCATCGCCTTCGAGCAGGCGGAGAAGGCCCGCAGCCTGATTGCGCTGCAGATCTACGAGGTGTACCGGCAGTTCGTGCGCTGCATGGAAGGCCGCACGCTGGCGCCCGGCAGCCTGGCCGACGCCAGCTGGGACGACGAAGAGCAGCTGGCGCTGCACGCCCGCAACGCCTGGGCGACGGTGTTCCTGCATGTCTACCGGCCGCTGGCGGCAGCGATGGCAGGCGACTGGTCCACCGTGCTGGCGCAATGCCGGGCCGGCGTGGCCACGATGCGGCCCGTCACCGGCTTCTATGTCGTCAGCGTGCACCGGTTCCTGCATGCCGTGGCCCTGGCCCAGGCGATGCGGCGCACGGACGCCGGCCAGCCGGCGCTGCGCGTCGCGCTGGCGGAAGAACTGCAGCCGCTGGTGGACTGGATGGCCGAGCGCGCCGAGGACGCGCCGCAGAACTTCGGCCACCTGCTGAAGCTGCTGCAGGCGATGCAGGCCTGGGCCGCGAACCGATGGCATGCCGCAGCCACCGCCTTCGAGGCGGCGATGGAAGGCGCACGCCGGCACTGCCGGCCGTGGCACCACGCGCTGGCCTGCGAGCTGGCCGCCGACTGCCACGCCGACGCCGGCCTGCCGCAGGCCGCCGAGCATTACCGCCTGCTGGCCGCCGACAGCTACCGCCTCTGGGGTCGGCACCTGCCCGCCGCACCCACCCTGCAGCCACAGCCGGCCGACGCCAGCGCCGAGCCCGGGCCGGCGCCGCCCGAGCGCCTGCTGGAGCTGGACGTGATCCTGATGGCCGGCCAGGCCCTGGCCCGTGGCCGCGACCCCGACGACGTGCTGCGCAGCCTGTTCGGGCTGCTGCGCAAGTACGCCGCCGCCGAGCAGGGCCTGGTGCTGTGGCGCCGCGATGGCGACTGGGCGCTGCAGGCCTGCTTCGACAGCACCCATCCCTGGCTGCCGCCCGAGCAGGCCGGTGCGCTGCACCGACTGCCCGACCCGGTGCTGCGCTATCTGAACGCCACCGGCAAGCCGCTGCATGTGTCGGACGTGCCGCGTCACGTGAGCTATGGCCGCCTGGATGACCTGCGCATGCGCGGCGTTAAGAGCCTGCTGGCCCTGCCCATCCACAACCGCGGCGAGCACTGCGGCGTGGTGTACCTGGAGAACTGCCAGGCCCCCACCTGCCTCACCGGCATGCAGCTGGACACGCTGAACCTGGTCGGCCAGCAGTTCGCCACCGCCTTCGAGAACGCGCACATCAACCGCCACCTGGAGCAGCTGGTCGACGAGCGCACCGAGGCGCTGCGCCGCGAGATCGTTGTGCGCCGGCAGGCCGAGGAGATGGCGGCCGCCGCCAACCAGGCCAAGTCCGACTTCCTGGCCACGATGAGCCACGAGATCCGCACGCCGATGAATGCGGTGATCGGCATGTCGGCACTGGCGCTGCAAAGCGGGCTGGAGCCCAGGCAGCGCAACTACGTCGAGACCATCCACCGCAGCGCCACGCTGCTGCTGGGCCTCATCGACGACGTGCTGGACTTCTCGAAGATCGAGGCCGGCAAGCTGGAGATCGAGTCGGTGGCCTTCGACCTGGGCGAGGTGCTGGACGACGTGGCCAGCACGCTGGGCCTGCGCGCCGAGCAGAAGGGCCTGGAGCTGCTGTTCGATGTGCCGGCCGAGCTGCCGCTGCGCCTGGTGGGCGACCCGCTGCGCATCAGCCAGGTGCTGCTGAACCTGTGCAACAACGCCATCAAGTTCACCGCGTCCGGCGAGGTGGTGGTGCGCCTGCGTGGCGAGGCGGCGGACGGCGGCAGCCTGCGGCTGCTCGTCAGCGTGCGCGACACCGGCCCCGGCATCGACCCGCAACAGCAGCAGCGGCTGTTCAAGCCCTTCATGCAGACCGACGCATCGGTGAGCCGCCTGCACGGCGGCAGCGGGCTGGGCCTGTCGATCTGCCTGCGGCTGGTCACCTTGATGGGCGGCCACATCGGCGTGGAAAGCCAGCCCGGGCTGGGCAGCCGCTTCCATTTCGAGCTGACGCTGCCGGTGCAGCCTGCGCTACCCGCGCCTGCGCCCTCAGCCGCACGCAGCGCTCGCGCCCTGGTGGTGGACGACAACACCAGCGCCCGCGAGCTGATGGCGCGCGATGCAGCCAGCCTTGGCCTGCAGCCCGACATGGCTGACGGCCCGGACGCCGCGCTGCGGCTGCTCGCCGCCGGCCAGGCGGAAGGGCGGCCCTATGACATCGTGTTCATCGACTGGAAGATGCCTGCCGGCGATGGCTGCGCGCTGCTGCAGGCCCTGCAGGGCGGCACGGCCAGCGAACCGCGCGTGGTGATGGTGTGTGCGGCCATCGTGCGCTCGGAACTGATCGAGCAGCTGGAAGCGCTGCAGCTGCAGGCCGACGCGCTGCTGGGCAAGCCCTACACGCCCAACAGCTTCCGCCAGGCCTGTGCCCAGGCCTGGCACCGCGCGACGGTCGG
>OFDN01001138.1_pt1 | contig 18655 bp, 18 predicted proteins | sample 1520971 | NCBI WGS metagenome assembly OFDN01 (sample SAMEA94257418, study PRJEB24077) | hot springs metagenome | biome: Aquatic biome; feature: Geographical feature; material: Water | place: India | collected 2012-06-12 | depth 5 m
CCAGCATGCCGGGCAGCGTGCCGCCGCCGGCCAGGATGCCGAGCGTCGGGGCCGTGCCGCTGGTGCCGACGGTCATCGACGCGACGGTCATCGGCGCGACGGGGCGACGGTCAGCCGCCCCCCTCCGTCCGCGGCTGGCAGAGCGAGCGGGAGGCCTTGCTGCGGATGAAGCCGAGCACGTCGGCCACCAGCCCACGCTCACCGTACTGGCGCTCCACCTCCTCGATGCGGTCGGCGAAGGTGCCTTCCGACGCGAAGAGCAGGCGGTAGGCGGCGCGCAACCCGCGCACATCATCCTTGGAGAAGCCGCGCCGCTCCAGCCCCACCAGGTTCAGGCCGGCGAGCCGAGCCCGCTCGCCCATCACCAGCCCGAAGGGGATGACGTCGTTCTCCACCCCCGACATGCCGCCGATCATCGCGTGCGCGCCGATGCGCACGAACTGGTGCACCGCCGACAGCCCGCCGAAGAAGGCGTGGTCGCCCACCACCACATGGCCGGCCAGCGTGGCGTTGTTGGCCATGATGACGTTGTTGCCCAGCACGCAATCGTGCGCCACATGGGCGCCCATCATGAACAGGCCGTTGTCGCCGACCCTGGTCAGCATCCCGCCACCCTCAGTGCCGGGATTCATGGTGACGTGCTCGCGGATGGTGTTGTTGCGGCCGATCTCCAGCCGCGACGGCTCGCCCTTGTATTTCAGATCCTGCGGCCGGTGGCCGATCGACGCGAAGGGGAAGATGACGGTGCCGTCGCCGACGGCCGTCCGCCCCTCCACCACCACATGGGACAGGAGCTTCACCCCCGCGCCCAGATCGACATCCGGGCCGACCACGCAGAAGGGGCCGATCTCGGCGCCCTCGCCGATGCGCGCGGCCGGGTCGACGACGGCGCTGGGATGAATGGTGGCGGTCATTTCTCGTCCAGGATCATGGCGGAGTAGATGGCTTCGGCGACCAGAACGCCGTCGACCTTCGCCTCACCCTTGAACTTCCACACATTGCCGCGGCGGCGCTGCTTGGAGACGTGGATGTGGATCTGGTCGCCGGGGGTGACCGGACGGCGGAAACGCGCCTCGTCGATGGTCATGAAATAGACGAGCTTGCCCTCGGCGTCCGGGCCCAGCGTCTGCACCACCAGGATGCCCGCGGTCTGCGCCATCGCCTCGACGATCAGCACGCCCGGCATGACCGGCCGGGAGGGGAAATGGCCCTGGAAATGCGGCTCGTTGATGGTGACGTTCTTGATGCCCACGGCACTCTCGCCGGGCACGACCTGGACCACGCGATCGATCATCAGGAAGGGATAGCGGTGCGGGATCTTCCGCATCACCCCCAGGATGTCGATGTCATCGGCCCGGTTGCTGTCGTCCGCCCGGTCGTTGCTCTCCGCCCGGTCGTTGTTGTCGGCTACATCCATCGTCCGCACATCCGCTGTGGTAGCGCGCCGCCGTCCCGCCGGCGCCGCTTCGGCCTCGCCCTTCGCGTCGGCACGTTGTGCCCCATTTCGCAAAGCGGTTCAACGGCCAAGCGCCCCGCCCCCGAACCGGTGGCGGGGCCTGCGACGGTCACCGCGTCACTGCTTCGGGATGGTGACCGCGACCTTCGGAAGCTTCTTGTTGAGGCGGTCCATGACCGCGTCGGTCACGTCGAGCTGCGCCTCGACCAGCACGAACTGGTGGCGGGCCAGCACGATGTTGGCGCCCTTGTCGCGCGCCATCTCGGCGATGATCTCGACCATCGCCTTCTGGACCTGGCCCATGCTGTCGTTCAGGGCGCCGTCGAGGGCGCGCTTGCGCGACTGCACGGCGCGCTGGACGTCGGCGACCTGCTTCTCGAAATCACGGCGGCGCTGGGCGAGCGCGTCGGCCGACAGCACGGTCTGCTGCTTGCGCAGCTCCTGCTCGGCGGTGCGCAGCTTGTCCTCGAGCGCCGCGATCTCCTTCTGGTAGGTGTCGCGCTGCGTCTCGACGGCCTTCTGGATGCCCTTGGACGCCGCGGCCTCCTGGAGGATCTTCTGGACGTCCACCACCATGATGGTGGGGGCCTCCAGCTTCTGCGACGCGGCACCCGGGGCCGGCGTGGCGGCGGCCGGGGGGGCTGCGGGGGTGGTCTGGGCGGCGGCGGGGAGCGCCGGAAGCGCCAGGGCGGCGGCAAGCGCCGCCCCGGCGAGGAGTCCCCGCATGCTCGTGACGGTCATGATCAGAACCTGGTTCCAAAGCTGAATCGGAAATACTGGGTCTGGTCGTAGCTTTCCTTGAGGATCGGGAAAGCCAGATCGACCCGGATGGGGCCCAGCGGCGAACGCCACGACACGCCGGCACCGGCGGCCAGACGGATGGAGTTCTCGTCCACCACCTTGGGGCTGCTGATGTCGGCGTCGGACAGGGTGCCGACGTCGGTGAAGGCGTGGCCCTTCAGCCCGAATTCCTCCGGCAGGCCGAGCGGGAAGGTCATCTCGACCGAGCCGCGGACGTAGCGCTGACCACCCAGCGCGTCGCTGGTCGTGATGTCGCGCGGGCCGATGCCGGCGGTTTCGAAGCCGCGGAAGGTGTCGCCGCCGAGGAAGAAGCGGTCGGCGAGGCTGACGTCCTCGCCGATGCCGACGATGTAGCCCACCTCGGCCGTGGTGGCGAGCACCCAGCTGTCGTCGTCGGTCAGGGGCAGGTAGTAGCCGCCGCCGATGCGCGTGCGCACGAAGCGCTCCGAGCCGCCGAGGCCGGCGAACTCCGCCGACACGCGGCCGAAGTAACCCTCGGTCGGCTGCAGGCGGCTGTTGCGGGCGTCGTAAAGCAGCTCGGTGCCGATCAGCGAGGTCACCCGGGTCCCCTCCTCCGCCCGGATGAACTCCGACGCGGTGGTGGGCACGTTGCTGATGTTGGTGCTCTGGAGCTGGTAGTAGAAACGCTGGCGCAGGCGCTCCGACAGCGGCACGCCGAGGCGCAGCGCGAAGCCGGTGTTGCGCTCGTCGTAGCTCGACTCGTCCTGGTAATCGCGCGTCCGGCGGAACAGGTCGAAGCCCGCCGACATGTCGCGGTCGAGGAAATAGGGCTCGGTGAAGCTGATGTCGTATTCCTGGCGGCTGCCCGAGATCGTCGCCCCGAAGCGCAGATCCTGGCCGCGGCCGAGAAGGTTGCGCTCGCGGATCGAGAAGTCGCCCAACGGACCGTCGGAGGTCGAGAAACCGGCACCGAAGGAGATTTCGCCGGTGGACTGCTCCGTCACCTCGACGTTGACGACCGACCGGTCGGGCGCCGTGCCGGGCTGCGAGGTGACCTGCACCCGCTCGAAATAGCCCAGATCCTTGATGCGCTGCTCGGACCGGCGCAGTTTGGAGGTGTTGAACGGGTCGCCCTCGGCCACCATCACCTCGCGCCGGACCACCTTGTCCAGGGTGCGGACGTTGCCGGTGATGTCGATGCGCTCGACATAGACGCGCGGCCCCTCGCCGATCTCGTAGACGACGTCGATGGTCAGGGCGTCGCGGTTGCGGTTCACCTGCGGACGGATGTCGACGAAGGCGTACTGCTGGTCGCCGACCGCGTTGGTCAGCTTGGTGATGCTGTTCTCGACGTCCTGGGCGTTGTACCAGTCGCCCTCGCGCGTGGTGACGACGCTCTTCAGCGCTTCGATGTCGAGCGCCCGCAGCGAGCTGCGGATATCGACCTTGCCGAACTTGTAGCGCTGGCCTTCCTCGATGGTGAAGGTCACGATGAAGTCTTCACGGTCCGGCGTCAGTTCCGCCACCGCCGACAGCACGCGGAAGTCCGCGTAGCCCTCGCGCAGGTAGTAGCGGCGCAGCAGCTCGCGGTCGAAGGTCAGGCGGTCGGGATCGTAGTTGTCGTCGGACGACAGGAACCGGTACCAGGCGCTCTCCTTCGTCTGGATCGAGCTGCGCAGCGTGCTGTCGCTGAACGCCTCGTTGCCGACGAAGTTGATGGCGCGGACGCCGGTGCGGGCACCTTCGTTGATCTCGAAGACCAGGTCGACCCGGTTCTGGTCGAGCTGGATGATCTTCGGCTCCACCGTCGCCGCGAAGCGGCCCTGGCGCCGGTAGATGTCGAGCAGGCGCTGGACGTCGTTCTGCACGCGGGTGCGGGTGTAGACCTGCCGAGGCTTGAGCTGGATCTCGCCCTGCAGCTGGTCCGCCTCGATGCGGCGGTTCCCCTCGAAGGCGATGCGGTTGATGATGGGGTTCTCCACCACCGCCACCACCAGCGTGTCGCCCTCGCGCCGCAGCACCACGTCCTGGAACAGGCTGGTGGCGAACAGCGCCTTCAGCGACTGGTCGATCCGGTCGGGATCGAAGGGGTCGCCCGGCCGCACCGACAGGTAGGTGCGGACCGTCGACTCCTCGATGCGCTGGGTGCCCTGGACGCGGATGTCACGGATGGTGCCGCCCGAGAAGACCTGGGCCACCTGGACTCGATCGACGGGAAGAAGCGGACTGCCGCCGGCACCCGATTGTGCGTGTGCCAAAGAAATGCTTGTCGTGGCGCAGCCAGCCATAAGGCTGAGCGCCAGAACCCTGCTGGAAACGCGCAACGTCCGCCCCCCGGCTCTGGTGGCTCTTAGGAAACAAGTCCTCTGAAGAAATCAACCACACGGAGCTGAACCAAGTCGTTCCACGTGGCGAAGACCATGAGGCTTAATACCAGAGCCAATCCAATGCGGAAACCGTATTCTTGCGCGCGCGGCCCGAGCGGTTTGCCGCGGACCTTCTCGATCGCGTAGAACATCAGATGCCCACCATCCAGCATGGGCACCGGGAAAAGATTGATGAGGCCGAGATTGACCGACAGGAAAGCCATGAACCAGACGAGCGCGTAGAAACTCGTCTGCGCGACTTCCCCCGACATCTGCGCGATGCGGAGCGGCCCTCCCAGTTCTTCGGTGCCGCGGGAGCCTTCGATCATCTGGCCGACGGCGTTGAGTGTGCCGAAGGTCATATTCACGATCTCGCGGCCCGATTGCCACAGGGCGGTCAGGGGATCGTGCACCACCTGCTCGGTGCCGCCGCGGGTGATTCCGAGCAGGCCGATGCGGTGGACGTTGCCGAATCGGTCGGTCACCTCCGACACGTCGGGGGTCGCCGTCAGCGTCACCTCGCGGCCGGCGCGCTGCACCACCACGGTCAGCGGACGGCCGGGATTCATGGTGACGATCTGGCGGATTTCCTCGAACCGGGCGATGCCGGTGCCGTCGATCTCCGTCACCACGTCGCCGGGCCGCAGGCCCGCACGCTCCGCCGCACTGCCGGGCTGGATGCCGCCGACGTCGGCGGGGGTGAAGGGCTGGCCGGCGGTCATGAACAGGACGGCCAGCACCAGCAGCGAGAAGATGAAGTTGGCCGCCGGCCCGGCCGCCACGATGGCGGCGCGGGCACCCAGTGGCTTGTGGTGGAAGGAGACGCTGCGCTCCTCCTCCGTCATGCCGCGCGTGTCGCCTGGGGTGGAGGCGGCGTCGGCATCGCCGAACATCTTGACGTAGCCACCGAGCGGGATGGCGCTGAACTTCCACCGCGTGCCGGTGCGGTCGTTCCAGCCGAACAGCTCCGGCCCGAAGCCGATCGAAAACACCTCGATGCGCACGCCGTTGCGCCGTGCGACCAGGTAATGCCCCAGCTCGTGCACGAACACGAGCACCGTCAGCACCAGAAGAAAGGCGAGAACGGAGGTCCAGAAACCGCCGAGGATAGCCATGTGAGCCTTTGACACCTGTCCTGCCGGCCCGCCGCCGCGGCCGGCGTTCCCGTCACGGAGCCGCCGGTCGCCCGGCGGTCATCGGCCGGCCAGAAGGCCGGCGGCGCAGCGGCGCGCCTCCGCGTCGATCCGCCGCACGCCTTCCAGGTCGGAGGGAGCGTGGTGCGGCAGCTCTGCCAGCGTATCCTCGACGACGCGCTCGATGTCGAGGAACCCAATGCGGCGATCGAGGAAGGCCTGCACCGCCACTTCGTTCGCAGCGCTCAGGATAGTGGGCGCACCGCCGCCGCTTTGCAAGGCCGCGCGCGCCAGCCGAAGCGCCGGGAAGCGCTCGGGATCCGGCGCCTCGAAGGTCAGGGTTCCGGCCTTCACAAGATCGAGCCGCTCGGCCGGGGTGGCGATGCGCTCGGGCCAGGCCAGCGTGTAGGCGATGGGCGTGCGCATGTCGGGCGTGCCGAGCTGCGCCAGCACCGAGCCGTCGACATACTCCACCAGCGAATGCACCACCGACTGCGGGTGGACCAGCACGTCGATGCGCTCCTCCGGAACGTCGAAGAGGAAATGCGCCTCGATGATCTCCAGCCCCTTGTTCATCATGGTGGCGCTGTCGATGGAGATCTTGGCGCCCATGTCCCAGGTCGGGTGGCGCACCGCCTGCTCCGGCGTCACCGTCGCCATGAAGGCGCGGTCGTGGGTGCGGAACGGCCCGCCCGACGCGGTGAGCACCAGACGGCGGATGCCGCCGGGGCGCTGGAAGTCGAAGCACTGCCAGATGGCCGAATGCTCGCTGTCCACCGGCAGCAGGGTGGCGCCGTGGCGGCGCACCTCCTCCATCATCAGGCAGCCGGCGCAGACCAGCACCTCCTTGTTGGCGAAGGCGACGGTGGCGCCGCGCCGCACCGCGGCCAGCACCGGCTCCAGCCCGGCCGCCCCGACGATGGCCGCCATCACCCAGTCGGCCGGCAGCGACGCGGCTTCCGCCACCGCCTCGGCCCCGGCGGCGGCGCGGATGCCGGTGCCGGCGAGCGCCTCCTTGAGATCGGCGTAGGCGGCGGGGTCGGCGACCACGGCCAGCCTGGCGCCGAGCTCCCGCGCTTGGCGCGCCAGCAGGGCCACGTTGCGGTTGGCGGTCAGCGCCTCCACGGCGAAGGCGGCGGGGTCGCGGGCGACGAGGTCGATGGTCTGCGTGCCCACCGAGCCGGTGGACCCCAGGATCGTCACCCGACGCGGTTCCCGCCCGCCGTCCTGCGTCACCACCATGCGAGTTGCGCCCCCAGGGTCGCGTGGAACAGGGCCAGCACCGGGGCCGCGACCAGAAGCCCGTCGATGCGGTCCAGCAGCCCCCCGTGGCCGGGGATGAGCCGGCTGCTGTCCTTCACGTTGTAGCGCCGCTTCAGCGCCGATTCAAAAAGGTCGCCGCCCTGGCTGACCACCGCGACCAGCCCCCCGAGCAGCAGCGCCGCCACCACCGAGCGGGCGTCGGCCCCCATGGCCACGGCGGCACCGACCAGGGCCGCGGCGATCGTGCCGCCGATCAGCCCCGCCCAGGTCTTCTTCGGGCTGATTCGCGGCGCCAGCTTCGGCCCGCCGATGCTGCGGCCGGCGGCGTAGGCGCCGATGTCGCAGGCCCAGACGGCCAGCATCAGGAACAGGAACAGGCCGAGCCCGGCCGATGGCGCGTCGCGCAGCCACAGCAGGCCGACCACGCCCAGCCCGACATAGGGCACCCCCAGCCCGGCGATCCAGCGGTCCTGGCCCCCGGCCGCGGCACCGACGGCCGTGCCGAGGACGAGGCAGGCGACCGCCGCAGGAGCCGGCCCGGCCAGCGCGTAGAGGAGGATAACGGCGAGCACCGCCGCGCAGGCGAGAAGGCGCGCCGGTTGCGGACGGTCGAGTCGCGCGTTTTCGGAGCGGCCGACGATGGTCAGCCATTCGTGCACGGACAGCACGGAGACGACGGCGACCACCGCCAGGAAGACCCATCCACCGGCCCACACCGCGGCGAGGACCGGCGGCCCGAGGGCGAGCGCCGACCAGACGCGTGTCCGGAGATCGCCCGCCTTACCGGGGACCGGCCGTGGCGCCGAAGCGGCGCTCTCGCCGGTGGAACTCTTCAATCGCCGCCTCCAGGTCGCGCTTGGTGAAGTCGGGCCACAGCGTATCGACGAACACGAACTCCGCATAGGCCGATTGCCACAGCAGGAAATTGCTGATCCGCTTCTCGCCGCTGGTGCGAACGATCAGGTCGGGGTCGGGGATGCCGGCCGTGTACAGCCGGTCGGAGAGCAGGGCCTCGTCGATGGCGTCCGGGTCCAGCGTGCCGGCCTTCACCTCCGCCGCCAGCCGCCGCGCCGCCTCGGCGATCTCCTGGCGCGCACCATAGCTGAGCGCCACCACCAGCGTCAGGCGCCGGTTGTCGCGGGTCTTGGCCTCGGCACCCTCGATCAGCTCGATGATGTCGGGCGCGAGCCGGCGGCGGTCGCCGATCACCCGCAGCCGCACGCCGCCCTTGTGCAGCGACGCGATCTCGCTGCGCAGGTAGAAGCGCAGGAGGTGCATGAGGTCGGAGACCTCCTCCTCCGGCCGGCGCCAGTTCTCCGACGAAAAGCTGAAGATGGTCAGATATTCGATGCCGAGCTCGCGCGCGTTCTCCACCAGCGCGCGCACCGACTCCACGCCCTTGCGGTGGCCGGCGGTGCGCGGCAGACCGCGCGCCTTCGCCCAGCGGCCGTTGCCGTCCATGATGACGGCCACATGCCGCGGCGGCCCGGGGCGATCGTCGGGGGAGTTCATGGCCTCTGCGCCCGCCATCCCTCAGACCTGCATGATTTCCTTTTCCTTGTGCGCCAGCGCCTCGTCGACGAGCTTGATGTGCTGGTCGGTCAGGCCCTGCACCTTGTCCGACCAGACCTTCAGCTCGTCCTGGCTGATGTCGCCCTTCTTCTCCGCCTTCTTCAGCGCGTCCATGCCGTCGCGGCGCACGTTGCGCACGGCGACGCGGGCCTGCTCGGCGTATTTGTGGGCGACCTTGGCCAGCTCGGTCCGGCGCTCCTGGCTCAAGTCCGGGATTGGCACGCGGATCGTCTGCCCCTCGGTCTGCGGGTTCAGGCCAAGACCGGAATCTCGGATGGCCTTCTCCGTCGCCTTGACCATGCCGCGGTCCCAGACGCTGACGGTGATCATGCGCGGCTCCGGCACGCCGATGGTGCCGACCTGGGTGAGCGGCAGGCGGCTGCCATAGGCCTCCACCACGACCGGCTCCAGCAGCGCGGCCGAGGCGCGGCCGGTGCGCAGACCGCCGAGTTCCTTCTTGAAGGCGTCGAGGGCACCGTCCATGCGGCGCTTGACGTCGGCAATGACTTGATCAGTCACGGCTCACTCCCTGGATTCCGTTATGATCGTGTAACGGCCGCGCCCCGCCATGACTTCCGCGAAGGCGCCCGCCGTGTGGATCGAGAAGACCAGTATGGGGATTCGGTTCTCGCGCGCCAAGGAGATGGCGGACGCGTCCATGACCTGGAGATCCTTGGACAGGACATCGAGGTAGGTGAGCCGGTCGTAGCGTGCGGCGTCCGGGACCTTCTTGGGGTCGGCGGTGTAGACACCGTCCACCTGCGTCGCCTTCAAAAGCGCGTCGCAGCCCATCTCCGACGCGCGCAGCGCCGCCGCGGTGTCGGTGGTGAAGAAGGGGTTGCCGGTGCCGGCCGCGAAGATCACCACGCGGCCCTTTTCCATGTGCCGGATGGCGCGGCGGCGGATGTAGGGTTCGCACACCGACGACATCGGGATGGCCGACTGCACGCGGGTGCTGACACCCTTGCGCTCCAGCGCGCTCTGCATGGAGAGCGCGTTGATGACGGTGGCCAGCATACCCATGTAGTCGGCGCTCGCCCGCTCCATCCCGCCCGCGGCACCCTTGATGCCGCGGAAGATGTTGCCGCCGCCGATGACGAGGCAGACCTGGACGCCGAGCGCGGTGACTTCCTTCACCTCGTCGGCGACCTCGTTCACCATGTCGGGGTCGAGACCGAAATCCCTCGACCCCATCAGCGCCTCGCCCGAAACCTTCAGAAGCACCCGTTTGTAACGAACGCCCTCGCAGGGCTCCTGGCTCGGGGACGCTTGGTCCATGGCGACGGCTCTCCCTCTCGGTGGCGCGCGATCAGACAGTCAGGCGGTCGGCTGGGTGCCGGCGGCGGCGGCCACCTCGGCGGCGAAGTCGGCCTGCGCCTTCTCGATGCCCTCGCCAAGCGCGAAGCGGGCGAAGCCGGTCAGCTTCACCGGCGCGCCGACGTCCTTCGCGGCGGCCTCGACCACCTTGCGGACCTTGGTCTCGCCGTCGATCACGTAGGTCTGCTCGAGCAGCACGACCTCTTCGTAATACTTGCGGACGCGGCCCTCGACCATCTTCTCGATGATGCTCTCCGGCTTGCCCGAGGCGCGGGCCTGCTCGACCAGCACGGCGCGCTCGCGGTCGAGGTTGGCGGTGCTGACGTCGGCGATGTCCAGCGCGTCCGGACGGGCGGCCGCCACATGCATGGCGATCTGCTTGCCGAGCTCCAGCAGCTTGCCCTGGTCGCCGGTCGACTCCAGAGCCACCAGAACGCCGATCTTGCCCAGACCGGGCGCGGTCGCCTGGTGGACGTAGGTCGCCACCACGCCGGCCGGAACCGACAGGCGGGCGACGCGGCGCAGGTTCATGTTCTCGCCGACGGTGCCGATCAGGCTCGCCAGCTCCTCCTGCACGGCATGGCCGGTGCCGGGGTAGGCGGTCTGCTTCAGCACCTCGAGCTCGCCAGTGCCGGCGACGGCCAGCTCGGCCACACGGGCGGCGAAGGCCTGGAACTTGTCGTTGCGGGCAACGAAGTCGGTCTCGGCGTTCACCTCGACCACGGCGCCGGCGGTGCCGCTGGTGGCGACGGCGACCAGACCCTCGGCGGCGATGCGGCCCGACTTCTTGGCGGCGGCGGCAAGCCCCTTCTTGCGCAGCCAGTCGACCGCGTCCTCGAGGTTGCCGGCGGTCTCACCGAGCGCCTTCTTGCAGTCCATCATGCCGGCGCCGGTCTTCTCGCGCAGTTCCTTCACAAGCGCGGCGGAAATCTCGGCCATGGTTCGCCCCTTCTTTCCCAAACGGTCGGTATCGGTGCTCAACAAAAAAGCAGCCGGGCGGCTCGCGCGACCCGGCTGCCCCTATCACATGGATTAGCCCTGGACGGCGGCCGGCTCGGCTTCCGCCACGTCCTCGTCCTCGGGCAGCGCCTCGGCCGGAGCCTCCTCGCGGCTGCCCACGTCGATGCCGGCGGCGACCATCTCGGCCTGCAGCCCGTCGAGCACCGCGCCGCCCACCAGCTCGCAGTAGGTGTCGATGGCGCGCAGCGCGTCGTCGTTGCCGGGGATCGGGAAGGCCACGCCGTCCGGATCGGAGTTGCTGTCGATCACCGCCACCACGGGGATGCCGAGCTTGTTGGCCTCCTTCACCGCGATGGATTCCTTGTTGGTGTCGATGATGAACAGGATGTCGGGCAGGCCGCCCATCTCCTTGATGCCGCCGAGAGCGCGCTCGAGCTTCTCCTGCTCGCGGGTGAGCTGCAGGATCTCGCGCTTGGTCAGGCCCGAGGTGTCGCCGGCCAGACGCTCCTCCATCTCGCGCAGGCGCTTGATCGACTGGGAGATGGTCTTCCAGTTCGTCAGCATGCCGCCGAGCCAGCGGTGGTTGACGTAGTACTGGCCGCAGCGCGAGGCGGCCTCGGCCACCCGCTCCTGCGCCTGGCGCTTGGTGCCGACGAACAGCACGCGACCACCGCCGGCGACCACGTCGCGCACCGCCTGCATGGCGCGGTGCAGCATCGGCACCGTCTGCTCCAGGTCGATGATGTGGACCCCGTTGCGCACGCCGAACAGGTACGGCTGCATCTTGGGGTTCCAGCGGCGGGTGTGGTGGCCGAAGTGCACGCCGGCTTCCAGGAGCTGGCGCATGGTGAAGGACGGCATAGCCATGGAAAAAGTCCCTTTTCCGGTTGCTCCGCCGCGGGCCTTCGGTTCCCGTGGGGCATGGGAGCCTTGGGGAACACCGGATGGAACCGACGGCGCAACGCCGAAGGTCCGCCAGCCCGCGTGAGGTTTTGACGACGGCGCCTTCATAGCCCCTCCCCCATACTTATGCAACAGGAATGGGAGAGGCGCGCGGCGGGCCACCGCGGCCCGACGATATCCATGGCCCTGCACGGCATCCGGGAGTATGGTCGCGCCGATTGCATCCGGAGGGTCGGCCATTTCCATGCCGCAGGGTTCCGTCATCCGCCCCGTCACCCACGCGGGTGCCGTCCGGCGCGGCCGGCTGCTGCCGCTCGTCACCGCGTCGCTGCTGCTGGCCGTGGCGTGGCCGGTGCTCACCGACGGGCTGCCGCCGCTGGCGGATTACGTGAACCACCTCGCGCGGATGCACGTGATCGCCGGCATCGACGGCAACCCGCTGCTGGCGCGCTTCTACGAGATCCATTGGGCCATCATCCCCAATCTGGTGATGGATCTGGTGGTGCCGCCGCTGACGCGGATCCTCGATGTGTATGTGGCCGGGCAGATCTTCCTGCTCGCCACCGTGGTGCTGATGGTGACCGGGCCGATGGCGGTGCAGCGGGCGCTGTACGGGCGCCTGTCACCCTGGCCGCTGGTCGCCTTCCCCTTCGCCTACAACGGCATCCTGCTCTACGGGCTGATGAACTACCTGTTCGGCACCGGGCTGGCGGTGTGGGGGCTGGCCGCCTGGATCGCGTTGCGCGAGGGGCCGGCGTGGCGCCGCGGGCTGCTGTCGGCGGCGATGGTGCTGGCGCTGTTCGCCTGCCACCTGTTCGCGGTCGGCGTCTACGGCATGGGGCTGCTGGCCTACGAGCTGTGGAGGGCGTGGCCGGAGGGGCGGGCGTGGCCGCGCGTGAAGCCAGGAGATGCCCTGGCCTTCGCCCTGCCCTTCCTGCCCGTCATCCCGCTGATGCTGGCGAGCCCGACGCTGGGGCTTTCGTCGGAGAACATCTGGGAGTCGAGCGGCAAGCTGCAGGGGCTGTTCACGGTCGTGCAGACCTATTGGGACGCCTTCGACCTCGCCGTCGCGGCGCTCATGGCCGGGCTGGTGGTGTCGGCCGCCGGCCGCGGGCTGCTGCGCATGCACCCGGCGGGGTGGGTGCTGCTGGCGGTGTCGGCGGCGGTCTACCTCGCCATGCCGCGCATGCTGTTCGGCTCCTGGATGGCCGACCAGCGGCTGCCGATCGCCGTGCTGTTCCTGGCGCTGGGCTTCGTCCGCTTCGAGGGGCGCGACCGCGCCTTGCGGCTGGCCTTCTACGCCATCGTGCTGGGGCTGACGCTGGTGCGGGTGGTGGACGTGCAGGTGAACTGGCAGCGGCTGCGCGCCATCGACCTGGACTTCAAGGAGTCCGTCGGGCTGATCGAGCCGGGTTCGGTGGTGCTGGTGGCGCACGCCGACCACCCGTCCGGCGACGAGATCACCAACGCCGGGCTCAGCCACGCCCCCTGCATCGCCATGATCGAGCGGCAGGCGCTGGTCTCCACCGCCTTCACGGTGCAGGGCAAGCAGGTGCTGGATGTCCGCCCCGACTACCGCGACCGGGTGGACGCGCTGGACGGCGACCCGCCGACGGTGCGCCAGCTCGTGGCGTCGGCCGACGGCACCGCACCCGCCGGGCGCCCGGCCTATTGGGACGCCTGGCCGGACCGCTACGACTATCTCTACATCCTCTACACCAGCGGCCAGCCGAACCCGGATCCGGACCGGCTGACCCTGCTGCACGACGGCGGGCGCTTCCAGCTCTACCGCATCGAAAAGCCGTCGGAGACCGAGGAGGACGGCGACTGGGAGTGAGGGCGCCGCCGCCCGCTCACCCCAGCCAGCCGAGATGGTCGAGCAGGATGCTCGACCCCAGCCCGATCAGCACCAGCCCGCCCAGCATCTCCACCGCCCGGCCGAACCGCGCGCCGACGGCGCGCCCGATCAGCAGCCCGGCGGTCGCCATGACGAAGGTGGTGACGCCGATCGACAGCGCGATCAGCAGCATGTCGGCGCCGAGGATGGCCAGCGACACGCCCACCGCCGCGGCGTCGATGCTGGTGCCGATGGCGACCGCCACCAGCGTCCAGAGCCCGGTGCGCGCCACCGGGACCGCCCCCTCCTCCGCGCCCTTCTCCGGGACGTGCGCGCGCAGCGCCTCCCACAGCATCTTGCCGCCGACCATCGCCAGCAGGGAAAAGGCGATCCAGTGATCGACCGCCGCCATCGCGCCGGCGGCGGCCAGCCCGAGCGCCCCGCCGATCAGCGGCGTCACCGCCTCCACCGCGCCGAAGACGGCACCGCCGCGCACCGCCGCCGGGAAATCCGGCCGCAGCGACGCCCCCCGCCCGATCGCGGCGGCGAAGGCATCGGCGGACATGCCGAGCGACAGCACGGCGATGGACATCGGGGTCATGGCGGGCACCAACCGGCGACGACCGGATGCCGGACACCCCGTCCTGAACGGGGCCGGCCGGACCGGTCTTGTTGAAACGACAAACAATCGGGGACGACGCCAAAAAGCCGCGCGGCCGAGCCGCCGTCCGGTCACGTCCAACCGACAGCGGCGACAATAGAAAGGCGGATCCGTCCAGTCAACGCCCCTGGACAGCGCTGTAAATCCTCGCCAGCGGCGCAGAAAAGCCGCACTGGCGAAGGTTTATGCCATGGCTACATTTCGCAGCCGGCGGCAGTCGGGCGTCACTTCATGAAGCGCAGCACCAGCCGCATGATGCGCGGCATGGTCTTCGGCCGCAGCAGGCGCGGGTCGTAGCCGGCCATCCGGCGGTCGTTCTCCTCCAGGCAGAGTGCGAAGAGGTCGCGGGCGCTGGCGTCGATGCCCATCGCCTTGTGGCCAGTGGCGGTGAAATTCTCGTCCTTCTTCGTGTCGCCCTTGCCGCCGCCCATGTCGCGGGCGGTCTGCAGCCGGTCGAAGGAGATGGTGGCCCACACCGCCAGCCGCTTCAGGTCGAACCAGGGCCGCCGCCACAGCGGCAGGTTGGCGCGGTGCCACGCCACCCAGTTCACGAAGAAGATGATGTGGCGCGCCTCCTCCTGGATCACCGGCTCGAAGGTGTCCACCAGCTCGCGCGGGAAGAAGCCGGAGCGTTCGGCCAGCGCGAACAGGCCGAAGGCGAAGAAGCTGTCCATGCACTCGCTGTAGCCGGTGCGCAGGAAGGCCCATTCCGGGTCGCGCGGGCGGATGTACTCCGGCTCCGGTTCCAGCGTGATGCCGTAGAAGGCGACGAGGCGGGACAGCACCTCCTTGTGGCGCCCCTCCTCCCACGCGTCGAGCGTGACGGCCTTGTTGAGCAGCTCGTCGCGGATGGTGTCGGCGTAGCTCTGCACCCGGAGCTTGGCCCGCCCCTCCGTCTGCACGGCCATGTCCCAGATGGGCAGCGACACCAGCCGGTCGCGCGCGTCCGGCTCCAGGTCGGGCCAGCGGATGATCGAGGGCTTGTAGGGGTTGTGGGTGGCCAGCAGCATGTCGCAGAACAGCCGCTTGTGCGCGGCCGAGCCGACGCGGATGGCGCCGGGGTCTCCCCCGGTCCAATGGCGCATGGCGTGGTCGGCGGCGGCCACGAGCTGCGGATCGAGGCTGGTCACATCGGTCATGGCGCGCTCCCGCTGGGGCTGGTCCGGAGCGAGGGAGGGTAAGGACGCGACGGGGCGGGCGTCAACCGTCGCAACCGCGGCAGCCGCCACCTTTGGTAGCTGACCCCGTCGGAATGCGTGATCAATCGTTTACAGGATGGTAACCCCTTGCCTTATATCAAATTCATTCGAACGTAAATCAAATGCAACCTCCCGCTGCGATGCCATCGCTTCCGCAGCCGGACATGCCGACTGCCGGTGCCACATCATGCCCTTCTGGACCCGCCGCGCCCCCGCCGCCTCTGTCGCCGATACGACCGCCGCCCGACCGGCCCCGGTCGATCTCGCCCCGCTCATCCGTGCCCTGGCCGACGGGCAGTATGTCCGCATCCCCGACGCCGAAGGCGATACGGCGCGGGCGCTGCGCGACCTCGCGGGCGTGCTGGAGCGCCAGACCTTCGACGAGCTGAAGTCCCTGGTCGATGTCTCCGTCCAGTGCGGCGGCGCGCTGGTGTCGGTGATCACGCTGATGCGCGACACCCGGGTGATCAGCGACCGCAGCCAGGGCATCGCCGCGGCGGCGCAGGAGATGGTCGGCTCGGTGCAGGAGATCGCCCGGCTGGGCGAGCGGACGGCCGGCGAGGCGCGGTCGATGCGCGGGGTGGCGGCCGACGGCATGGCGGCGGCGGAGCGCGCGGTGTCGTCCATGGACCGCATCGCCGCCGCGGTCGGCGACGCCTCCTCCAAGGTGGAGTCGCTGGCCGAGGCGTCGAGCAGCATCGGCGACATCGTCAAGGAGATCGAGGCGATCGCCAGCCAGACCAACCTGCTGGCGCTGAACGCCACCATCGAGGCGGCGCGCGCGGGCGAGGCCGGCAAGGGCTTCGCGGTGGTGGCGACGGAGGTCAAGAACCTCGCCGGGCAGACCGCCAACGCGACGGAGGAGATCCGCCGCCGCATCGAGCAGATCCGCGCGGACATGGCCACCATCGTCGCCTCCATGCAGGTCAGCTCGGAGGCGGTGCAGCAGGGCGGCGCCGTGATCGCCGAGTCCGGCCGCCACATCCGCGCGGTCGAACAGCGGATCGACGGCATCACCGGCGGCGTGGCCGAGATCGCCAGCGTGCTCACCCAGCAGCAGGCCGCCTCGCACGAGGTGGCCGGCGGCATCCAGGCGGTGGCCGACATGGTCGCCCACTCCGCCGCGGCCATCGACCAGCTCACCCAGGCCATGACCGCCAGCGACGGCGCCATCAGCGCCGCGCTGGAGGCGCTGATGGCGCGCGACTTCGCGGGCAAGGTCGTGCAGGTCGCCAAGGCCGACCATGTCCGCTTCAAGAAGGGCATCTACGAGGCGCTGGCCGGTCGCTCCAAGCTGCGCGCCGCCGGGGTCGTCGACCATCACCATTGCCGGCTGGGCACATGGTACGACGGCGTGCAGGACCCGGACGTCCGCTCCGCCTCGGCCTTCCGCGCGCTGGAGGCGCCGCACCGCCGCTTCCACGAGGCCGGCAAGGAGGCGCTGACGCTGCTGGAGCGCGGCGACCCGGACGCCGCCCTGCTGCGGCTGGACGAGGTGGAGCGCCTGTCGGACGAGGTGCTGGGGCTTCTCGACCAGCTCGCCGCGCAGATCGTCCGGCGCTAACGGCACCGCCCGCGCTTATGGCTTCGTTAAGCGCCCCGTGCCACCATCGCCTTGGGGGAAACCGCGGGAGCTTGGGCATGGCGGCGGACGGCGACAACGGGCGGCACCGGCCGCGGATCGGCCTGGCGCTGGGTGGCGGCGTGGCGCGCGGCTGGGCGCACATCGGGGTGATGCGGGCGCTGAAGCGCTACGGCATCGAGCCGGACATCGTGTGCGGCGCCTCGGTGGGCGCGCTGGTCGGCGGTCTGGCGCTGGCCGGCCGGCTGGAGGTGCTGGAGGACTGGGTCCGCTCGCTCAACCGGCTGAAGATCATTGGCTATATGGACCTGCGGGTGACCGCCGGCGGGCTGATCGGCGGCCACAAGCTGGTGTCGGAGATGCGCCAGCACATCGGCGATCTGCGCGTCGAGGACCTGCCGGTCCCCTATTGCGCCGTCGCCACCGATCTGGTGACCGGGCACGAGGTGTGGCTGCAGCGGGGCGACCTCGTGGATTCCATGCGCGCGTCCTTCGCCCTGCCGGGGGTGTTTCCTCCGGTGCGGATCGACGGGCGCTTCCTGGTCGATGGCGCGCTGGTCAACCCGGTGCCGGTGTCGGCCTGCCGGGCGCTGGGCGCGCAGATGGTGATCGCGGTCAATCTGGCGGGCGACCTGCTGGGCAAGGCACGGCGTCCCGGCGCCGCCATACCGACAGCGGCCGGCTTCGACCTGCTGAAGGTGATCGAGGAGTCGCAGCCGGCGGCGCGCGTGGCGTCACCGATCGGCGCGCTGACCCGGCGGCTGTTCCGCCGCGACTACGACGGCCCCAGCGTGTTCGGCGTGATGGTGTCGTCGCTCAGCATCATCACCGACCGCATCACCCGCTCACGTCTGGCCGGCGAGCCGCCGGACGTCCACATCGCCCCCCGGCTCGGCCACATCGGCCTGCTGGAATTCGATCGCGCGGACGAATGCATCCGCGAGGGGGTGGAGGCGGTCGAGCGCGTCCTGCCCGATCTGCACGACGCGCTCGCCGTCTTCAGCGCCCACAAGGGGTAAAGCCGAACCCGATGAGTGTGGCTCATCGGGGTTCGGTTGGGCCATTGAGGCCCCGCGCCCATGGGCGCGAAGGCAAGCGGCCGGATGGCCGCGCCCGCCGTGTGAGGGACCGTGGATCGGTAACGATCCACGGACGTTGGTCATCATCAATCCAGGGCGTTGCCGATGATGGCGCCGCCAACGCCGCCGATCACCGCGCCACGCGTGCCGTCCACGGCATAGCCGCCCGCGGCTCCGGTGGCGCCGCCGATGGCGCCGCCGGTCGAACAGGCGCCGAGCGCCAGAAGCATGGCGGCAACTCCGATCAGTCGAAGACGAGACATTGGGCTCCTCCACTGGGGTTCTGTCGTCCGTAAACGCTCCAGACGCCGAAATGCTTCCGCCCTCCTCCGGATGCGCCCTTTCGGAACCGCGCGGCACCGGCTTCGTTGAAGGCGCAGCAACCAGGAAAAGGGACACCACCATGAACATCCGCAAGACGGCGATCTGCGCCGCGATGGCCCTGGGTCTGGCCGCCTGCGAGAGCGGCAGCGGCGGCGGCATCAGCGGCAGCACCGTCGGCACGCTGGGCGGGGCCGCCGCGGGCGGCCTGCTCGGCTCGCAGTTCGGCGGCGGCACCGGCAAG
>OFDN01001139.1_pt1 | contig 18634 bp, 19 predicted proteins | sample 1520971 | NCBI WGS metagenome assembly OFDN01 (sample SAMEA94257418, study PRJEB24077) | hot springs metagenome | biome: Aquatic biome; feature: Geographical feature; material: Water | place: India | collected 2012-06-12 | depth 5 m
GATGAGCAAGAGCTACGACAACACCATCCCGCTCTTCGCCCCGCCCGAGCAGCTGAAAAAGCTCATCGCCGGCATCAAGACGGACTCGCGCGCGCCGGGCGAGCCCAAGGACACCGAAGGCTCGGCCCTGTTCCAGATCTACCAGGCCTTCGCCACCCCGGCCGAGACCGCCCAGCTGCGTCAGGACTTTGCCGCCGGCATCTCCTGGGCCGACGCCAAGCTCAAGCTCTTCCAGCGCATCGACGCGGAGATCGCGCCCATGCGCGCCACCTACGAGGACCTGATCGCCCACCCGGAGAAGCTCGAGGCCCTGCTCCAGGCTGGTGCGGCCAAGGCCCGAAAGATCGCCACACCATTCACCGCCAAGGTGCGCCAGGCCGTGGGCCTGCGTGACCTGCGCGCCCAGGCTGCTGACAAAAAGGGCGACAAAAAGGACAAATCCACCCTGCCCAGCTTCAAGCAGTACCGGGAAGCCGACGGCCAGTTCTACTTCAAACTCGTCGATGCCCAGGGCAAGCTGCTGCTGCAGAGCGAAGGTTTTGCCAGTCCCAAGGAAGCCGGCCAGGCGGTCAAACGCCTGCAGGACCTCTCGGCTCCCCTGCCGGCCCTGCTCCAAGAGATACCGGTGAAACACCTGGTTACGGCGCAGGAGCTGGAGTCTGCGCTACAACAGCTGCTGGCCGCCCGGGACTGATGTCAGCCCCGCGACCGGGACCCGGCGAGCTGCGGGTACGGTTCTTGCGAACTGCGGCTGTCCCAGCTCAGAGGAGTGCCGTACCCATGCCTGTTGCCCGCCCCGCCGTCACGCGCAAGCAAACCGCCCTGTCGGACCACCGCCAGACTTTCGATGAACTGTGCGCCTGGATCGACGCCCATCTGGATGAACCCATAGGCTGGCAGGAACTCATGGCCCAGAGCGGCCTGGACCACCAGACCCTCAACGCGCTGTTTTTCAAGTTCCTGAGCACCACACCCATGGCCTGGATCCGCAAGCGCCGCGGTCTTGGTCAGGCAACTGCCGTACCGCGCCCGGCTCTTGCGCACCGCATGCTGCGCGCCGCCACGGCCTGAGCGGCCGGGAAACCCCTCTCTCACGCTGCTACAATACGCGCTTCCACAAAGCCGGAGAGGTGGCAGAGTGGTCGAATGTACCTGACTCGAAATCAGGCGTAGGGGCAACCCTACCGTGGGTTCGAATCCCACCCTCTCCGCCAGAATAAGACCTGCTAACTCGCTCAGTCGAGTTGTCAGGCGCTCAGAGCCCCGCACCACGCGGGGCTTTGCGTTATGGGCTCCTGACTGCCCCCCTGACCACCCACCCCCGAAATCCGTCTCAAACCCCGTTTCGTCTCAGAACCTCCTGACTTTCTGACCGTAGTACGGCAGGAGGGGGTTGGCGAAAAATCAGAGTTTTGGCGCCGTACCGATTAGTGTTTTGAGACTCTCAGAAGAGTCACATCTTCATAATTGCGCGAGCTGCTTGGATCGTTTCTCTGCATAAATTTTCTTGCTTGTCGTTCAAAAGTTGAACCGCAAGACGTCGAATGGACCTTACTTGGTTGATTTCCTTTTCCGTGACCTTCGCGTCGGGACGCAGGTCTAATACCCGTAGCGCCCCTTTTCCGTACTGCGAGGTAATTGCCGCATCCACCTCAGCAATTTGCCGTTCGCACAGGCTCTTGTAGACAGGAGGCTCCGGCTTCAAGTGGACCCTGTAGTAATAGTTGCCGGCCGCTAAGATTGAAACGAATAGCGTGGCTGAAATCGAAATGGCAATTCTGGGATTCATCTGCTTCGCAAGAGCGCATTACTAGGTTCAAACGCACTTGGCTCAGCTTAGCAACCCACTGTTGCGAAGAGTCTCATTCGATTTGCCGGAAGTCCCGTTGTGCCAATCTCTTGACAACGGTTACCAGCGCAGCACCTTAGGGCCTAGCCACTGCCCGACCCATCCAGTCAGTGCGATTCCGAGTGAGTACCAAACTGCCACGAAGGCAACAGACGTCTCGGGGCAGGCCAATGAATACCCCATCGCACCCACTACGCCAGCGACCAATCCAGCCGCAAAACCTGCTTGCCTCAGCCGAGTCGGCGCGAGGCTGCGCATAGCCCAAAGAATTGCAGACAGCGCGGGTAACGAGAGCATCATCAGCATCCAAGGACAGATCCACCACGTCTGCCCCAACAAAGCGGACCATCGTTCGCCCTCCGGGGTTGCGATCAAAGTCACAGCGCCAGCGAGCAGCATCAGTAGGAAAACACCAACGACCGCCGCACGAGCCGTGATCGTCGAAGAAACGAGGCGGGACAGTCTCGCGGCCAAGGCGCTCGCCCCAGCCAGTAGCAGCCCCGCGTAGACAAACTTGATCCACGGAGCTGCCGTGTAAAAAGCCGCCGCAGGCAAAGGGCCGATCAGAACCAGGGCAAGGACGCTGCTGGCCAGAAACCCCAGGGCAGCAGCTGCCGCCAATCGGCGTCTCACAGGAAAGTCTGGCGCCGGGCCAGCCTGCCTTGCGAGCATTTCAATCAGAGTGTCGGTTTTCATGTGGGCTCCTTCCGGACGAGGGCCGCCAGACGCTTGAGGCCCCGATGAACCTGGACTTTGATCGCCGATTCCGAGACACCTGTCCGTGTTGACGCCTGGGCAACACTCAAGCCTTCAAGTTTGGTCATCTCAATTGCAATGCGTTGGGCCTTTGGCAACTCTTGGAGGAGGCTGTGCAGATCAACGTTAGCTAGAGTTTCGCCTGGATCCTCGGCTGCCAGGTGTTCTTCCAACCCTTCAATCGGCTCATGCAGGGCTTCACGCCGTCCACGTCGGCGGTAAAGGTCCATCAATTTGTGGCGGGAAATGCCCAGCACCCAAGCTGACACGGGCTGTGTCGGGTCATAACTGCCACGGTGCAAATGCAGCGCTAGCAAAGTCTCCTGCACGAGATCCTCTACGTCGTCCGGCAGGTTCATCAGATGGCGACGAAAGTAGGAACGCAGTCGCCCCGCAATCAACCGAAGAGCTTTTTGGTACGACAACTCATCTCCTGATTGGGCGCGCAACCACAGCGGCTTCAGGCCGGACTCGAAGTCACTGTGTTGCTCGTCGTTCTTCAATTCGTCGGAGATGATGGTTTGGTTACACCCATCCAGTATGGGCGGTGACTTTGTGCGGGTCGGCTTCTGGTCGCAGCTATGTAACCTTTGCCTTGCCAACTGCGAATTATGGAGGACATGAACATCCTCCTGGTACCACCTGATCGCAAGCAGCCCGTTTCGGGGGCGGACGTACGATTTCCGCTTGCCACCCTTAAGCCGCTGCACTCTCATCTTGTCCTTCCGGTCGTGTTTTCGGCCTTGATCGCATTGGCCGTACCGGTGTGTGCGAGCGTTGGTGCTGTGCCGCTTACGGATCCGGCAGTGGTTCAGTGGGTGGGGCGATTCGATCTCGGACTGGTTCCCTGGCAGGAGGTTCGGCTGAAGTCCGGCCAACGTCCCAACAGCTTCAGATTGACCCAGTGGGAGGGTGTCCACTCGGTCGAGGTCATTTCCCAGTCCAGCATGTCGCTGCTGGCCCGCCCCATCAGCGTTGACCTCGATGCCACCCCCGTCTTGTGCTGGCGTTGGCGCGTAGGCGCCTCATTGGCTCAGGCCGACATGACGCGTAAGGAGGGTGACGATTACGCAGGAAGGGTTTATGTGAGCTTTCGGTTGCCTGCCTCCTCCATTGGCCTTGCGTTGCGTGCCCAACTGGCGGTGGCGCGGGCCATGTGGGGGCAGGACGTCCCCGATGCTGCGATCAATTACGTCTGGGACAACCGACAACCCGTCGGCACCACCCGCCCCAACGCTTACACAGATCGTGCTCAGATGGTTGTCTTGCGCAGCGGCGATCAGGATGCCGGGCGATGGGTCTGGGAGCGGGTTGACGTGCGCCGTGACGTGACCCGGCTCTTTGGGGCTGGAGCGCAGCCCATTCAATTGGCGATCACCGCTGATACCGATAACACCCAGTCTGCCGCGCAGTCAGGGTTTGCAGACCTCCATTTCGTGCCTGCAGACAAACCGTGTAATCGGCAGCACGGTTAGGACCCGGGAGTCGAGTTTGTAACTTTTCAGTCCGGCCCGACGAATAGCCTAGGACACCAATCCTTTGATTGAGCAGCATGCGACCCACCCTACCTCTTCTCGTCAAGACTGACTTTCCTGCGTTGCAGCGCAAGGTTTTGGAAACGCTGCAGATCAACCTGGGCTACAAGTGCAACCAGACCTGTCTGCACTGCCATGTGAACGCAGGGCCCCATCGCACCGAAATGATGGACGAAGACACGGTCAAGTTGGTGCTGGCCGTTCTGCAGACACGCCACATCAAGACGGTGGATTTGACCGGCGGGGCGCCCGAGCTGAATGAAAACTTTCGCGCGCTCGTGCAACAGGCGCGCCAAATGGGGGCGCGGGTGATCGATCGCTGCAACCTGACCATCCTCTCGGAGCCTGGGCAGGAAGGGCTGGCCGAGTTCCTGGCCGAACAGGGCGTCGAAGTAACGGCTTCTCTACCTTGCTATTCGCCTTCGAACGTGGATCGCCAGCGCGGAGATGGGGTGTTCGAGCGCAGCATCGCGGGCCTGCAATTGCTCAATGAACTGGGCTATGGACAACCCGGTTCTGGCTTGGCGCTCAACCTCGTCTACAACCCACAGGGTCCCGTGCTGCCACCCGCACAAGGTCCCCTCGAGGCCGACTACAAGCGGGAGCTGTGGCAGCACTTCGGCATCCGCTTCAATCAGTTGTTTGCCATCACCAACATGCCGGTGCAGCGTTTTGGCAGCACCCTCGTCAGCAAGGGTAGCTTTGAGGGCTACATGCGCCTGCTCAAGGACTCCTATCGCTCTGAAAATCTTCAGACGGTGATGTGCCGAACCCTTCTTAGTGTGGATTGGCAGGGTTACCTCTACGACTGCGACTTCAACCAGATGCTGGGCATACCGGCTACGCTGGGGACCGCATCAAGGCCGCACCTGCGCGACCTCCTTGGTGCCAATGTGACCGGCACCCCGATCCGCGTGGCGGACCACTGCTACGGTTGCACGGCTGGACAAGGCAGCAGTTGCGGTGGCGCCCTGGAAACTGAACCCAGCGGCCAGAAGCTCGCGTGTGCCGCCGGAGAGTCATGATGGGTGCGCCCCGACTTTGGGTCCGGTGGCTCTTGCTGTTGCTGGGTGGTCTGGTCCTGTGGATGGCCTACCGGCACTGGGACCTGGGCCAGTGGCTGACCCTGGAGCAGCTCAAGGCCAGCCGAGATACGCTGGCCAGCTTCTACACGAATCATCCGCTGCAGACGGCCCTTGCCTTTTTTGGGGTGTATGTGCTGGCTGCCGCGCTGTCATTTCCGGGCGCATCCATCCTCACCCTGGCTGCGGGTGCTATGTTCGGCTGGGCGCTGGGTCTTCTGCTGGTGTCGTTCGCCTCCAGCGTGGGTGCGCTGCTGGCTTTCTGGGTATCGCGTTACTTGCTGCGCGACTTCTTCCAGCAGCGATTCGGCAAGCTGCTGCGGCCCATCAACGACGGGCTGGCCAAAGATGGCACGTTCTATCTCCTGACGCTGCGGCTGGTGCCCGTGTTTCCGTTCTGGCTGATCAACCTGCTGATGGGCCTGACCACGCTGGGGGCACGCAAGTTCTACATCGTCAGTCAGGTTGGGATGCTGGCGGGCACGGCGGTCTACGTCAACGCGGGTACCCAGCTGGCGGCGATCGAATCGACGAGTGACGTGCTGTCTCCCGGCCTGCTGGGGAGCCTGGCACTTCTGGGGGTGTTTCCGCTGCTGGCGAAGTTCGTGGTGGGCGCGCTGCAAAGGCGCAAGCTGTATGCGCGCTGGGAACGTCCCAAGCGTTTTGACCGCAACCTGGTGGTCATCGGGGCAGGCGCGGGCGGCCTGGTGTCGGCCTATATCGCCGCTGCCGTGAAGGCCAAGGTGACGCTGATTGAAGGCCACAAGATGGGCGGCGACTGCCTGAACTACGGCTGCGTGCCGAGCAAGGCCCTCATTCGCTCGGCCAAGGCGATCAAGCAACTGCGAAAGGCGCAGACCTTTGGGCTGCGGGACGCCCAGGGTACGGTGGATTTTGCCGCTGTGATGCAGCGGGTACACAGCGTGATTCGTGAGGTCGAGCCGCACGATTCGGTGGAGCGGTACACGGGGCTGGGGGTGCAGGTGCTGCAAGGACATGCGCGCATCACTTCGCCCTGGACCGTCGAGATGACGCTGGCCGATGGAGGCACCCAGACCCTGAGTACCCGCAACATCGTCATTGCCGCCGGGGCCAGCCCTTTCGTTCCGCCCATTCCTGGTTTGAAAGAGGCAGGCTTTCTGACCAGCGACACGGTATGGAACCTGACTGAACTGCCCCGCCGGCTGGTCGTGCTGGGCGGCGGCCCCATCGGCAGCGAACTGGCACAGAGCTTCGCGCGCCTGGGTAGCGAGGTGACACAGGTGGAGATGGCGCCGCGCATCATGGTGCGCGAAGACCCTGAAGTCAGCGAGTTGGTTGCAGCTTCGCTGCGCGCCGACGGGGTGAACATCCTGACCGGGCACCAGGCGGTGCGTGTGGAGATGGCCAATGGTGAAAAGCGCCTGATCGTCCAGCACGGTGGCGAGGAACTTGCCGTGCCTTTCGATGAACTGCTCTGTGCCGTAGGCCGCAGCCCGCGCGTCAGCGGTTATGGACTGGAAGAACTGGGCATTTCGCTAACGCCGCGCAAGACCATCGAGACCAACGACTACCTGCAAACGCTCTACCCCAACATCTACGCGGTGGGCGATGTGGCGGGTCCGTTCCAGTTCACCCACACGGCTGCACACCAGGCCTGGTACGCGGCGGTTAACGCCCTGTTTGGACGCTTCAAACGCTTCAAGGCCGACTACTCGGTCATCCCGTGGGCCACCTTCACCGATCCGGAAGTGGCCCGCGTGGGCCTGTCGGAAACCGAAGCACAGGACAAAGGCATTGCCTTCGAGGTCACGAAATACGGCATCGACGACCTGGATCGTGCCATTGCCGACGGCACCGCGCACGGTTTCGTCAAGGTTCTGACTGTGCCTGGCAAAGACAAGATTTTGGGCGTGACCATCGTCGGGGAACACGCGGGCGATCTTCTGGCTGAGTACGTGCTGGCCATGAAGCACGGCTTGGGCCTGAACAAGATCCTGGGCACCATCCACACCTACCCCACGCTCTCTGAAGCCAACAAGTACGCAGCCGGCGAGTGGAAACGTGCACACGCGCCGCAGAGGGTCTTGGGCTGGTTGGAAAGGTTTCACGCTTGGGAGCGCGCATGAGGCTCACACGGCGTCAATGCATGTCAGTGCTCGGCGTCACCGCGTTCGCCCCCCTGGTGCTGGCGCAGACTTTCGACCACACCCACGCAGCCTGGAACCGCTTGGTCAAATCGCTCGTGGTGGTGCAACGTGGCGGCCGCGCCTCCCAGGTACGTTACGCCGGGTTCCTGGCGCAAAGGGGCGCGTTGCAGGACTACCTACGTCAACTCTCGGCGGTGCCTCGGGTGAATTTCGAGGCATTCACCCGGGCGCAGCAAATGGCGTTCTTGATCAACGCCTACAACGCCTTCACCGTCGAGTTGATCCTGACGCGCTACCCGCGTCTCGCATCCATCAAGGACCTGGGCAACTGGCTGTCCCCCCCCTGGAAGTTGCGCTGGATTGCGCTGTTGGGTGAAGCGGTCTCGCTCGACGATATCGAACACGGCATGCTTCGCAAGCGCGGCGTGTACAACGATCCACGCATCCACTTTGCGGTGAACTGTGCCTCCATCGGCTGCCCCATGCTGCGCGAGGAAGCTTACGTTCCCGAGCTGATTGACCAGCAGCTGGATGCGCAAATGCAGCGCTTCATGGCTGACCGGGAACGCAACCGCTGGAACCCGAAGACTGAACAGCTAGAACTGTCACGCATCTTCGACTGGTATGCCGAGGACTTCCGGCTGGGCCACCAAGGCATCTATTCCTTGCATGGGTTGGCGGCTCGCTTCGCCGACGCTCTGGCTGACGTCGAAGCCGACCGCGCCCGCATCCGCTCCACCCAGGTGTTGATCACCTACCTGGACTATGACTGGCGCCTCAATGACGCCAAGGGAACGCCATGAGCGCAGTCGCCTTGTCGATCATTGTCCCGGTACTGAACGAGGCCGCTGGCATTGAAGCCACCCTGCGTGCCTTGGCTCACCTGAGGCAACAGGGCGCCGAGGTGATCGTGGTGGACGGCGGTAGCCACGATGACACCTTCCATCAGGCCCAGGCGCATGCCTCGGTCGTACTCACCGCGCCGCGTGGCCGGGCGAGGCAAATGAATGCGGGGGCGGCGAAGGCACGGGGCGAGGTGTTGCTGTTCCTGCATGCCGACACCCAACTGCCGCCACAGGCCGACCGGCTTGTGCTGGACGCTATCGCAGCCGGTGCGGTGTGGGGGCGCTTTGACGTCCGGATCGTCGGCTCCGCCTGGATGTTGCGCGTCGTCGCGGCGCTCATGAACGCCCGCTCTCGTCTGAGTGGGATCGCCACCGGCGACCAGGCCCTGTTCGTGCGGCGCGACACCTTCGAACGCATCGGCGGTTTCCCCGAGCAGCCACTGATGGAGGATATCGAACTCTCCAAGCGGCTACGCCAATGGGCGCGACCGGCCTGCCTGCGTGCCCAGGTGGCCACCTCTGGCCGGCGTTGGGAAAGCCGCGGCGTGTGGACGACCATCCTTCTGATGTGGCGCCTTCGCTGGCGCTATTGGCGCGGCGAATCCCCCGAGCGACTGGCAGAGGCTTACCGATGACCACCGCCCTGATCGTCTTTGCCAAGGCCCCTGTGGCCGGGTTGGCCAAAACCCGCCTGATCCCTGCACTGGGCCCTGAGGGCGCTGCCAATCTGGCTGAGCGTTTGCTGGAGCACACCCTGCAGCAGGCGCGGGCCCTGCCCGTCGAGCACCTCGAGTTGTGCGTTTCGCCCAACGACCAGCACCCGGCGTTCGGTCGTGCCTGCGACGTGTCGGGTGACCGTTTGCATCTCACGCTGCAGGGCGAAGGCGATCTGGGCCAGCGCATGTACCGGACCTTGAGCCGGGTGCTGTCCGTACACCGCCGTGCCTTGTTGATCGGTACCGACGCCCCGTCGCTCGATGCCCGCATCTTGGCGCAGGCCGAACAGGCGCTCGATCTGGCTCCTGCCGTGTTCGTGCCTGCACTCGATGGGGGTTACGCACTCGTCGGCCTGACGCGCCCCGTACCAGAGCTGTTCCTGGACATGACCTGGAGTACGCCCCAGGTCATGCAGGACACCCGTGCCAGGGCTCGAAAGATCGGTTTGCCCTGGACGGAACTGCCGGCCGTGCCAGACATCGACGAGCCGGCAGACCTGGCGCACTTGCCGGAGGGCTGGCTGCCATGCAACGCGTGATATTGGCCGGTGCGGGCCATGCCCATGCCCAGGTACTGCAAGCCTGGTCGCAGGAGCCTCTGGCCGGCGTCGATCTGGTGGTGGTGTCGCCCCAGGCGCTGGCCCCCTATTCGGGCATGGTGCCCGGATGGCTGGCGGGCACCTATGGGTTCGAGGAGATCGTCATCGACTTCCCGGCCCTGTGCGGTCAAGCGGGTGCGCGCTGGGTGTCGGCAGCCATTGACCGCCTGGACCCTGATACACAGTGCGTGCACCTGGACAACGGTGAATCGCTCCGCTACGACTGGTTGTCGCTCAACACCGGCTCGACACTGACCCCGACGGAAGGCGAGTCTTCGGCCCATGTGTTGTCCATGCGGCCCTTGTCTCAATTGCGAACCCGCTACGACCGGCTCCTCGAAGACTGGCGCAAGGAGGAGGGCAGCAACCGGCCCTTCCAGGTGACCGCCGTGGGCGGCGGTGCGGCGGGTTTCGAATCCCTGCTGGCGGTGCTGAGGCGGCTGCGCATGCTGCGACCAGACCGTGACGTGCAAGGCGCGTTGTTGACGCGGGGGCTTGAACTTCTGCCTGGCTATCCCGCCAGCGCCCAGCGAGCGGCGCAGCGCGCGTTGAAAGACGCGAACGTCACGGTGCAACTCGGCACCGCCTGGTGTGACGCCAAGGGGCGTGACAGCGACCTGGTGCTCTGGGCGACAGGCGCTCAAGCCAATGCCTGGCAACATGACCCGGACCGCCGGGGCAGCCTGGCCGCCAGCGCGGAAGGCTTCGTGCTGATCGATACCAGCCTGCGCTCGGTGTCCCACCCCCGCATTTTTGCGGCTGGGGATTGCGCCCAATGGCACACGCCCTTGCCCAAAGCCGGGGTCTACGCGGTCCGGATGGGACCTGTGCTGACGCACAACCTGCGCGCGGCGCTGACCGGGGCGGCCTTGCAGCCTTACACACCCCAATCCACGTTTCTGTCCTTGCTGTCCACTGCAGACGGCAGTGCCATCGCCTCGCGTGGACGCTTCAGCTTGTCCGGCCGTTGGGCCTGGCTGTGGAAAGACCGCATTGATCGCCGATTCGTGCGCCGCTTTGCGTCCGCCAACACCAGACCCGTCCCTGTCCCAGGAGAAACCCCATGAACCTCATCCGTCGCTCGATGGTCGCTGCAGCGGCCGTCACCTTGTCTGCTCCCCTGTGGTCCACACCCGTGCTGGCGCAAGGCGCTCCACTCAAGTTCGGAGTGGGCATGTTCCAGCCCGACCGGGAAAAAAATGATGCAACCTACCGCCCGCTGGCCCAGCACCTGTCGGCGCGCCTGGGCCGACCGGTGGAATTGCGAACGGTGGACAGTTGGGAGGGTCTGGCCAAGAGCCTGGCCAACGGCGAAACCGACATCGCCTTGATGGGCCCCTGGGGCTATGTCCTGGCCCATCACTTCGCCGACGCGCAGGTGGTCTCCACCATCCTCTACCAGGGCAAGCCCGAATACTTCGCCATGATCGTGACCCATCCCGAATCGGGGCTGAACAGCGCGCAGGACCTGATCGGCCCCAAGGGCAAAGGGCGTACGTTTGCGTTTGGCGACAAGGGCTCCACGTCGGGCTACCTGATACCGCTGCACTTCTTCATGCAACAGGGCATCGACCCGGAGAAGCATTTCTCCCGTGTCCTGTACACGAAGCACCAGGCCATCCAGACCCAGGTGACCGCAGGCCAGCTCGACGCCGGTGCGGACTACAACCGCAACCGTACCGCCATGATCGACCAAGGTCTCATCCGGGCCGAGCGCAGCAAGATCATCTGGCAGTCGGCGCCGCTGCCCAACGATGCGGTGGCCGTCAGCGCCGCGCTTTACAAGGACAAGGCTTTCGTCAAACGCGTGCAGGAGGCCTTGCTGGAGGTTGGCCCTCTGCTCAAGCGCCAGCCGCAGCTGCTGCCGGCCAACTACACCGGCTTCGTCAACACCGACAACGCCTTCTACAAACCGATTCAGGACGCCGGCCTGGCCACCGGCAAGCTGACCCCGAGGCAGTAAGACGCGATGCAACCGTCGGCAACATTTGGCACTCGGCCTCGGCTGCCCCGGGGCAGACTCGGCTTTTTCGGGCTGGTGCTGGCCTACGCAGGGCTGGTGCTGGCTTGCCTGCTGACGCTACTTGCGGCGGGCGATCTGTCCTGGGGCCGTGCGCCTTGGCACAACCTGCTTAAGACGGTATCGGAGTTTGCCTACCCCAGTTTCCTCGACCTTTGGTGGGGCCCGGAGCGGCTGGAGTACCGAAGTGACGATGGCACCCTGTTGAGGGTGGAGAACCGCCAGCAAGTGGAGGCCCGGTTTCTCGCGGGCCTGGGGCGCGCCACCTGGACGACCTTCCAGATCGCCACCCTGGGCTCGTTGTTGGCCGCCGTGATGGCCTTACCCCTGGGCCTTTTGTCTGCACGCAACCTGAACGCTCCAGCCTGGGCCTCGCGCACGGCCTCCATCCTCCTGGACACCTTGCGGGCCATCCACACCCTCGTCTTCGGCCTGGTGCTGGTCGGTATCGTGGGACTGGGCCCCACGGCGGGCATCCTGGCCATTGCGCTGCACTCCATGGGCACGTACGGCAAGCTGTACGCGGAGAGCATCGAGACCATCGACATGGGAGCCGTGGACGCGGTGCGGGCAACGGGTGCCTCGCCCTCACAGGTTTTTTTCAGCGCTGTCTGGCCCTCGGTGCTGCCCCAATTCGTCAGTAACCACCTCTACGTTTGGGAGTTCAACATCCGCGATTCCACCATCCTCGGCCTGATCGGTGCCGGCGGCCTCGGCTTGCTGATTTCCGAGGCGGTCAGCCTGTTCCAGTGGAGCCGCCTGGCGACCATCATCCTGATGGTGATTGCGCTGGTCATGGCGTTTGATGCGCTGTCTCGTCGCATCCGAAAGGCACTGTTGTGAGTGCTGTGAACACACCGCTGCTTGAGGCTGTCGTCGATGTCCGGGACCTGCGTCTCGAGATCAAGGGGCGACGCATTCTCGATGTGCCCTCGTTGACCGTCCGTCATGGCGAGCGCGTGGCCTTGATCGGGCCCAATGGCGCCGGCAAGAGTTCGCTCCTTAAGGTCCTGGGTGGCTTTGCGAGCGCATCGCAGGGTCATGTCGTAGTCTTGGGACGCGAGGTCACGGGTGCAGGGCCGAACGCCATGGACGCCGCGCAGTGGCGGGCGTTACGCGCCGAGATCGGCCAGGTGATGCAGGGCCTGCACCTGGTCGCCCGCCTGAGCGCGCTGGAGAACGTGGTGCTTGGCGCCTTGGCCCGACCGGGTGCGATGCCGCTGTGGCGCAGTTGGTTGCGCTGTTACCCGGAATCACTGCTTCGTGAGGCTCGCCAGGCGCTTGCCGACCTGGGCCTGGAGGATCGCATTGACACGCGGGCCGATCACCTCTCGGGCGGCGAACGCCAGAAAGTCAGCCTCGCCCGCCTGCGCCTTCAGCGCCCGAAGCTGCTGCTGGCCGATGAGCCCACCTCGGCGCTGGATCCTGCGGCCGCACTGCAAGCATGCGACGCGCTGGCGGCTTTGGCGGCCGATGCCACGCTGTTGACTGTGGTCCACGACACCGAGCTGCTGCCTCACTTGGCAGACCGGGTCATTGGGCTGAGGGAGGGGCGCCTGGTATTCGATGTGCCCCTTCAGGCGCTGAGTCCTGACCTGCTGAAAAACCTCTACGAAACTGGAGACCCTGCCGATGGATACCATCGCGACCCCCGGACGAACCTGCCCCTTGCATTACCACTACGGCCCCGAGGTTTTCCGGCAAGCGCCGGCCGCTGCACTGCGTGACCTGGAGGTCCTGTATGTCGTCGGCGGGCTTTATGGCAACGAGTCGGCCTTGCTGGAAATCCTGCGGCTCTTCGATGCGGAGCAGGGCCGCAAGCGCCTCGTCTTCAACGGCGACTTCCACTGGTTCGACGCCGATCCGGCCCGGTTTGCGCGCGTACAGCAGGCGGTGCTGGCGCACACGGCACTTCGGGGCAACGTGGAGACCGAGTTGGCGGATCCTGACCCGCGGGGCGATGCGGGTTGCGGCTGCGCCTATCCCGACTGGGTGGGCGATGCGGTGGTGGAGCGGTCGAATCGCATCCTGCGCCGGCTTCGCGGCGCCGTCACGCCCGGCCAGCGCGCCGCCTTGTCGGACTTGCCGATGTGGCTGACAGCCGAGGTGGGTGACTGTCGGATCGGGATTGTCCACGGTGACGCCCAGTCGCTGGCGGGCTGGGGGTTCGCGCAGGAGCATTTGCGCGATTCCAGCCACCGCGATCGGGTGCGGGACTGGTTCCACCGTGGGAACGTCGATGCGTTCGCGAGCAGCCATACCTGTTTGCCCGTGTTCCAGCGCCTGGGCCTGGGCGCCCATCGCGCACCGGGCTGGGTCTTCAACAACGGCGCGGCGGGGATGCCGAATTTCCGGGGTGACGCGGCAGGCCTGGTCACGCGCATCGCAGTCAGGCCATGCGAGGCGAAGGGCAGCCGCGCCAGCGTGATGCATCGGGGGCTCCACGTCGATGCCCTGGCCATCGAGGTCGATCCGGCCGCCGTGCGACTGGCCTTCCTGGCGCAATGGCCCGCCGGCACCGATGCCCATGCGTCGTATTTCGAACGGATCGAGGGCGGTCCGCACTACCACCCCCATCAAGTCATTCGCCAGGAGGACTGAACATGCTCGCCATCGTTGGAGGCACCGGCCTCTATGAACTTCCGGGTCTCGAGATCACCCATCGTTCCCGGGACACGACGCCTTTCGGCGATCCCTCCGGCGAGGTCCTGCGTGGCCGGCTGGGGTCGAACGAGGTGCTGTTCCTGGCGCGGCATGGCGCAGGGCACCGGCTGCTGCCGCACGAGGTCAACTACCGCGCCAACGTGTTTGCCTTGAAGCGGGCTGGCGCCACCATGCTCCTGGGCTTTTCGGCGGTGGGCAGCCTGGCGCTCGAAATCCGGCCGGGGGACCTCGCGATACCGGAGCAGTATTTCGACTGGACCCGGGGTCAGCGCCAGCGCACCTTTTTCGGCGGGGGCGTGGCGGCCCATGTGTCGACGGCGAAACCCGTCAGCGCCGTACTGGTCGATACGGTGCATTCAGCTGCCGCCCGGTGTGACCTGAAAGTCCATCGCGGACTCACCTACGCCTGCGTCGAGGGACCGCGCCTGGGCACCCAGGCCGAGAGCCACTTCCTGCGCCAGGCTGGCTGCCACCTGGTGGGCATGACCAACGTCCCCGAGGCCTTCCTGGCCCGGGAGGCCCAGATGGCCTATGCCACGGTGGGCCTGGTCACCGACTATGACTGCTGGCTGGAGGATCCGTCACAGCACGTCAACGTGGCGTCGATCTTCGAGTTATACGGATCCACCTTAAAGAAGGCAGCCAAGGTGCTAGATGCCTTGCTGTCACAAGCGCTGCCCGAACCAGAGGCGGCCATTCGCTCTGCGCTGGGCAGCGCCATGCTCACCCCCGACACGGCATTGACGGAAGAACAGAAGCTGTGGCTGGACGTACTGCGCCGGTGAGGTCAAGGTGCGCATCTGCGACAACCCGCCCGCCACTGCGATTCGGCTTGGACCACGATGGACGTCGTAGCGCACGGACTGTGGGCCGCGGTGATGTGTCGCTGGTGTGGTCGCCATCAACCGATCAAGCGCAGCACTGCAACATGGACGATGGCCCTCGCCGTTGCGCCAGATCTGGTGCAACTCACGCCCATCGTGACCGCAGCCCTGACAACGCCGCAGGGCTGGTCGGCCATGCAAGCCTATTTCCATGCGCTGCCACGCTATGAGCCAGTGTTGCCGCCGACGGTGGAACTCATGGCGCACCACCTGCATTGCGCCATGCACAGCGCGCTGGTAGCCGTCGTGGTCACACTTTTGAGTTGGATGTTCTTGCGGCGTCTGTGGTTGCCCCTGTTGGGTTGGTGGATGCATATCGTTATTGATGTATTCACCCACTCGGCAGACTTTTATCCTTCCCCAGTGCTTTATCCGGTCACGCAGCGAGGGTTTGATGGGTGGGCCTGGAACGATCCTTGGCAGCTTGCTTTGAACTATGGATTGATCGCGATCTTCTGGATCATCACTCGAAGCGAAACGAAGCTGGCCACGCGCGGACCGACAGACAGTCATCACAACTGAAGATTTTTATAAACCAAGGCTTGGCAGTCACATGAGCGCATACGATTTTGATTTCTTTGTCATTGGCGGTGGCAGCGGCGGCGTGCGGGCTGCACGCCTGGCTGCCCAGCGAGGGGTCCGTGTCGCCTTGGCAGAAGCGCAAGGAGTGGCCGGTCTTGGTGGCACCTGCGTCAACGTCGGCTGCATCCCCAAGAAGTTGTATAGCTACGCCGCTCACTATGCGCAGGCGGCTGTCGAGGCCCGGGGCTATGGCTTGCAATCCGAGGTGCCCACCCTCGACTGGGGTCTCCTCAAAGCCCGGCGGGCGCAGGAGATTGCACGCCTTAATGGTGTTTACGACCAACTGCTTCGCGGTGCAGGCGTGACCGTGCTCCATGGCCGTGCGCAACTGCTCGATGCCCATACGGTGCGCCTGGCCCTTTTGAATGCCGATGGCTCAACCCACCACCAAACCCTGACCGCCGAACGATTCCTGATCGCCACCGGCGGCACCCCTAACGTACCCGATTTTCATGGGCGCGAGTTCGTCATCACCTCCAACGAGTTGTTCGATCTGGACCCTTTCCCGGCGCGCCTGCTGATTGTGGGCGGCGGCTACATCGCCTGCGAATTCGCCTCCATCTTTCAAGGCCTGGGTAGCCAGGTGACCCAGATGTACCGGGGTGTTCAGGTGCTGCGGGGATTTGATGAGGAAGTCCGGCATTTCACCGCCCAGGAAATGCGCAAGCACGGCGTGGATTTGCGGCTAAACGCCGATGTGCGGCGCATCACCCGCGAAGCCGATGGGCTGCACGTGCTGCTGGAAGATGGCGGCCATGTCGTGGCGGATGCCGTGCTGTACGCCACCGGCCGTGTGCCGAATGTACGGGGACTGGGGCTGGAGGCCGCGGGCGTGGCCCAATCGGGTGAGGGCGCCATCGTGGTGGACGCCAACTACCGTACCAATGTACCGAATGTGTATGCCGTGGGCGATGTGACGGCCCGCGTGCAGTTGACGCCGGCAGCGCTGGGTGAATCCATGCAGTTGGTCGACCACTTGTTCGGCCCTGTCGCCGGAAAACTCCCGCGGCAGATGGATTACGCGCTGATCCCGACAGCGGTCTTCACGCACCCGAATGTCGGCACCGTAGGCTTGACTGAGGTGCAGGCCCGGCAACAGTTCAGCGACGTCCTGGTGTTTCGTTCTGAGTTCCGCGCCTTGCGCCACACCCTGAGCGGCAGCACCGAGCGTACCTTGATGAAGCTGGTGGTCGATGCCGGCACAGATCTTGTGGTTGGCCTGCACATGGTCGGATCAGACGCAGGTGAGATCGTGCAGGGATTTGCCGTGGCCATGCGAGCTGGCGCCACCAAATCCGTATTCGACGGCACCTTGGGTATCCACCCAACAGTGGCCGAGGAGTTCGTGACGATGCGCGAGCCGGTTCGTTGATGGCTTGCGCAAATGTTTTGGGGTACATGACCTAATCTGGACTCCAAGCTTTGCTCATCCCTCATCCGTGGGTATCTCGGATGGTTTCGAGCACTGCATTTATCCACAGCGCATCAGCTTGAGAAAGCGCGAGGGGACTGTGGTTTTTAAGGCCACGGAGCAACTGGTCGACGGTACTTGGTCGTGGTACCACTGGTCCCAGAAAGATCACTTTTCCGTCTGGCCCAGTCACTATCAGCGAGGGCAGCGATTCCAACTCGACATCTTCCGTGGCAGCGTGGGCCTCAATGTCAACCCACCCAAAGCGCCAGTCGGGTAATGCGCGTCCCAGTTCCTCAAACGGATCTTTGAATTCCCGGCAGACACCACACCATTCAGCGCAGAGTACGACGACGCTTCCTGAGGTCATAAATGAAGGCTGCAAATGTGGGCTGATCTCTAGTCGTGGTTCTGAAAAGTCGTGCACAACGGGGCACAGAGCCCCATTGTCATTCATCAAAGAGCCATTTGAACCACCGGGAAGTCAATGTCGGTTTCAGCGACATGATTCGTGTAGTTGGTCAGTACATTGAACGCAACATTGACGACGATCTCCAGCACAAGTCCTTCATCAATGCCTGCTGCGTGTGAAGTATTCAGATCGGCTTGACTCAGGTTTCCCTGCTGCTTTACCAATTTTGATGCCAGTACCGCGATTGCATGGTCTTGAGGATCGGATGATTTGCCCGCTCGCGCGTCCCGGATCGCGTCGTCCGAGAGCCCGGCGCCCTTGCCGATGAGCGTATGCGCCGACAGGCAGTACTGGCACTGGTTAGCTTGAGCCACGGTTAGTGCGACGATCTCGCGTTGGCGCGCGCTCAGTCGACCTTTGGATAAGGCATCCGACAAGGCCAGGTAGCCGTTGAGTGCGGCTGGTGCGCGTGCCAGCGTGGCGAAAAGGTTGGGCACCATGCCGATTTTGGTCTTGACTGCTTGAAGCGTGGCCGCGGTGGTGGGGTCAGCAGCTTCAAGTGCTAGGGGTTGAATTCGAGCCATTTTTTTCTCCGGTGAGGGGTGACGTGCTGAAAGTGCACGGTTCACATCATCTGATACGATTGGGATATTTAAATCTCATTCAGATTGCCGAAAGTATCATGGATCGACTAAGTTCGCTGTTCTCCCGCTTTACACCCAAGGCAGAGGTATTCTTCACAGGCAATCTCTGCGAGGCCGTCAGCTCTTACGGGGATGGTGGGCACCTGCACTTGTTGAGGTCGGGCACCATGGAGTTGCTCCTACAAGACGGTCGCACGATCGCCGTGACCGAGCCTGCTGTGGTGTTCTTGCCCCAACCTACCCCTCACCAGATCCTTCCGGGCTCTCGAGGGATTGATCTGGTATGTGCGCGCGTACAACTCGGGCAAGGATCGCTGGATCCCTTATTTCGATCTATTCCAGCCGTTCAGGTGATACCTGCTGAAAAAGCGAACACCCTAGCTCCGGCATTGCATCTGCTGTTTGAAGAAGCTGCCCATCGTCGATGCGGCCATCGGGCAGCTCTCGATAGCTTGGCGGGGTACTTTCTCGTTGTCTTGCTTCGATACCTCATGGAAAGTGATCAG
>OFDN01001140.1_pt1 | contig 18630 bp, 13 predicted proteins | sample 1520971 | NCBI WGS metagenome assembly OFDN01 (sample SAMEA94257418, study PRJEB24077) | hot springs metagenome | biome: Aquatic biome; feature: Geographical feature; material: Water | place: India | collected 2012-06-12 | depth 5 m
TCGAAGAAATTCAGGGCATTATGATGAGCATTTCAGACAACCTGCAAGCAATTCGCCACCGTATCGCGGACGCCGCGCGCGCCTGCGGTCGCGACCCCGCAGACATTCTTCTGCTGGCTGTGAGCAAGACCAAGCCGGATGCGGACATCATCGCCGCGCACGCCGCCGGCCAGACCGCCTTCGGCGAGAACTACGTGCAGGAAGGCTGCGACAAGGCGCAGCGCCTCGGCGAAGCCGGGCTCGCGCTGGACTGGCACTTCATCGGCCCGCTGCAGAGCAACAAGACGCGACAGGTCGCCACCTGGTTCGACTGGGTGCATTCGGTGGACCGCGAGAAGATCGCCGCGCGGCTGTCCGAACAGCGCGACCCGCATCGACCGCCACTGAACCTGTGCATACAGGTCAACGTCAGCGGCGAGACCTCGAAGAGCGGTGTCGCTCCGGACGAGGTCGCCGCGCTGGCCGACGCCATCGCGGCGCTGCCGCGTCTTGCATTGCGCGGCCTGATGGCCATTCCCGAACCGACCGATGATGTCGCCCTCCAGCGTCGCCGTTTCGCTCATTTACGGCAGCTGAAGGACGATCTGAACGCGCGCGGACACCATCTCGACACACTGTCGATGGGCATGTCGCAGGATCTCGAAGCGGCGATCGCCGAGGGCGCGACCATCGTGCGCATCGGCACGGCGCTGTTCGGGGCAAGGGGCTGATCGGAAAAAGTTGCGGACATGGAAGTCGCGACCGCTGACATCCGCCTTGCCGCTGCCCGCCGGTGCCGCCCTTGCCGGTTCGAACCGCCACACCCGGATGCCTGACGATGATTCACGTTTACACGCTGCAGGACGGCCGACTCACCCGCGCCGCCGAAGCGCTGCACGACGCGGTGCCCGACCAGGACATCGTATGGATAGACGCGCTCGATCTCGACGGCGACGAGGAGCGGTGGCTGCAACGTCGCTTCCGCATCGATGTCGAGGCGCCCGATGACGATGCCGACATCGAGGCGAGCGCGCGGGTGTTCGTCGATGCACAGGGCAATCTGAACCTGCGCGCCGATTTCCTGATCGGGCGCGGCCACGAGTACGTGACCGAGGCGCTGCGCTTCGTGATCGGCCCGCACATGCTGATCAGCCTGCACGACGACGAGCTGCCCATCATGCGCCTGCTGCGCATGCGCAACCGCGCGCAGCCGGGCAAGCTTGCGCAGCCGACCGACATCCTGATCGAACTGTTCGCGCTGGACGTCGAACAGTCCGCCGATGCGCTGGAACACATTTACACCGAACTGGAATCGGTCAGCGCCAGCGTGCTCGGCGAGCAGCGCGGTTCGGACGACGCAGCGGCCGACAGCATCACCCGCATCGCCCGCAACGAGGACCTGAACGGCACCATACGGCGCAACCTGATGGACACGCGACGCGCCCTGTCCTGGCTGATGCGCGAGCACCGGCTCGGCAAGGCACAGACCGACAAGGTGAAGCAGATCCTGCGCGACATCGAGTCGCTGGATGGCCATACCGCCTTCATTTTCGACAAGATCAACTTCCTGATGGATGCCATCATCGGCTTCATCAACCTGAACCAGAGCAAGGTGGTGAAGATCTTCTCGGTCGCGTCGGTCGCCATGCTGCCGCCGACGCTGATCGCCAGCGTCTATGGCATGAACTTCGCGCACATGCCCGAACTGGGCTGGCGCTGGGGTTACCCGTTCTCGCTCGGCCTGATGGCGCTGAGCGTCGCTCTGCCTTTCTGGTACTTCAGGCGGAAGGGCTGGCTGAAATAGGACGGCACATGCCGGCGTGATCATTTCCTTGGCATCGTCGTGCGCAACGGGCCGACAATGCACGCTGACTCATTCCGGCGACCGCCGCCTGAACCATGGATACATTTTCGCGGAACGCCGCGCGGCGCTTCCATCGCAGGGAGAGACGGCTGGCAGCGGCTGGCGCGCTGTGCGTCCTTGCAGCGGCCTCGTGCGCGCTCTACCTGATGTGGAATCTCAACCAGCCGGTCGAACCGGTCGGCGCTCCCGCCGGACAGCTCGCCTGGCCCGATGCGCCGCCGGCCGCACCTCCGGTGTCGCACCGTGCTCCGGTTGTCGTACCCCCTCAGATCACCGCACCCTCACCCGTCCCCGCAGGCGGCATCTACCGCTGTCGCGAGGGCGCGCGCGTGGTCTACACCGACCACCCCTGCGCGGCCGACAGCACGCCGCTCGACGTGGCCCCTCCGAGCGCGGGCCTGCGGCCGGATAGAAGCTATGCCGAACAGCTGGCACGCGTGCGCGCAGAGCGGGCACAGCATGCGGCGTCCCTTCCCGTTGCTCAGGCAAGCCGCACGCCGGCGCACGCTGAGCGGCAGCGCTGCGCGGCCATCGATGCGGGCATCCGGCAGATCGACGCCATCACCCGTCAACCGCTGACCGTGCCGATGGCCGAGCATTACCGCGAGCGGCGACGAGCCCTGATGGACGAGCGCTTTTCCATCGGCTGCAACGGCTGAACAACGGCCGTCGGCCGCGGTCACGGTACACTCCGGTTTCACGCCGCCCGCCGACCTTTACCGTGCCCCTCCACGACTACCTGATCCACCCCACCATCTCCCCTATCGCCTTCGAGATCGGCCCGCTGGCCGTGCGCTGGTACGGGCTGATGTATCTGGTCGCCTTCGTCGCCTTCATGCTGCTCGGCCGCGTGCATGCGAAGCGGCTGGCCGCGGCCGGTGCGCCATCGCTGGACGCCAAGCAGATCGACGACCTGCTGTTCTACGGCGTGCTGGGCGTGGTGCTGGGCGGGCGGCTGGGCTATGTGCTGTTCTACAAGCCGGCCTACTACCTCGAACACTGGACCGAAATCCCGGCCATCTGGTCGGGCGGCATGAGCTTTCACGGCGGCTTTCTCGGCGTGCTGGTGGCCGTCGCACTGTTCGCGCGGCGCGCCGACTGGCGCTTCTTCCAGCTCACCGACTTCATCGCGCCGCTGGTGCCGCTGGGCCTGGCGGCCGGACGCATCGGCAACTTCCTGAACGCCGAACTGGTCGGGCGCGTCACCGACGTACCGTGGGCGATGATCTTTCCGACCGTGGACATGCTGCCGCGCCACCCGTCGCAGCTCTATCAGTTCGCCGGCGAAGGGCTGGGGCTGTTCGTGCTGCTGTGGTGGTTCTCGCGCCGTCCGCGGCCGATGGCTGCGGTCAGCGCGATGTTCCTGATCGGCTATGGCGGCTTCCGCTTCCTCGCCGAATTCGGCCGCGAACCGGATGACTTTCTCGGCCTGCTGGCCGGCGGACTGTCGATGGGCCAGTGGCTGAGCCTGCCGATGATCATCGCCGGCATCGCGATGATGATCGGGTCCTACCGACGCAACACAGGAGTGAACACATGAGCCGTCCCTTCCGCATCCTCGGTCTGCAGCAGATCGCCATCGGCGGCCCCGACCGCATGAAGCTGCGCCGCCTGTGGGTGGACCTGTTCGGCCTCGGCCTCGAAGGCGATTTCACGTCCGAGCGCGAGAACGTGGTCGAAGACATCGCAGTGCTGGGCAGCGGCCCGCACCGGGTCGAGGTCGATCTGATGCAGCCGCTCGATCCGGCAAAGAAGCCGCGCGTGGACGAACCGCCGCTGAACCACATCGGCCTGTGGGTGGACGACCTGCCGACTGCGGTCGAATGGCTCACCGCCCAGGGCATGCGCTTCACGCCGGGCGGCATCCGTCGCGGCGCTGCCGGTCACGACATCGTGTTCATCCACCCCAAGGGCAACGAGGATTTCCCGCTGTGCGGCGAGGGCGTGCTGATCGAACTGGTGCAGGCGCCGCCGGAAGTGATTGCGGCGCTGGGGTGAGCGGCGACGGCCTGATCAGCGCCTCCGTCCGGAGCGGGCGCGCGTAGCCCCCCTCGCGCAGAGGTGCCGCAGCCGGCGCCTCTGTTACTCCAGCAACGCGTTGACCGCCTCGATCTCCGGCTCGGCGAGCTGGCCGGCGGCGGCCTTCAGGCGCAGCTGAGCGAGCAGCGTGTCATAGCGCGCCTTGGCGAGGTCACGGCGGGTGACGTAGAGCTGCTGCTGCGCGTTCAGCACGTCGATGTTGATGCGCACGCCGACCTCGTAGCCGAGCTTGTTCGCATCGAGCGAGGACTGTGACGACACCTGCGCGGCGCGCAGTGCGGCGGTCTGAGCGATGCCGTTGGCCACGCCCAGCCAGGCCTGACGCGCCTGCTGCGCGGCGTTGCGCCGCGCGAAGTCGACTTCGGCGCGGGCGCGGTCGAGCAGGTGGGCCGATTCGCGCACGCGCGATTCCTGCCCCAGGCCCTGGAACAGCGGCACCGACACCTGCACGCCGACCGTACCGGTCGTCGTTTCGTTGTTCAGCGGCGCACCGGCGAAAGTGATGACGGTCTTGTTCTGACCGTAGGTCGCGACCAGATCGACCGTCGGGTAGTGGCCCGCGCGCTGGCGTTCGATCTCGCGGTTGGCGATCTCCTGGTTCGCCAGCTGCGCCAGCACCGTCAGACTCTCGGTCTGCGCGCGATCGACCCAGTCCTCCATGCGCGCCGGCTCCGGCAGCGTGAAAGCGACTTCACTGCGCAGGCCGCGCAACGCATCGGGTGCGCGACCGGTGATCACCGCCAGCGCGTGCCGCTTCACCTCGATGTCGCTGCGCGCGGCGATCTCCTGCGCGGAGGCCAGGTCGAAGCGCGACTGCGCCTCATGCACGTCGGTGATGGTGACGGTGCCGACCTCGAAGCTCTTGCGCGCCAGTTCGAGCTGCTCCGAGGCGGCCGTCTTCTGCGCGATGATGGAGGTGAGTACGTCCTGCGCATAGAGCAGATCGAAATAGGCCTGCGCCGCGCGCAGCAGTGTGTCCTGCCGCGCCTGGGCAAGCTGCGCGTCAGCCGCCGCGACCTGCAGCTTGCCCTGCTCGAACTGCACCCAGTTGGCCCAGCGGAACAGCGGCTGGGTCAGCTGGAAACCGAAGTTGTGCGAGTTGTACTGCGTGCTGCGATCGACCGGCTTGCTGATCTCGACGTCGTTCCACTGCGTCGTACCGTTCAGCGTCAGGCTGGGCAGCAGCCCGGCGCGCGCCTGTGGCAGCTTTTCCGAAGTCGCCTCGCGCTGCGCACGCGCCGACTGCAACTGGGCGTCGTTGGCCAGCGCCGCTCGCGCGACAGCCAAAAGGTCTTCAGCCGCCAGCGTGCCGGTCGATGCCAGCAGGCCGGCAATCAGCGCAGCCGTCCGCGAAAGGCGCATCTTTCAGTACCGAGCCATCGTGTTGTCGACCTGCAGCGCCCAGGCGTCGACGCCGCCGCTGAGGTTGAACACGTTCGAGAAGCCATTGCGTTCGAGGAAGATGGCGACCTGCATCGAACGGCCGCCGTGGTGACAGACGCACACCAGCGGCCGCTCCGGATCGAGTTCCTGCAACTGCGCCGGCACCGTGTTCATCGGCATCAGCTGGCTGCCCTCGATGCGGCAGATGGCCCACTCGTGCTTCTCGCGCACGTCCAGCAGCTGCGGTTTGGGACGGCTTTCGTCGGCCAGCCAGGCGGCGAGGTCGGTCACGCTCAGTTGCTGCATCGCGCCCGCCTCAGAATACGAAGCGCTGCGCGCCGCGCGCGTTGCGCAGCGTCGGCACCACGGTTTCGAACAGCACTTCCTGCGACTGCGTGCCGTCGGCGTTCAGCCTGACCAGCACGCAGTTCATCAGCGGCTCTTCGCCGATGAAGGCGATCAGGCGACCACCCGGACGCAGCTGGGCCACCAGCTCCTGCGGCAGCACCGGCAGGCCGCCGGACACCACGATCACGTCGTAGGGCGCGTGCGTGGCCCAGCCCTGGGCTGCATCGCCGACTTCGACGCGCACGTTCAGCGCGCCAGCGGCGGTCAGGTTCTCGCGGGCGCGCTCGGCCAGTGCCGGTTCGATCTCGACGGTCGTCACCTGACTTGCGCGGGCGCCGAGCAATGCGGCCATGTAACCCGAGCCGGTACCGATCTCGAGCACGGTGTCGGTGCTCTTCAGCTTCAGTTCCTGCAGCACCCGCGCCTCGATCTTCGGCTCCAGCATCGCTGCGCCGTGACCCAGCGGAATCGCGGTGTCGGCGAAGGCGAGCTGGCGCAGCGGCGCCGGGACGAAGGTTTCGCGCTTGACGACGAACAGCAGGTCGAGGATGTCCTGGTCCAGCACGTCCCACGGCCGGATCTGCTGTTCCACCATATTGAAGCGCGCCTGTTCGATATCCATTTTCCGGTCCCCTGAAAGAAGCGGCGATTGTACCGTGATGCAGTGCGTCAGAAACTTGAGCGAAGTCGGGTGCGTGCAGTGCGCGGGCGCATGCAGGCGATGTAGAGGGCAGGCATCACGAACAGCGTGAGCACGGTGGCGACACCGAGGCCCCAGACAATGGCGCCTGCCACCGGCCCCCACAGCAGCGAATAGCCGCCGATGCCGGCGGCCAGCGAGAACAGTCCGCCAACCGTCGTGCTGGTGGTGATGATGATGGGTACGACGCGGCGGCGGGCGGCGTAGATCGCCGCGTGCAGCACGCTCATGCCGGCAGCCAGACGCTCGTTGGCGGCGTCGATCAGCACGATGGCCGAATTGACGACGATGCCGGTCAGCGCGATCACGCCGTACAGCGTGTACAGCGACAGCGGCGAACCGCTGACCAGCAGCCCAACGGCGACGCCGGTGAAGGCCAGCGGCACGGTGGCCAGAATCATCAGCGGCTGCCAGTAACTGCGGAACTGCGCCGCGAGAATCAGGTAGATCAGCCCGACGCCGAGCAGGAACAGCACCTTCATCGCCTGCAGGCTTTCCTCGACGTCTTCCAGTTCGCCGGAGAAGTCGAGGTCGGTGCGCGGGAAACGCGTGCGCGCTTCTTCCCACGCCGTCTTCAGCGCGTCGGTCACCTGCAGCGCGTTCAGCTTGTCCTTGTCGAGGTCGGCCTCCACCGTGATCGTGCGGCGCAGGTTGTAGTGCTTGATCACGCCGGGGCCGCGCGTCGTGTCGGCGGCGACCAGCGCGCGCAAGGTGGTGGCCGCACCGCCGGGCAGGGCGATCGGCGCGTCGAGCACACGCATCACGTCGTCATCCGGGTGGCCGGCAGCGGCGACGCGCACTTCGAGCTTGGCGCCCTGGTCGCGGGTGATGGCGACAATTTCGCCCTCCACCTGCAACCGCACCGCGCGCGCCACCTGGTCGGCGGTCAGGCCGGCGTCGCGCAGCGCGTCGCGGTCGAGCTGCAGCGCCAGCTGCGGGCGGCCCGGAATGTCGTCGTCGACGATGTCGCGCACGCCGTCTATGGCGCCGAGAATGCGTTTGACCTCGGCACTGGCGGCGCGCAGTTCGACCAGGTCGTCGCCACGCACGCGCACCTTGACCGGCTTCTGCACCGGCGGCCCGCCGGACAGCTGGGTGAAGCTGACGGTGCCGGCGCCGGGCAGCCCAACCACGGCTGCACGCATGCCATCGACAATGGCGCCGACCTCGCGCCCTTCGTCCGCGCGCGGCAGCAGCGCCACCACCACCTGGCCGTAGGCGTCGCCGAACAGCGCTTCGGCGTCGGTGAACTTGGCGCCGGCCAGCGCCGCCACGCGCCGCGCCTCGCCGTCCTGCAGGTGACGGCGCACCTCGCCCTCGATCTGCTGCACCCGCGCCAGCGTCGCCGACAGCGGGCTGCCGGCCGGCATGTCGACGTTCACGTAGAAGATGCGCATCGGGTCGAAGGCGAAAAACTGCACGCGCACCAGACCGGTCGCCATCGCGCCGACCGCGCCGGAGACCAGCGACAGCACGATCACGCACAGCACGATCCAGTGGCGTACCGCGAACGCCAGCACCTTGGCATAGCGATGGCGCAGCACGCGGGTGAAGCGGGTACGCGCGGCCTGCAGCCGCGACGGCCGCTCGACCGTGCGGCCCATCGACAGCACGTGAGCGGGCAGCATCCAGTACGCCTCGACCAGGCTGATCGCCAGCGCCAGCGTGACGACGAAGGGGATGACGAACATGAACTTGCCGACGATGCCCGGCAGCAGCATCAGCGGCAGGAAGGCCGCCATCGTCGTCGCCACCGAGGCGAGCACCGGCGCCCACACTTCGCGCACGCCCTCGACGACAGCGTCCAGCGTGGCCGCGCCGCGCTGCAGCCGGTAGTAGATGGCCTCGACGATGACCACCGCGTCGTCGACCAGCATGCCGAGCGCGATCACCACACCCAGCAGCACCGATATGTTCAGCGTGAAGCCGGTCGCCTGCAGGATGGCGAAGGTGCCGGCCAGCGAGAACGGGATGCCGAGGCCGACCAGCAGCGCGATGCGCGAGCCGAGGAAAATCCAGCACAGCAGGATGACCATGATCAGTCCGACCAGCGCATTCGATTCCATGATGGCGATCGCCTCGCGCGTCGGCACCGTCTGGTCGTCCATCAGTTCGAGCTTGAGCCCCTGCGCCGCCAGCACCGCGTTCTTGCGCTCGACGTATTCATTGACGCGCTCGATCAGCGCCAGCGTGTTCACGCCCGGCTTCTTGGCCAGCGAGAACAGCACGCCGGGCTGACCGTCGGACGACACCTGCTGCGTCGGCCGCGCACGGGCGCGCACCACGGTCGCCACCTCGTCCAGCTTCACCATGCTGCCCGGGCGCGCTCGCGGCGCGACGCCGACGTCCGCCAGCCAGCCGGGATCGGCATCCTGACCGACTACGCGCACCAGCCACTCCTGCTCGCCGGCGCGCTGCCGGCCGGCGAACACGTCGCGGAACCAGGCGCCGACGCCGTCGGCGATGTCGGTCGGCAGCAGACCGCGCGCCTGTGCCGCCTGCGCCGAGTACTCGACGCGCAGTTCCGGGTCGTGCAGGCCGAGCGAGAACACACGATCGACGCCCTTCATCCGCTCCAGATCGGTCTTCATTTCACGGCCGAGCGCGCGCAGCACCTCGTCGTCGGCACGGCCGGTGAGCAGGATCTGCGCGGTCGGAAAGCCGTTCGAACTGGTGATTTCGATGATCTGCGCTTCCTTCGCCTCGACCGGCAGTTCGGCGCGCGCCTTGTTCTGGATTTCGCGCCGCAGGTCGTTCACCCGCTTGTCGAAGGTGCTGACCGGCACTTCGTCGAAGCGCACCAGGATGCCGGCCAGACCGTCGCGCGCGGCCGACGAGATGAAGCGGATGTCGGACACGTTCTGGATCGCGTCCTCCAGCGGCTGCAGCACCCGCTTCTCGACGTCCTCGGGCGAGGCGCCGGGCAGCGCCACGGTGATCTGCACCCAGTTGAAGTTGATTTCCGGGTCCTGTTCGCGCGGCAGACCGAGATAGGCCATCAGGCCGAGCAGCAGCACCACCATGAAGGTGATGTTGGCCAGCGGGTGGTTGCTGATGAAGCGCGAATAGAACTGCATGCGGCCCTTCATTTCAGCGACTGTCCGTCGACCAGGCTGTTGCGGCCGTCGACCGCGATGCGCGTGTCGGCCGGCAGATCGGTCCGCGCCGGTCGGCCCTCCTGCGCGCCGTCCAGCGGCACGAAGCGGGCGCTGCCTTCGCGCATGACGAACACGCCGAGCGCCGCACCACGCCGCACCAGCAGTTCGCCCGGCACATGCGGTGCCGGGTCCTGCCACACCAGCCGCCCCTCGGCGCCCGAGGGCGCACGCTCTCCGGTGAAGACGGCACGCACCTCGTGCGTACGGGTGGCGTCATCGATCGCCGGCGAAACACGGGCGATGCGCAGCGACTGGCGGCCGGCGGGCGATACGAATGCGATTTCGCGGGCGGTGCGCAGCGCATCGAGATCGCGCGGCGCCACACGCGCCGACACCTCCACCTTCCGTGCGTCATCCAGCGTCATCAGCAGCGTGCCGACGCCTGCCAGCGAGCCAGCCGAAGCATCGCGCGTGCGCACTACCGCGTCATAGGGCGCGCGCAGCACGCATTTGTCGACATTGCGCCGCGCGAGATCGACCGCGTTGGCGGCGACGGCCACATCGGCGCGGACCACCTCGACTTCGGTCTCGCGCTGCGTCAGTGCCTCCGGCGAAACGAAGTTCTGGTCGCGCAGGGCGCGCGTGCGACGCAACTGCGCGTCGGCCTGCGCCAGCCGTGCCTGCGCCGCCTGCAGCTGCGCCTGCGCACGCTCCAGCGCGAGCTGGTAGTCGCGCGCATCGAGGCGAACCAGCACCTGACCCTTCTTCACGCGCTCGCCCGGCTCGGCGTGCGTGGACGCCACGCGCGCGCTCAGTTCGGCGGCGAGCTGGGTGCGGTTGAGCGCCACCGCCTGCGCCGGTGCATCGCGCTGCGGATAGGTGGCGATTTCGGACAGCGGCTTGAAGCCGACGGCGGGCGGCGTCTGCGCCGACGCCGGCAGGACCGGCAGCAGCGCGGCGAGGCAGAACGCGAACAGCTTGATCATGGGAGCAGGGCCTGAATGGAGAATTCGATGCGGAAACGGATGTCGTCGGCTTCGGAAGCGCCGCAACAGGCATCGGCAATCGAACCGAAGGAATGTTTCATCAGCACGTATAGCAGCAGCGGCGCCATCACCGCGTCGACGGTGCGTGCGTCGCCGGGCGAGCGGAATTCGCCGCGCGCGTGACCGTAGTCGATCGCCCGCGCGACCAGCGCGCAGCCGCGCTGCATCACTTCGCGGTGGTAGAGCTCGGCGATGTCGGGAAAATTGCGCGCTTCGGCAACCATCAGCTTGGGCAGGCCGCCGAGCGGCGTCTCGCCGATCAGCTGCCACCAGCCGGCGAGCAGCTGGCGCATCAAATCGGGGCCGCTGCCGGCCCAGCCGGCCACCAGCGCCTCGCCCTCGGCCAGCGCCGGCACCAGGCCCTCACGCACGACCGCGGCAAACAGCGCCTGCTTGGAATCGAAATAGAGGTAGAGCGTGCCCTTGGACACGCCGGCCGCGTGCGCCACGTCCTCCAGCCGGGTGGCGGCGTAGCCGTGCTCGACGAACAGGTCGAGCGCGCAGCGTATCAGCGCCGCCGGATCGACCAGCGCGGGTCGCCCGCGGCGAGCTGCGACGCTCATCGTGTGCGCACCCGGAAAGTGGCGGAAAGGCGTGCTGTCACGGCGTGCAGGACATCCGGTTTTTAATGACCGAATGTTCAGTTAATAACTTTCCGTCGTCAAGGTGCAACATCGGCGTCGTCGATGCGTCGACCACTGTTGTTGCATGGCATCATGCGCGCCCTTGCCCGCCCACCCGGCGAGCTGGACTCGAGCCATGCGCAGGTCACCCTCCGACCGCACGGCAGGAAAGGATCCAACGATGGACACCCCGAACACCGCGGCGCTGCGCCGCACACCGTTTCATCCGCTGCACCTGGCCGCGGGCGCGAAGATGGTCGCCTTCGCCGGCTGGGACATGCCCATCCAGTACGCCCCGGGCATCCTGCAGGAACACCTCCATACGCGCGCCCACGCCGGCCTGTTCGACGTGTCCCACATGGGGCAGATCGAGGTCAGCGGCCCCGGCGCCTGCGCCTGGCTGGAATCGCTGACGACCGCCGACCTCGTCGCGCTGCCGGACGGCCGCCAGACCTACTCGCTGCTGCCCAATACCGCGGGCGGTCTGATCGACGACCTGATGATCCAGCGCATGGGCGACACCTTTCACGTGGTCTGCAACGCGTCGCGCCTCGACGACGTGCTCGCGCACTTTGACGCGCATCCGCCCGGCAACGACTGCAGCTGGCGCCTGCGCGACGACCGCGTGCTGCTCGCGCTGCAGGGTCCGGAAGCCGAAGCGGTGCTGCAGCCCTACGGCGACCTGACCGGCATGCGCTTCCTCGACGTGCGCGAATTCAACGACGGCGCGCGGGTCAGCCGCAGCGGCTACACCGGCGAGGACGGCTTCGAGATTTCGCTGCCGGCCGAAACCGGTCCCGCCTTCGCCGAACGCCTGCTCGAACATCCGCATGTGCGCTGGATAGGCCTCGGCGCGCGCGACACGCTGCGGCTGGAAGCCGGCATGTGCCTCTACGGCAACGACATCGACGCAACGACGACGCCGGTATCGGCGGCGATAGGCTGGGCGGTCGCACCGGCCCGCCGGGCCGGTGGCGTGCGCGCCGGCGGCTTCCCGGGGGCAGCGGTCATCCTCGGCGAATTCGCGGCGCCGCCGGCGCGGGTACGCGTCGGCCTGCTGCCGGAAGGCCGCGCGCCGCAGCGCGCCGGCGCCGCGGTGGTTGACGCCGACGGCCGCCAGATCGGTGTCATCAGCAGCGGCAACCACAGCCCGACGCTGGGCCGGCCGATCGCGATGGCCTATATCGAGCGCGCCGCCAAGCTGGCCGGCACGCCGCTGTTCATCGAATCCCGCGGGCAGAAGGTGCCGGCCGCGCTCGCGCCGATGCCCTTCGTGCCGAACCGCTACAGGCGCTGAATCCCGACCGCAAAAAGCGACGCTTCTTTTTTCTGCTGAACCTCGACTCCGGTCAGACGTCGACATGACGCGAGACCGGTACCTTCACCAAAGGACCGCCAGAAGCGGCCCGGAAAGGACTGTTGAACCATGGACAAGCGTCCCTCCCTCGAAGCGCTGGAAGACCGCGGCGACTTCATCCGCCGCCACATCGGGCCCGACGAACGCGACCTCGCCGTCATGCTGGCCGCGCTCGACGTGGCCAGCCTGGACGAACTGATCGCCCAGACCATACCCGCCGACATCCAGCTCGACGCGCCGCTGAACCTGCCGGCGCCGCGCTCGGAGCGCGTGGTCGATGACGCGCTGCGCCGCATGTTCGCACGCAACGAACTGCACACCAGCCTGATCGGCATGGGCTATTACGACACCATCACGCCCAACGTCATCAAGCGCAACGTGCTGGAGAACCCGGGCTGGTACACCGCCTACACGCCCTATCAGGCCGAGATCAGCCAGGGCCGTCTCGAAGCGCTGCTGAACTTCCAGCAGATGGTGATCGACCTGACCGGCCTGCCGGTCGCCAACGCCTCGCTGCTCGACGAAGCCACCGCCGCCGCCGAGGCGATGACGATGGCGCACCGCATTTCGAAGGTGAAGTCGCCGCGTTTCATCGTCGATGCCGACACCCACCCGCAGACGCTGGCAGTGGTGCGCACGCGCGCCGAGCCGCTGGGCATCGAGGTGGTGGAGTGCGATCCGTGGGCCGGCATAGCCGGCGAGTACTTCGGCGTGCTGCTGAGCTATCCGGGTTCCAGCGGCCGCCTGCGCGACCCGTCGCCGGTGCTCGCCGCGGCACGCGCCGCCGGTGCGCTGTCGGCGGTCGCGGCCGACCCGCTGGCGCTGGTGCTGCTGAAGGAACCGGGCGCGATGGGGCAGGACGGCTCCGGCGCCGACATCGTGTTCGGCAGCGCACAGCGCTTCGGCGTGCCGATGGGCTACGGCGGCCCGCACGCCGCCTTCTTCGCCTGCCGCGACGAGCACAAGCGGCAGATGCCGGGCCGCATCATCGGCGTATCGACTGATGCACAGGGCAAGCCGGCGCTGCGCATGGCGCTGCAGACGCGCGAACAGCACATCCGCCGCGAGAAGGCGAACAGCAATATCTGCACCGCGCAGGTGCTGCTGGCGGTGATCGCCTCGTTCTACGCTGTCTATCACGGCCCCAAGGGCCTGCGCACGATTGCCGAGCGCGTGCACCGGATGGCGGTGCTGTTCGCGCAGGGCCTGCGCGAACTGGGTTTCGACGTCGTGCATGAGCGCTTCTTCGACACCGTGCAGGTGCGCGTGCCGGGCATCGCCCGCCGCATCGCCGCCCGCGCGCGCGAAGCCGGCTTCAACCTGCACGTCATCGACGCCGATCACCTGTCGGCCGCCTTCGACGAAACCTCGCGCCGCAGCGAACTGAAACGCCTGCTCGCCACCTTCGCCACGCGCGCCGACAGCGTGCTCGACCTGGCGGAGATGGACGGCCGCGTCGCCGACTGCATCCCGGCGGAACTGCGCCGCGAGTCGGCCATCCTGACGCACCCGGTTTTCCAGCGCTATCACTCGGAAACCGAAATGATGCGCTACATGCGCCGGCTGGCCACGCGCGACATCGCGCTCGACCGGGCGATGATTCCGCTCGGTTCGTGCACGATGAAGCTCAATTCGACCACCGAAATGACGCCGGTCACCTACCGGCTGTTCGCCGCGCTCCATCCCTTCGTGCCGCTGGAACAGGCGCAGGGCTACCAGCAGCTGTTCGAGGAACTGGAAGAGCGGCTGTGCGAGATCACCGGCTTCGCCGCGATGTCCTTCCAGCCGAATGCCGGCTCACAGGGCGAGTATGCCGGCCTGCTGGTGATACGCAAATACCACCAGACGCGCGGACAGGGCCACCGCAACGTATGCCTGATCCCCGCTTCTGCGCACGGCACCAACCCGGCCAGCGCGGTACTGGCCGGCATGGACGTCGTCGTCGTCGCCTGCGACACGCTGGGCAATGTCGACTTCGCCGACCTGAAGGCCAAGGCGGAACAGCACGCCGACCGGCTGGCCGCGCTGATGATGACCTACCCGTCGACGCACGGCGTGTTCGAGGAAGGCGTGCGCGACATCTGCGCACTGATCCACGCGCACGGCGGCCAGGTCTACATGGATGGCGCCAACATGAACGCGATGGTGGGCCTGGTGCGTCCGGGCGACATCGGCTTCGACGTGTGCCACCTGAACCTGCACAAGACCTTCTGCATTCCGCACGGCGGTGGCGGTCCGGGCATGGGTCCGATCGGCGTGGCGCCTCACCTCGCGCCCTTCCTGCCGGATCACCCGGTGGTGCAGGGCGTGAACCCGGTGGCCGGTCCGGCCGGCACCATAGGCGCGGTGTCCGCCGCGCCCTGGGGCTCGGCCAGCATCCTGCCCATCGTCTGGGCCTACATTGCACTGATGGGCGCGGCCGGCCTGAAGCGCGCGACCCAGGTGGCGATACTGAACGCCAACTACATCGCGCAGAAGCTGGCGCCGCACTACCCGGTGCTCTACACCGGCAAGCACGGCCGCGTCGCGCACGAGTGCATCGTCGATCTGCGTCCGCTGAAGGAAACGAGCGGCGTCACCGTCGAGGACGTGGCCAAGCGGCTGATGGACTACGGCTTCCACGCACCCACCGTGTCCTTCCCGGTGCCCGGCACGCTGATGATCGAACCGACCGAGAGCGAGAACCGCGCCGAGATCGACCGCTTCTGCGACGCGATGATCCAGATTCGCGCCGAGATCGCCGACATCGAAGCCGGCCGCGCCGACCGCGAGGACAACCTGCTCAAGCACGCGCCGCACACGCACGAACTGCTGATCGCCGACGAATGGACACGGCCCTACAGCCGTCGTGCCGCCTTCTTCCCGACCGAATCGGTGGACCGCGACAAGTACTGGCCGCCGGTCGCGCGCGTCGACAACGTCGCTGGCGACCGCAACCTGGTGTGCACCTGCCCGCCGCTGTCGGAGTACCGCTAGGCCTCGCCCGCGACGTGGCCGTCGATCGGGTGCCCCCTGCCTGCAGGGCGGCACCCGATTGCAAAACTGTGTCATGTCATCGCGGCGTAACCTTGCCGAAACATCCTGTTGTTGTGATTGCGCGTCCGCAAGGCGCGTTTCGCCCAACAACAACAGGAGTTCGTCATGGTCAGAAAAATCACCGCCGCGGCCATTGCCGCGCTGTTCGTTCCGGTCGTCCAGGCAGCCGATGCCGTCAGCTGGGAAAAGCTGTGGACCTTCACCCACGGCGCCGGTACCAGCGTCGCCGGGCAGACCTCGGAAATCGTCGCCTTCGACAGCCTGAACAACGAACTGTGGGTGGCGGGCCTGAAGGGCATCGACATCCTGAGCGCATCGACCGGCAGCTTCGTGCAGCACATCGACACCACGGCCTGGGGTGAGCTGAACAGCGTCGCCGTCCGCAACGGCGTGGCCGCCTTCGCCATCGCGGCACCGGTCAAGACCGCCGCCGGCACCGTGCTCACCTTCGACACGACCAGCCGCAGCATGCTGAACAGCTACTCGGTCGGCGCCCTGCCGGACATGGTCACCTTCACGCCGGACGGTCGCATCATGACCGCCAACGAAGGCGAACCGCTGCCGCTGACCGCCTCGACCACGCAGGAGGCACGCGGCTCGATCAGCATCATCGACACTACGCGCGATACGGTCACGACGCTGGGCTTCAGCGCCTACGACAGCAGCAGCGGTCTGGGCCGCATCGTCACGCCGGGCAGCAAGCCCTCGCTCGACTGGGAACCCGAGTACATCGCGGTGGCGAAGGACGGCAAGAGCGCCATGGTGACGCTGCAGGAAGCGAACGCGGTGGCGATGATCGATCTGACGACGAACTCGATCACCAGCGTGAAGTCGCTCGGCCTGAAGGACTTCAGCCTGCCGCAGAACGCGATCGACACCTCGGACCGCGACGGCCCGGGCAATACGGCGCTGACCGGCAATTACCGCACGGTGCCGGTCAAGGGCATGTACATGCCGGATGCCATCGCCGCCTACAGCAGCGGCGGCAAGACCTACTACGTCACCGCCAACGAGGGCGACTCGCGCAACCTCGACGACGCGATCCCCGGCGCCTTCAACGAGGAGATCCGCGTCGGTTCCGGCAGCTACGTGCTCGATCCGACCGTGTTTCCGAACGCGGCCGACCTGAAGAAGAATGCCAACCTGGGCCGCCTGACGGTGACGACCTCCGGCGGTGACCTCGACGGCGACGGCGACTACGACGAAATCCACACCTTCGGCGGCCGCTCCTTCTCCATCCTGGACGAGAACGGCAACATGGTGTTCGACAGCGGCAACCAGCTCGAAGCGCTTTTGCTGGCGCAGTTCCCGGCGCTGATCGACGACGGTCGCAGCGACAACAAGGGCGTCGAGCCGGAAGGCGTGACGCTGCTCGAAGTGGGCGACCGCACGCTGGCCTTCATCGGCTTCGAACGTTCGCTGCAGAGCGTGATCGCGATCTACGACGTGACCGACCCGACCGCCGCCACCTTCCTCGACTTCATCGTCGACGCCGACTCGCTGTCGCCGGAAGGCCTGAGCGCCTTCGAATACGACGGCAAGCTCTTCCTCGCAGTGGCCAACGAAGTGTCCGGCACGACCTCGATGTTCTCGATCAGCGCCGTACCGGAACCGGAAACCTACGCCATGCTGCTGGCCGGCCTCGGCATGATCGGCCTGGCCGCGAAGCGTCGCATGCGCTGATCGCCCGGCGCCCCGTGTCGCAGCCTCGGCCGCGACTCGGGGCGCGGCAATCTGCCGGCTTCGATGCAGGCTGCTGCCGGGGTCAAGACCCCTCCCACAGAACCCCGGCCCCGGCCGCGGATTGGGCGCGATCCCTGTGGGAGCGGCCTTGGCCGCGATATGGCCGCTGCGGTCCGCCAGCTTCGATACCGGCGGCTGTCCGGGTCAGAAGCCACCTCCCACAGAACCCTTAGCTGGGGCTCGGGCCGCGGGTCTGGCGCACTTTCCGGATGGGAGCAGCCTCGGCCGCGACGCGAGCGCCGTGATCGGGTGACCGGCTTGACCTTGCTCAAGCCGGCACCCGGTACGGCCGGCTATGGTGTCGCCCACACTCCGCCGGTCCGTACACCATGATGCTTTCCCCTTCCGAAGTCTCCGCCGTCACGTCGGCGGTCAGTCCGCATGCCGAGCAGTTCGCGCGCAGCGGCCTGCAGCCGCTGAAGCTCAGCAGACGCACGCTGCTGCCCATCGTGCAGGGCGGCATGGGCGTCGGCGTGTCGGCACACCGGCTGGCCGGCACCGTGGCCCAGCAGGGAGGTGTCGGCACCATTTCGTCGGTGGACCTGCGCCGTCATCACCCGGACCTGATGGAACGCACCCGCGGCCTGCGCGGCGACGAGGCCAAACACCAGATCAACGCCGCCAACGTCGAAGCCCTGCAACGTGAGATCGCGGCAGCGAAGGAAATTTCTGGCGGTCGCGGCATGCTGGCGGTGAACGTGATGCGTGCCGTCAGCGCCTACGCCGAACACGTGAAGACCGCGCTGCAGGCCGGCATTGACGCCATCGTCGTCGGCGCCGGTCTGCCGCTGGATCTGCCCGAGCTGGCGCGCGAACACCCGAAGGCGGCGCTCATCCCCATCCTGTCCGACGCCCGCGGCGTGCAGCTCATCGTGCGCAAGTGGGAACGCAAGCAACGCGCGCCTGACGCCGTGGTGCTCGAACATCCGGGTTGGGCGGCCGGCCACCTCGGCGCAGCCAAGGTCGAAGACACCAGCGACCCGCGCTTCGATTTCGAACGCGTGGTGCCGGAAACGCTGGAAGTGCTGCACAAGGCCGGCCTCGACGGGCAGGTGCCGGTCATCGTCGCCGGCGGTCTGCGCACGCACGAAGACATCCGTCGCATGCAGGCACTCGGCGCCTCGGCGGTGCAGTTCGGCACTTCGTTCGCGGTGACCGAGGAATGTGACGCCGACGACGCCTTCAAGCACGTGCTGGCCGAGGCGCGCGACGAGGATCTGGTCGAATTCACCAGCGTGGCCGGCCTGCCGGCGCGCGCGGTCCGCACGCCCTGGCTGCAGAAATACCTGTCGCTGATCGACCGAACGCAGGCGGTGGCGCACGCCAAGTCGCGCTGCGCCAAGAGTTTCGACTGCCTCGCCCAGTGCGGGCTGCGCGACGGCCTGATCGGCTGGGGCCAGTTCTGCATCGACC
>OFDN01001142.1_pt1 | contig 18605 bp, 17 predicted proteins | sample 1520971 | NCBI WGS metagenome assembly OFDN01 (sample SAMEA94257418, study PRJEB24077) | hot springs metagenome | biome: Aquatic biome; feature: Geographical feature; material: Water | place: India | collected 2012-06-12 | depth 5 m
GCCAGCGCTGTGCGCCGAGTGGCAGGGCCTGCTGCCGGCCGACCTGCCCACGCGCCGCGCCGCGGTGGTGGATGCCGCCAGCGGCCTGGTGGATGCGGCCTGCATCGTCGCGCACGGGCTGCCGCCGCTGGTCAACCTGGCCATCCTGGACGAACTCGGCAATGCCGGGCTCATCGGCCGTGGGTGGTATGCGCCCGATCCTGCGTTGTTCACTTCCCCGAAGGCCTGACGATGACTGCACTGCCTCCCACACCGCGCCGCGGCCGCCTGCTGCGCGCCGCCACCGTTGCGCTGCTGGCCGCCGCCGCCTGCGCCGCCCATGCGCAAAGCCCCACGCGCATCCGCTTCGCCGCCGACTGGGTGCTGCAGGGTCCGCAGGCGCCCTTCCTGCTGCCGCATGAAAACGGCTGCTACGAGAAGGCAGGGCTCGACGTCACCACGGACCGCGGCTTCGGCTCGGGCGACACGGTGATCAAAGTGGCCGCCGGCACCTACGACGTGGGCTTCGCCGACATCAACGCGATGATCGAGTACAACGCCCGCCAGCCCAAGGCCGACGAGCGGCTGATCTCGTTCTTCATGATCTACGACGGCGCCTCGCTGTCCATCATCACCCGCAAGGACACCGGCATCAGCCGCCCGGCCGACCTGGTGGGCCGCACCATCGCTGCGCCGCCGGGCGACGCGTCGCGGCGGCTGTTCCCGGTGCTGGCCAAGGCCAACGGCTTCGACCCCGCGGCGGTGAAGTGGATGAACGTGTCGCCCGAGTTGCGCGAGACCATGCTGGCGCGCAAGACGGCCGACGCCATCAGCGGCGCGGCCTTCACCGGCTACATCGGCGTGCGTGCGGTGGGCGTGCCCAAGGACGACGTGGTGGTGATGCGCTTTCCGCAGTACGGCGCTTCGTTGTACGGCAGTGCGCTGGTGGTCAAGCCGGCCTTCGCGGCGGCCCATGCACCGGCCATCACCGCCTTCACCCAGTGCGTGGCCGACGGCATCGCACAGAGCATCCGGCAGCCCGAGGCGGCCATCGAAGCGCTGTACAACCGTGACCGGCTGATCAACCGCCAGGTGGAGATGGAGCGCCTGCAGCTCTCACTCGACTGGTCCATCGTCACGCCCTGGGTGCGCGAGAAGGGCCTGAGCCAGATCGACCCGGCGCGGCTGGACAAGTCGCTGCAGGAGGTGGCCGCCGCCTTCGACATCCCGGTGCCGGCGGCGGCCGACGTCTACACCGACCGCTACCTGCCGCCGCGCGCCCGGCTGATGCTGCCGCGCTGACCGGCCTGCCTGTCTCCCATGCCTGGGTGCCGACTCCGGCAAGGGCTCGCAAACGTTGACCATAGCGGCGGATTGCAGAGTTCGGGGCCTGATGCAGAGGTCGCTTCGCACCGGACGGCGCTGCTTTCGCGGGTGCTTGCCGTACGTCCGTAAAGTGGACATCAACCGCGCGCTCCCGCCCAGTGGGTGCATTGCCGTTCCCAAGTGCTGGGTCAGGCGGTGTGCGCCAGCTGCTCGGCAATCGCCGCCTTGTCGATCAGCGACCAGACAGTGCGGATGCGCCCATCCTCGACGTGGTAGAACACATGCTCGCTGAACGACACGCGCTGGCCAGCCACCTCCAGGTCCAGAAAGCGGCCCATTGGCCGGCAATCGAAATGGAGTCGGCTGGCCACGGTGGTGGCGTCTGCCACCAACAGCTGGATCTGGAAGCGCAGGTCCGGGATGTCGCGGTAATTGCCTTCCAGCAAAGCGCGATAGCCGGACAGGCCGACGCGCTTTCCGTTGTAGTCGACATCGGCGTGCACGAAGTCGCCCAGTCGGTCGAGATCGCGAGCGTTCAGGCAGTCGATGTAGCGGCGGTAGAACGAGGGCAGGTCAATGTGGGCCATGGCGGGATTCAAGCGCAAATCCGCCGCCTGCGCGGCCCTTCAGGTTGGAAACCGCAGCTCGAAGCGGATAGTGCCTCTTCGGAGCAGCTGGCGCTCGCCTCGCCGCCATGCAGGCTGGCAACGCCTGACAACCTGTTTCTTGCCCGAGCCGGCCGGGACCAAGGTCCTTGCAACGCGTGCGCCGTACTGGCCAGCACTTCCAGCGACGCACTCGCCGGATGCTTGGCGGCAACCAGCGGGCTGACCAGTCGGGGGGGCTGCCCTGACTGGTGGCCGCTGCCAGCTCCTGCCATGCGCAGGGACGCTAGCCGGCCGCCAAGCTCGGCGTTTGGCCGCAGCCGGCGCGAGGCGGCAGTCACTCCGGCTGGATGTCCGCCTTCTTCGCCACTGCCTTCCATCGGCCGATCTCCTCGCCGATGAAGGCCGCAAAGTCCGCTGGCTTCATCGCGGCGGGCACGGCGCCTTCCTTCAAGAAAAAGTCCTTCATCTCGGCGGACTGCACCTGCTTGTTCAGCTCCGCATTGAGCTTGTCCACCACGGGCTGCGGCGTGCCGCCGGGCGCAAGCACCCCCCACCACAGGTCGGCCGCGCTGCCCTTGTAGCCCGCTTCTTCCAGCGCAGGCAGCTCCGGCGACACCGGTGAGCGCGTGGCAGTCGTGACGGCCAGCGCCCGCACACGGCCACTGCGCACCTGGCCCAGAATGGACGGCGCGCTGGCCACCAGCACCTCGATCTGGCCGGCCAGCAGGTCGTTGGTGGCCGGGCCCATGCCTTTGTAGGGAATGTGCGTCATCTTGATGCCGGCGGCATCGGCGAACAGTTCGGTCGCGAAGTGATTGATGCTGCCGGCACCGGATGTGCCGTAGTTGAGCTTGCCCGGGCTGGCCTTTGCTTGGGCCACCAAGTCCTCGATGGATCTCAATGGCGAATCCTTGCCCACCGTTACCAGCATCGGGCCCCGCGCCAGCATGGCCACGGGCTTCAGGTCCTTGGTGGCGTCATAGGGGAGGTTGGTGCGGATGGCCGCGCCGGTGGTGAACGTGGAGCTCACCACCACCAGGGTGTAGCCGTCGGGTGCAGCGCGGGCCACCACCGAATTGGCCAGCACGCCGCCGCCCGAGGGTTTGTTGTCCACCACCACCGACTGGCCCCAGGCGTCCTGCAACCGCTTGGCGATGGCACGTGCAAACACGTCGTTGGAGCCCCCCGGCGCGCTGCCCACCACAACCGTGATGGGCTTGCTTGGGTACGCCGTGGCCTGCGCGCGGGCCGGCTGCAGGATCGGCAGCGCCGCGGTCAAGCCGGCCAGGAGCAGCCAGCGGCGGAGCGTGAAATGGGGCATGGGTGTCTCCAGCAAGGCGTCCTGGCGGCCTCGGGATGGGCCGATCCGGACCCGACCCATCCTACGGAGGCGGGCCGCAACGACCGGCGATGTTTCGTTACTCGATCAACAAGTTTTCCTCATGGATGGGGTCGCGCTGGCCGAGCACACTTTGTTCGTCCACAGGAACGAGACCCTGCATGCAGCTGACCGCCGACGCCCGGGGCGTTTACCCCATTGCCCCCACGCCCTTCCATGCCGACGGCACGCTCGACTTGACCTCGGCGGACCGGCTGGTGGACTTCTACCGGGCCTGCGGCGCCACCGGCCTGACGGTGCTGGGCCAGCTTGGTGAAGCCGCCAAGCTCGAACATGCCGAAAGCCTGGCCGTGGCCGAGCGCATGATCCGCCGCGCTGGCACGCTGCCGGTGGTGGTGGGCGTGAGCGCGCCGGGCTTTGCCGCAATGCGTGCCTTGACGCACGAGGTGATGGACCGGGGCGCCGCCGGCGTGATGATCGCGCCGCCCCACACCCTGCGGACCGACGACCAGATCGTCGGCTACTACCGCCAGGCGGTGGAGGCCATCGGCGCCGACGTGCCCTTCGTGCTGCAGGACTATCCGCTGACCTTCAGCGTCCAGATGTCGCCGGGCGTGATCCGCCGCATCGTCACCGAGCTGCCCTCGTGCGTGATGCTCAAGCACGAGGACTGGCCGGGGCTGGAGAAGATCAGCGCTCTCCGAACCTGGGAGCGAGACGGCAGCATGCGCCGCATCGCGATCCTCACCGGTAACAACGGACTGTTTCTCGATTGCGAGATGGGCCGTGGCGCCGACGGCGCCAACACTGGCTACGCCTTCCCCGACATGCTCTGCGAGCTGGTGCGACTGCACCAGGCCAGCCAGCGTGATGCGGCGCAAGATCTGTTCGATGCCCATCTGCCGTTGCTGCGCTACGAGCAGCAGCCCGGCATCGGCCTGACGGTGCGCAAGTACCTGCTGCACCGCCGTGGCCTGCTTGGTTCGCCGGCGCTGCGCGCACCCGCTGCGCCGCTGACCGCCGCCGCCCGCGCCGAGGTGGAATACCTGCTGGGCCGGCTGGCCCAGCATGACGAGCGGGCGCGCGTCGCGCCGCTGGACTGAAGGAGGCACCGCATGCGAAGCAAGCTGTTTGTGCCCGGCTCGAGACCGGAGCTGTTCGACAAGGCGCTGGCCAGCGATGCCGATGCGCTGTCTTTCGACCTGGAGGATGCGGTGGTGGAGCCGCGCAAGGCGGAGGCGCGCCAGGCGCTGGGTCGCTTTCTACGCGGCACCGCGGCCGCGAGCGCCGGCAAAACGCTCATCGTGCGCGTCAACGCCCTGCAGACTTCACATTTCGAGGCCGATGTGCAGGCGGTGGCGCAACCGGGCGTGCAGCTGGTGAACCTGCCCAAGCCCGAGAACGTCGACGACGTGCGGCGCGCCGCGGCGGTCTTGAAGGCGGCCGAGCAGGCCAACGGCGTGGCCGAGCCAATCGGCCTGCTGCTCAACATTGAGACGCCACGCGCATTGCGGCTAGCCGCCGAGCTGGCCGGTGCCGATGCCCGTGTACGCGGCCTGCAGCTGGGCCTGGGTGACCTGTTTGAGCCGCTGGGCATTTCCCGCCGCGACCACCTCGCGGTGCGCCAAGTGATGCTGGCTGTGCGGCTGGCCGCCGGCGAGGCTGGCTGCTGGGCCTGCGACTCAGCCTTCGCCAACATCACCGATGTGGCGGGCTTCCAAGCCGAGGCGGCCGTGGCCCGGGGGCTGGGCTACTTGGGCAAGAGCTGCATCCACCCACGTCAGGTGGCGCTGGCCAACGACGCCTTCCGCCCGACCGATGAAGAGATCGCGCATGCCGTGCGCGTGCTGCAGGCCGCGGACCGCGCTGAAGTCGATGGCGTCGGTGCCTGGGTGGTGGACGGCCGCATGATCGATGCCCCCTTTGTGGCGCGCGCCCGCGCCATTGCCCACACCGCCCGCCGGCTGGGACTGCTGCCTGCCACGGCTTGACCTGCCTCCTTCAAACCATGACCGAACCAACCGACCTTCCGCTGCCCGCCCGCGTGGGCCCGCCCGGCCCCTTGAGCGGCGTGCGCGTGCTCGACTTGAGCGCCTACATCGCCGGCCCCTACGGCTGCACGCTGCTGGCCGACCAGGGCGCCGAGGTGATCAAGATCGAGCCGCCGGCCGGCGACAACCTGCGCAAGTACCCGTCCACTTTGGCGGCCGAAAGCCGCGCCTTCATGGGCGTGAACCGCAGCAAGTGGGGCGCAGTGCTCGACCTGAAGCAGCCCGACGACTTGGCGGTGCTGATGTCGCTGGTGCGCAGCGCAGACGTGTTGGTGCACAACTTCCGGCCCAGCGTGCCGGCGCGGCTGGGCATCGACTATGCGCGGTTGCGCAAGGTCAACCCGCGGCTCGTTTACTGCGCCGTCACCGGCTACGGCGAGCAGGGCCCGCTGAAGGACAAGGCCGGCTACGACCAGGTGCTGCAGACGATGACCGGCATGTGCAGGCTGCAGGCGCCGCCGCAGCAGCCGCCGCAGATCCTCTACGGCTCCGTGGTGGACTACTACGCCGCGGCGTTGATTGCGGCGGGCGTGGCCTCGGCGCTGTACGAGCGCGAGCGCAGTGGCGTCGGCCAGGAGGTGGGTGTGTCACTGCTGCGATCGGCGCTGGCGATGCAGTCGGCCCGCCTGGTGTGGGCGGAGGGGGAGCCGCGCGAGGTGGGCCGCGACATGCGCTCCGGTGGCATCACCGGCATCCACCCGACGCGCGACGGTTACCTGTACATCTCGGCCAATACACCGCATTTTTGGCACGCGCTGTGCAAGAAGACCGGCCTGCACGATCTGCTGGCCACAGACCGCTACGACAGCGTGCGCAAACGCGCCCAGCACCAGGCTGAGATTGTGCCGAGACTGCATGCGGCACTGGCTGAACGCAGCGCGCAGCAATGGGAGCAGGTGTTTGGCGAGGAGGTGCCCTGTGCCGCCGCCCGCACCGTGGAGGACATGTTTGATTTTCCGCAGGTACTGGCCGAAGGCATGGTGCACACCTACCACCACCCGGTGGTAGGCAGCTACCGCGGCTTCACCCGGGCGGTGACTTTCGGCCGCACGCCGGGTCCGGCGCCGTTCGCCAGCCCGGCGCTGGGCCAGCACGATGAAGCGGTGCGCGCCGAAGCGCAACGCAGCCTGTTCTGAACCTCGGACGCTGCGCGATGAACACCGAGACCGACTCCACCGCCGCCTGGCCGCCGGGCTATGCGGTGCACCCGCGCACTGCCGGCCCCGATGCCGCCATCGTGACCGCCTTCCGCAGCGTGCCGGCCGCGCATGCCAGCGATTGTCTGGGCCGCAGTGTTGGTGCCATTGGCCTCGTGGCCTACCACGCCGACCTGAAGCTGGTGCTGTGCGGGCCCGCCGTCACCGTGCGCGTGCGGCCCGGTGACAACCTGATGTTGCACAAGGCGATGTTGATGGCGGAGCCCGGTGACGTCATCGTGGTGGACGGCGGCGGCGACTGCACCCAGGCGCTGATCGGCGGCCTCATGCGCACCACCGCGCTGGCCCGTGGCATCGCCGGCTTTGTCATCGACGGCGCGATACGCGACATCGTGGAGTGGGCCGGAGGCGGCCTGCCAATCTATGCCCGCGGCCACACCCACCGCGGGCCGAGCAAAGAAGGCCCGGGCGAGGTGAACGTGCCGATTGCCTGCGCGGGCCTGTCGGTGATGCCGGGCGACCTGGTGCTCGGCGATGCCGACGGCGTGCTGGCGATTCCGGCCGCCGAAGCCGCCGCGCTGCTGCCCAAGGTGCAGGCCAAGGCCCGGCAGGAGGAGCGGGTGCGCGAGGCTAACCGCAGCGGCACGCCCGATCCGGAGCGCTTCGACGCATTGCTGCGGGCACGCGGCTGTCCTGTCTAGACAAGTCGGCCCGATGGAACGCATTGACTGCGTGGTGATTGGCGCTGGTGTCGTCGGTTTGGCGGTAGCGCGTGCGCTGGCGTTGGCCGGCCGTGAGGTGATGATCGTCGAGGCCGAGAACGCCATCGGCACCCACACCAGCGCCCGCAACTCGGAAGTGGTGCATGCCGGCATCTCGTATGCGCCGGGCTCGCTCAAGGGCCGGCTGTGCGTGGCCGGCCGCCAGGCGCTGGAGCGCTATTGCGCGCAGCGCGGCATTGGCTACCGCCGCATCGGCAAACTCATCGTGGCGGTGGAGGAGGCCGAGCTGCCCGAGCTGCAGCGCTACCTGCCGCTGGCCGCGGCGCAGGGGGTGCATGACCTGCGGCTGCTGTCGGCCGACGAGGCGCGGGTGATGGAGCCGGCGGTGCGCTGCGTCGGCGCGCTGCATTCGCCGTCCACCGGCATCGTCGACAGCCATGGGCTGATGCTGGCCTACCTCGGCGACGCCGAGCGCGCCGGTGCCACGCTGGCGCTGTGCAGCCCGGTGCTGGGCGGGCAGGCACGGGCAGAGGGCATCGTGCTGCGCATCGGCGACGGGGCAGCGGACGAGTCCATGGAAGTGCTGTGCCGCACCGTGGTGAATGCCGCCGGCCTCGGCGCGCAGCGCGTGGCGCTGGCGATTGCCGGGATGCCGGCGCAGCAGGTGCCACCGCTGCACCATGCGGTGGGCCACTACTTCACGCTGGCGGGTGCCTCGCCGTTCAACCACCTCGTGTACCCCACCGGCCGCGAAGGTGCACTGCGGGCGCATGTAACGATCGACTTGGGCGGCCAATGCAAGTTTGGCCCCGACCTGAGCTGGCGCGACGGCGTGGACTACCGCTTCGATCCCAGCCGCGCGCCGGCCTTCTATAGCGCCGTGCGCCGCTACTACCCTGGCCTGCCCGATGGCGCGCTGCAGCCGGGCTACACCGGCATTCGCCCTCGGTTGGCCGGGCCGGGCTCATCGCTGCACAACACGGCGGCCGACTTCATGCTGCAGGGCGCGGCCGAGCACGGCGTGCGGGGCCTGTTCAACCTCTTCGGCATCGAATCGCCGGGGCTCACCGCCTCCTTGGCCATTGGCGAGCTGGTGGCGGCGCGGCTGGCCCAGGACGGTTCGGCAGCATGACGGCCGCCGTGCCCCACAGCCGCGGCACGCAGCCACCGTCGTTCGTGCTGCCTGTCGATGCCTGCGACGCGCACATCCACATCTACGACCCCCGCTTTGCTTCCATCGGCGATCCGGCCCGCGTGCTGCCGCAAGGCACTGTGGCCGACTACCGGCGGCTGCAACAGCGGCTGGGCTGCAGCCGCACCGTGGTCGTTACGCCAACGGTGTACGGCACCGACAACCGCGTGACGCTCGACGCCATTGCGCAACTGGGCCAGCAGAACGCCCGCGGCGTGGCGGTGCTGCACCCCGGCGTGGACGATGCCACGCTGGCCCGGCTGCACGAAGGCGGCGTGCGCGGCATCCGCTTCACGCTGTTCGACCCGGCCACCGCCGTCACCGGCTTTGAGATGGTGGCGCCGCTGGCCGAGCGCATCGCACCGCTGGGCTGGCATGTCCAGCTGCATTGGCGGGCCGACCAGATCGTGGCGTACCACGCGCTGGTTGAATCGCTGCGCTGCCCCATCGTGTTCGACCACTTCGGGCGGCTGCCACATCCGCTGGGGCGGGCGCATCCAGCCTTCGGCATCGTCACCCGGCTGCTGGAAGCAGGCCGTGCCTGGGTCAAGCTGTCGGCGCCCTACCTCGACGATCCCAAGGGGGCCGATGCCGAGGACAGCCGCGCCCCCATCGTGGCCGAGTGGGCGGCGCGTGTGCCGCAGCGGCTGGTGTGGGGCAGCGACTGGCCGCACCCCACCGAGAAGCAGGGCAAGCCGGACGACGCCGCGCTGCTCGACCGGCTGGCCTGCTGGCTGCCAGGCGAGGCGCTGCGCCGACAGGTGCTGGTCGACAACCCGGCGGCGCTCTACGGCTTCGCGCCGGTCGCTGGTTGAGGCCGCGTGTGCGGGTTGTTGCGGTAGCGCTCCTCGGCCGCCTTCCGGAAGGCCTCCAGCAGCACGCGGGTGCGCGGGCTGTCGGCGTCGGCCGGCCGACACACCATTGCGATGTGGCGCACCGGCGCATGGCGGCCGAGCGCGATCTGCTGCAGCGGATAGGCATCCAGCAGCTCCTGGCGCAGCGCCGGCACCACCGACACGCCCAGTCCGGCCGAAACCATGGCGGCGATGGGCTCGGTGCCCGGCAGGTCAAAGGCGCAGCGCAGCCGCGGCGCCACCTTGTTGACGTACTGCGCCGCAATGTGGCCGCCGGTGGTGGCGCGGTCGAAGCGTATCCAGGCATAGCGCCGCATGACCTCGGCAGGCGTGCCCTTGCGTGCATCGGGCGGCGCGATCAGCACGAAGTTCTCCCGCACCAGCGGAAACCAGGCCAGTCGGCTGGATCCGCCGGCCTGCGGCCGCACCAGCACCGCGGCGTCCAGGCGGTTGGCCTTCACGTCGTCCAGCAGGTTGGACGACAGGCTGCGCAGCAGCTGGTACTGCAGCGCCGGTGCCTGCTGCTGCAGCGTCTTCAGGGCCTGCGGCAGCAGCGTCACCTGCACCGATTCCACTGTGCCCAGCCGCACTCGGCCGGAGACCTCGGCCTGCCGGCGGCGGCGCAGCGCTTCCAGCGCATCCAGCGTATGGGCCATGGTGGCGGCCACCTCGCCGGCGAACGGCGTGGGCCGTACCTGCCGGGCCGAGCGGTCAAACAGCGGCTGGCCAAACCAGTCCTCCAGCTGGCGCATCTGCAGGCTCACGGCGCTGGGCGTGAGATTCACTTCCTTGGCCGCCTCGGCAAAAGAGCCGTGGCGCATCACCATCGCAAGCGTCTGTAGGAACTGCAGTTTCATTGGCGGTTGCGGCCCTGATCCCATTCAACGAAGGAGACGATGATGACATTCGACGCACGCTTTTCCGGCGCTCGGCGCCGGCTGGTGCTGGGCAGTGCCGCTGCGGCGGTCGGTGGGCTGGCGGCGCAGGGCGCATGGGCGCAGGCCGCGGCCTTTCCTTCCCGGCCCATTCGTATCGTGGTGCCTTATGCGGCCGGCGGCGGGGCAGACGGCAATGCGCGGCTGCTGGCGCACGCCATGGCGCCCGGCCTCGGGCAGACGCTGGTCATCGAGAACAAGCCGGGTGCCAGCGGCATCATCGCCGCTCAGTCAGTGGTGCAGGCGCCGGCCGACGGCTACACCCTGCTGTTTGACACCTTTCCGTATGCGGTGAACGCGGTGCTACGGAAGCTGCCATTTGACCCGGTGAAGGACTTGCTGCCCGTCTCACAGGCTATCAATATGCCCAATTTGCTGGTGGTGCCGGCCAGCGCGCCGTACAAGACGTTGAAGGAGCTGGTTGACTACGCCAAGGCCAACCCGGGCAAGCTGAACTACGCCAGCTACGGCGCCGGCGGCACGGCGCACCTGGCGGCCGAGCTGCTGCGGCGCGAAGCCGGCATCGACTGGGTACACGTGCCGTACAAGGGCGGCGCGCCGGCCATCACCGACCTGCTAGCCGGCCAGGTCTCGGCCTACTTCGCCAACCCGGTGTCGGGCCTGACCTATGTGAAGGCGGGCCGGCTGCGGGCGCTGGCCACCACCGGCCCACAACGCATGGCCGCACTGCCCGAGGTACCCACCTTCAAGGAAAGCGGCTACCCCAGCTTCAAAGTGCTGGAATGGAATGGCTTCTTTGCGCCGGCGGGCACGCCGCCGCCCGTCGTCGAGCGGCTGGCCGACGCAGTGCGTGATGCCACGCGTGCGCCCGACGTGCAGCAGCGGCTGGCGTCACTCGGCATCGACCCCGTCGGCAGCACGCCGAAGGAGTTTGCCAACTTCTTGCAGGGTCAGATCGCCCGCTGGGGTGCGCTGGTCAAGGCTGCCAACATCACGGTGGACTGACGACGCACCCGGCCTCGCCGTGCGTCGCTCTTGCTGGCAGAGCCGGGCGTCTCGCACAAGCGCTGCATGCGGTGGCGTGACCACGCGGCGCTCAGGCAGGAAGCCTAACCGGTTTGTCGGCGCTCCTTGCAGCAGGCCTGCGGAGGCGCTCGTTACGGTGCGCCCAGGTTCTCGGACTCGAATGGAACTGTGCCAGCCAACGGTGGCAATGATGGGGGACTTTTCGGGACTTGTCGCTCTTGGCACGGCCATCAGCAAGATCGAGGTGCGCCATGTCACCATCCGCCAGCAGGCCGATACGGTCATCCGTGAGGTGCCTGTGTACAGCGATTGCCGCCACGATGCTCTCGTCATGCACGGCATCAACGAGGCCCGCACCGGACAGCAGCCAGCTCCGCCTGCTGGTGCTGGCGGCCTGCCCACCGCTGCAGCCGCTGACCGATAACAGCTTCGGCGGCACGACGCGGGCGCTGATCGACACGTCGACGCGATATCGGAAGTGCGGCTGCGCTGCTGGCGTGTCATCGCTGTGCGACCGCCGAGAAGGCGACAATCGGGGGCGTTAGCGCGTAGGCACGCGACATGTCGCGCACTGGAATCTCGGTTTTGAGTCTGAGTCGACCTGGAGAAACCCGGGCGGTACGACGTCCACGCGTTCGCCTGTCCCACTGTAAATCGTAGGGCGATCCCATTCCGACATTTGCACTACGCCACTCCTGCCACATTTTGGGCAGCTGATGTTCAATGAGTAGCGATCACGCGAGCCCATCCTAGCTCCGTGAGAGGATTTGGCGTGCTTCCCGCTCCCGCCCGATCAGCCGCAGTTTGAGGTCTGCGACACGGGAGACGTCTTCCGGTGGACAAGAACGGATCGCCTGCCTTGCTTCGCGGATTTTGAGGTGACGCGCATTCGGGAGTCGGATACCGTCTGGGGTGACGATTACGCCAGTAATGCTTTTGCATGCGCGCGGAGCGTATGAGACAGACTTCTTGTTCCTGATGCGAAATCCGTGCTGTTCCACTGTGCGCACCACGTCGGCAAGGAGTGACCGAGACGCGGGCGCTCCAGATATTGTGATGTCATCTACATATAGAGTGAATCGACATCCTGTACCTTCGCACTTGGCGTGAACATCATCAAACATTGGCTTTGCGGCGAAGAAGGCTAGGTAGCCGCTCAACGGACTGCCTGTTGGAAGATGTCCGTTGTAGCAACAGACTTTGGCCAGTACCCTTGCCACGTCGGCAGAAATGCAGAATAGATAGCGAAAGCAACGATAGATTGCCTGCTCCGAAACACTGGGGAAAAATTGCCGGACATCCGTTTTTACAACAGGGTGCATGCCGGCGTGTGCGGCACCGTTGTCGACGTACGAACGGCCCTTGGCCGCATATACATAATCAGGCGTTTGGATCTTCGCAAAGATGCGCGCTAGCCGTTTGTGCAGCGACAGTCGAGGACCAATTGGCGCTTCAATTAAGCGTCGACCGTCTTCGCTAGGAAAAACTCTGTATCCCTCAGTGGTGCCCATTTTCGCTAAATCTTCATAGGCGACCTGAAGAAGATGTGCAAGCTGGTTCTTACCGCGGAGCTTAAAGAGCGGCGACTGATTTAAATCATACTGCGGACGCTTTGACTGCATCTTTTTCCTCGAGCCATTCAAGCAAGCGCAGTATCTTATCTGCGGCAGCCACCCTAAGCTTAGAGCGCTTAGGATCACGACTATCTAAAGACTCAGAAAACAGCAAGATTGATGACGTCGGCATCTTGAACTTTTCAGAATACTTCATCAGCAGTTCGATGCTTGGAGCTTTGTCCCCTTTTTCTATCTCGCTGAGATAAGAGTTGGATATTCCGAGTTCGCTAGCCAAGTGAACCTGCGATATCTGGTGATAAGTGCGCAATAAGCGGAGTGCACGATTTAGCATGGTAGTCCTTAGAAAGTAGGGGGTGATAGTTGCTCAGTGCGGGAAGAAGAAGGTCCAAATACGAATCGCCCAGTAGGCCATTCGCAGCACATGGACACCGATATGGAACACCTCGGGTCGCATCCACCAACTCTTCTTAACCGATTTCTCTATCGACTGCTGCTCTGAAGGCTTAGTAACATCACTCATTTCAGGGATCTCCCAGTTACACCAAACAACACATACGACATGTATGCGCTGTGGCTGTCGCCGTAACTAGGTAGAGCAGATCAGCAGTACTACCCCCAGCCTCCTCATGCCTGCCCGGGTGTCGCCCGGGCAGGCTCGCTCCGCGGCGCCACCGGTGGGCGGGCAACGGGCGAGTGGCAGGGCCTTAAGCCCCACAGGATGAGCGGACTCACCCCAAAGCTTCGACAGTTCTCTCTTCAAGCCTCCCGTCTAGTGTAGCGGAAATGCTTTGCCGCCTGCAAGAGTCTTTCGCTGTGAGCGAAATGATTCGGCTGGCTTGGGTCCCGAGCGGCATGTGACGTTCTGCGACATGTCGCTCCTACCGCACACGGCCCCATCACGCGAGCGGGTGTGCTAACGGTCCATGCAATGCGCCGGCCAAGCTTGTTCTTGTTGTTGTGCGAGAAGCTCTCCGGCTGCGTGGGATGGCTGTTCGCTGCATATGCCGGCACCGGCCGGCCCTGCGCGGCGGGCCACGCCAGCCATAGCGGCCGTCCTCGTCGGCCACCTGGCCCAGGGCCAGCACCGCTTCCACCCGGCCAGGAGCCAGCAGCGCCTGCAGCCACCGGTAGCCGTAGTCGACCAGCGCCCGCGCCCGCGCCCGCCGGGTGCGTGCCGGCACGCTGCCGTACACACTGTATAGGACGGTGTTGATGAAGACGTGGCTGCGCAGCACGCCCAGCCGCGCCAGCAGGCCCTGCACGCGAAGCCCCGCTTCGCCGACCAGGATGCGCCGCACGATGGTCTTGTGCTGCGCCGCGTCCTACCCATCACCAGCACCCGCGCCGTGCCGTCGAGTCGGCCGGCGTCGAAGATCGGCCCCCACTCGCTGCGAAACTGGGTGGGCGGGTAGACATCGCTGCCGGGATGGTCCGCGCACAGCGACAGGTAGGGCTCTGCGGTGTCACTCGGGTCGAAGGGCAGAGGCATGCGGTGCTACTAGGTGCCCGTGGCGCCGCCGTGCACATCGGCGCCGGTGCGGCGCGCGCGGTACGGGCCGGAGCGGGCTTACCAGCTGCGCGCCCAGCGTGGCGGGCAGCACTTAATCCGCACTAGAGTTGCTGGCATGGCGCAGATTGATCTTGGCAGCTGGCCTGGTGTCGCCGACGCACCGAAGTCAGCGCGTGCATGCCCATCTCCTCACAGACCTGTTGCAATGCAGCCGGCCGGCCGTCGATGGGTGAGGCTTGCAAAGTCCGCCAAGGCGCGCCTGTGCAACACTTCCACTCGATAACGTGTGAAACTTGGCGCAACCGCAATGGATACGACGCCGGCGCCCTCGCCAACCGAAGTTGGTGATCAACCCCCCACCGAGGAGATGTTGGGGCCACTAGTCTCCATGCATCACCAAGTCGTCCTTGTCATGGACTTGGTTGAGTCCGTGCGGTTGATGGCGGCCGACGAGGCGGCCGTAATCGCCCTGTGGCGGGGATTCGTGCGTGCGACCGAAATCGTGCTGCAGCGCTATGGCGGCCGTCTGGTGAAGAGCCTGGGAGACGGGATCATGGCGGTGTTTGACTCTAGCTCCGAGGCGGCATCTGCCGCTCTCGAACTGCAGCGGCACTTTGATCCTACGAACGCATCGCTGCCTCCGGAGCGCAGACTTTACCTGCGCGCGGGGCTCAACGCGACGCATGTCTACCTGGATGAGACCGACATCTACGGCAACGGCGTAAACCTCGTAGCCCGGGTCGCCAGCCTGGCAGGGCCCGGCGAGACCGTGGTGACGGCGGAGGTGCGGGACCAATTGACCGACGGGCTCAACGGCGTGCTCGTGGACCTGGGCGACTGCTACTTTAAGCACATCGCGACGCCTGTGCGCGTGTACCGCCTGGCCGCGCCCGGCGCCCAGCCTGCCGTCCACCTGGCGGAGGAAACTCCGGCAATGCTTCAGGCTGCCGTGGCTGTCATCCCCTTCAGCGCCCTCGGCGGCGAAACGGCGTACGGCGCCGCTCTGGGCGATGCTATCGCCGACGACATCATCGGCGCGCTTTCGGCCAGCACCAGCCTGCGCGTAATCGCACGCCTGTCCACCGTGCCCTTTCGGCGGCCCGACGTGTGTCTGCAGGACATACGCCGCCTGCTCGGCGCAGCCTACGTTGTCTCCGGCCAGTACTCGGTCAGCGGCGAAAAAATGTACGTCCGCGTACAGTTGTGCAGCGCTCGTGGCGGCCAAGTGCTCTGGGCTGACGCGCTAAACGCCGACGTCGCTGACATTTTCAACGGCCAAGATCAGGTCGTGCCGGCCATCGCCGCCAACGCCGGACGGGTCATCCTGCAGAAGGAACTCGAACGCACCCGACACCTGCCGCTTTCCAACCTGGAGTCTTACACTTTGTATGTCAGCAGCATATCGCTGCTGCACCGTTCGACGAATCGCGACTTCCTGCGTGCCCGCGAACTGCTCGATCACCTGAGCCAACGCCATCCCAACCGCCCGGCACCCTACGCGCTGGCCGCCAAGTGGCATCTTATGCGCATCTTGCAGGGATGGAGTGCAGATCCATTGGACGACGGCCGTCAGGCGCTGGGGTTGGCCCATCGCGCGTTGCGATGCGACCCGGAAAACGCCTTCGCTTTAGCGACCGAAGGTTTCGTGGCAGCCCACTTCAGCCATGACTTGACGATTGCGGGCCGACGATGCGCCGAGGCGCTGGAAATTGATCCGCAGGAAGCGCAGGTCTGGCGCATGCGCGCCGCGCTCCACAGCTACGTGGGCGACGGCGAACAGGCCCAGGCGTGCGCCGCGCGGGCGCTCTCGCTGACCCCCCTCGACCCAACGCGCTTCATCTATGAACTCGTCATGGGCGCAGGCAAGCTGGCGAGCGGCTGCTACAAAGAAGCGCTCGAGTGGGCTGACAAGTCCTTGCGCGCCAACGTCATGCACGTGCCGAGCCACCGCCTGCGCGTTCTTGCCCTGTCGCTCTCCGGCCGCGACACTGAGGCTCGCGAGGCGGCGCTGGCGCTGCTGCGCATCTGCCCGCACTTCAACGTCGATGCATTCAGCCGTAGCTACCCGGGCCGCGATCACGCCCATGCCCAGGAGTATTTTCGCGCGCTAAGGAGTGCCGGGCTGCCGGCATAAACGGGACCCGATGAAGCGAAGGAGGATGAAGTGACCACCACCCTGACCCTGCCGCCCTACGGCTTCGTCAACGCCGACAATGTTGCGTTCCTGGTCAGGCGCCCTGTGCCAGCGGGGTTCCGGACTGATCCAGCTGGCCCCGTGGCATCGGCGGGAGAGTGGGAGCAATGGCGCGATAGCCTGGCAGGCGAGATGGCGGACTTCCTGTGGCCGATTTTCGGAAGCAAGGGCTGGACGGGCAAGGCCGTTGCCACCGCTATGGAGCTCACTCTTGCCGATCTGGAAATCATGCGCGCAATCCAGCCTAAGATGGAGCAACGCATCCAGGCCGGGGGCCGGCCCACAGGGAAACACGCTGACGCGTGGCAACGGGAAGACGAAGGGCCACCGGGTGCGACGTTCGAGTACTACCAGTCCAAGTTCCCGGCAATGCTGCAGACGGAGATCGGCAAGGCCATCGTGACCGGCGGCACGGATATTGCGCGGCCCGCCTCGCAAGGCTTGAAGCGACTGTTCCAGCGTCCGCGCCCGTTCCAGGTGGCCATGATGTTGTGCGAGGAGAAGGGGATGGTGGTACAGGCCTCCCGCTCCGCGATAACGCCGGCCATGATTAGCGGCCACTGCATTCAGGGAATGCTGGCATTGGCACAGGTGCAATTGGTGTTGGGCGACGTGCTGGACGCCACGCCCGAATTGGCGGACGATGTGCAACGTTTTCTCATCGACACGGGCGATCGGCGGGTCTACGCCGGTCTGCACTACCCGTCCGACAACGTTGGCTCGTGGTTCACCGCGCTGTCGCTCTGCGATCACGTGTTTGGAGCCAAGGCCCAGCAGATTCGCAATGTGCTCTGGCACGCCATCACGACGCACAGCGAGGTCTATAGGGCGCTGGATCAGACCGGAGGCATTTACGTAGACCTGCTCGCGAGGCTGAAGAGCGCCGCGCGGCCGGAGTAAAGGTTATGTCGCTCAGTCGCCGTCACTGGTTGCTGGCTGCGGCGACCGCATGGTCGCATGCGCCGGCCGCGCAGCCCTTTCCCGACCAGCCCATCGTGATCGTCGATCCGGCCACGCCAGGCAGCAGTACCGACATCTTTTCTCGTGCACTGGCCGAGGAAATGGGCAAGCTCGCCGGGCAGCCGGTGATCGTCGAGAACAAGCCCGGCGCGGCCGGTGCGCTGGCGTCCGAGTTCGTGGCCCGGGCCAGTCCGGACGGCCACACGCTGGGGCTCGCCGCAGTCAGTACGATGGCCGCTAACCCGGCGCTGAACAGGGCCTTGAAGTACGACCCAGTCATGGACTTCGCGCCCATCACGACCATGGTCACACTGCCCAGTGTCATCGTAGTTGTGGCGAATTCGCCGTTCAGAACCCTGATGGATCTAATCGACGCGGCTCGCCATAGCCCCGGGACAATCTCGTTCGCGAGTCCAGGGGTCGGCACGGCCGGCCACATCCTACTCGAACAGTTCTCGCAACTCGCCAGTGTCCGGTTCCTGCATGTACCGTACCGCGGTAGTTTGAGCATGCTCAACGATCTGTTCGGCGGCCAGTTGCAAGTTATGAGCGATAACATCGCCTCTGTGCTGCCGCACGTGCGCCACAGCCGGCTGCGTGCGCTGGCCGTGCGCGACGTGCAGCGGTCGCTGCAATTGCCGGGTATCCCGTCGCTGAAGGAACTTGGCTTCGAAGCGGTGAGCTATCCGCTCTGGTTCGGGCTCGTGGCGCCGGCATCCACTCCTGCCGAGGTCGTGCAAAGACTCAATGCGCTGGCTCACGAAGCGATGCGGGGCCCCGCATTCCAGCGCCGTGTTCAGGAAGGCGGCGCTACCTATGCGCCCAGCACACCAGATGAATTCCAGCAGCTGATCAAGCAGTGGCTGGGGCGCTTCAAAGCCATCGTTGAACAAGCGGGAATTAAACCGGAATAGCGCCGCGCCGTCCGCGACAGACGACGCGCCTTCGCCATCACCAAGAAGCGCCCAGGCAATAACCGGATGCGCCGGGCTCCATCCTGCTGAAGTCGCAGGAAGTGGTGCAAGTCTTTTGTCGCAACAAGGCAAGTCGGGCTTAGCCAAAAAGCAGCCTGCCGCGTGCCGGCCCGCAGCGGCAGCGCTGATGGCTTGGTCCTCGATGGCGCGCAGCATGCCGTCCATGCGCAGGCCGCGAAGCTGGTTGAGGTTGCCCCTGAAAATCGAAGTGCATAACTCGATCATCAGGCGGCAGATTGC
>OFDN01001144.1_pt1 | contig 18591 bp, 13 predicted proteins | sample 1520971 | NCBI WGS metagenome assembly OFDN01 (sample SAMEA94257418, study PRJEB24077) | hot springs metagenome | biome: Aquatic biome; feature: Geographical feature; material: Water | place: India | collected 2012-06-12 | depth 5 m
CGGCGGTGCCACCGAGGTCGAGGTCAAGGAGCGCAAGGATCGCGTCGATGACGCTCTCCACGCAACCCGCGCTGCCGTTGAAGAAGGCATCGTTCCGGGCGGCGGCGTTGCGCTGCTTCGCTCGATCAAGGCTCTCGATGCGCTGAAGAGCGACAACGAAGACCAGAAGGTCGGCATCTCGATCGTGCGCAAGGCCCTCCAGGCTCCTGCGCGCCAGATCTTCCAGAACGCGGGCGAGGATGGCTCGGTTGTCGTCGGCAAGATCATCGAGAACAACAAGTACGCTTATGGCTACAACGCCCAGAGCGGTGAGTACGGCGACCTCGTGGCCGCTGGCGTCATCGATCCGGCGAAGGTCGTCCGCTGCGCGCTTCAGGATGCGGCCTCGGTCGCCGGCCTCCTGATCACGACGGAAGCCATGGTTGCCGACAAGCCGAAGAAGGACGCTCCCGCGATGCCGATGGGCGGTGGCGGAATGGGCGGCATGGGCGGAATGGACTTCTAAGTCCACGTGCGCTTCGCACTGCTTATTAGGAAAGGCCGGAGCTCACGCTCCGGCCTTTTTCGTTCTAGCCGGGCTTGTTTGCGAGAGATCAAACGCCAAATGCAAGGTCATGGCAACGATAGCCGTTGTTGACCCTTGAGATCAGCGGAGATTGCTATGCTAGCGATGGAAATCGAGGAGCACGCCCGCAAGATTTTCGAAGTGCAAGGCACGAAAGCGATTGCTGAGGCGGCGCAGAAAGCCCTGAGTTTCGAGGAGCAGGGCGCCAAGGAGCAAGCGGCGACGTGGCGGCGAATAGAGGCCGCGATGCGTCGTATGCAGGGTCCGCGAGCGAAATAGACGAGCGAAATAGGCCGGTCGCGGCAGGCAATCGGCAACAGACAGGGAATGCAATCGACGTCCTGCCTTCCGCCGGTTGCCCGCAGTTCCCTCAGCTCCTGTTCGCCTTGACGAGATCCGAAAGCGCGTGCGCGAGCCGAAGCTCGTCCTTCGGAAAATCCTCGGCGATCCACCAGTCTTCGAATGCGCGCATCACGCGCCCGATGGCCGGCCCTTCCGCGAGCCCGCGATCCAGAAGCTCCGAGCCGCGCACCGGAAGCTGCGGCGCTTTCCAGCGGTTCGGCAGCAGGAAACGCTCGCGCCAATGCGAGCTGTCGACGGCGTCGCCGCTGCGAGCCCAGGCCATCAGCACGCCGTCGCGGAAGGCGTCCACGCCGAAACGGTAAAGAAATGCGCGCGCCGCGCGTTCGGCGTTGTCCGGATCGAATGCCGGATCCGGAAAGGCGAGCCGTTGCAATCGCTCGGTCTCGGTATTCGAAAGCCTGAGCCGAGCGCCCAAGCCGCCAAGCGAGCGGCCCGGCCGCGCACCCGCGAGCGCTGCGAGCCCAAGCAGCGGATCGGGATCGCGACCGAGTGCTGTTTCGATAGCGGAAAGCCGATCGAACTGTGCGACGTCTCCCGGAACGCCGATCAGGTTCCCGACCAGCCCGGTGTCGTTCATGACGGCAACGATCGCGACGGCGCGCTTGGCGGCGAGAAGCCTTAGAAGCTCCGCGCGGATCCGCTCCGCCGAAAGCTGTTCGAGCCCCGCGGCCAATGCGATCGAGGCTTCGAGGCCGGCAGGGTCGGGCGCCCCCTCCGCATAGTCCGCGGTGAAGCGAAAGAAGCGGAGAATGCGCAGATAATCCTCGCGGATGCGATCCTGCGCGTTGCCGATGAAGCGGACGCGACGCCGGATCAGGTCGCGATAGCCGCCAAGCGGATCGTATACGGTGCCCTCTGCATCGCAGTAGAGCGCGTTGATCGTAAAGTCGCGCCGGCGCGCATCTTCCGTCCAGTTGGTTGTGAACGTCACCCGTGCATGTCGGCCGAACGTTTCGATGTCGCGGCGAAGCGTTGTCACCTCGATCGGCTGATGATCCGCGATGACTGTGATTGTGCCGTGCGCAGCGCCTGTTGGTACGGCGGCCAGGCCGGCCGCTTGCGCCAAGCGGATCACGTCGCCCGGCTCGGCCGTGGTCGCCACATCGACATCCTTGACCTGCTTTCCAAGCAGAGCATTGCGTACGGCGCCGCCGACGACGCGCGCTTCGAACCCGCCACCCGTGAGCGCGCCGAGTACCCTGCGTACGGCCTCACCCTTGAGCCAAGAGGCGCCGGCCAGGCTTGGCGGGCCTTGATCGTGATCGTCGGTCATGTCGTGTTCCAGATCGCTTCGCGAGGGGTCAGTCGATGTGGCTGGGTTGGATCTTTCCGTCCTTGAAGACCGAAGGCTGGTACTGCTGGCCGGGTTTGCCGCCAGAGGAACTACCGAAGAACGTGAGCGTGACGATGACGAGAAAGGCTCCGCTCACGAACAGCCACACGAGCGGCGCATCGTTAAGAACGCTCGCGAGCGAATTTGTCTCTTCGCTGTCGCTGTCGGCCGTGCGCCGGGCGCGCGTGAACAGGATCCAGGCCGCGTAGATCAGCGTCGGAAGCAGGAACAGCAGCAGGTTCTCGAAAACCGTACGTATCATGGTGCGAAGAGCCTCTGATGCATGTTTCGGAGAATACCGGCAGTTGCGCCCCAGATGAAGCGATCCCCGAAGGGAACGGCAAAGAAATGCCGCTCGCGTCCGCCGATAGTGCGGGTATGGCGCTGATAGTTGGCTGGGTCCATCAGAAAGGGCAAAGGCACTTCGAAGGTATCGGCAACCTCGTTGCGGTCGAGCGTCAGCGGTGCGCCGGGTGCAACCAGCGCGATGACCGGCGTAATGCGAAAGCCGGTCCCCGTAAGATAGGTGTCGAGCGTGCCGAGCGGTTCCACGAAACTGGGATCGAGACCGATTTCCTCGTGCGCTTCCCGCAGCGCGGTGGCGAGCGGATCCCTGTCGAAAGGCTCGGTCTTTCCGCCGGGAAACGCGATCTGGCCGGCGTGCGCGGCGAGATGCGCAGTGCGCTGGGTGAGAAGCAGAGTGAGGACGGGGCGGGCGAGGACGGGAATGAGAACCGCAGCCGGTCGCGCTGCTGCGAGGGCCTCCGTCAGTGGGGCCCTGGACTGCGTGCCATCGGCGCCCGCGAGAAATTCGGGGTTGAGGTCGAAGTCGCTGGGGGAATGGCCGTCGTATCCTTCGTCGTTCGCCGCTTCCCCGAGCATCCGCTGCGCAAGAGCGCGAAAGCCGGTGGCACTGAAGGGGTCTGATACGAGAAGCGGTGCGTGATCCATGGCAATGTCGTAGGGCCTAGGTGCCCAGGATGCGAGAGAATAGAGCCAGCGCGGCATCCCGGAATGAACGGAAGGTAGAAAGCCTCGGGGCGGAAAACGGGCGCTCGAGCCCGCCAAGGCCCATGCTAACGCCCCATTCTGGTGCCATCACAGCGTTTTTTCGACGGGCGGGAACTCCTGTCCGGCCAAGGAAATGATCGCAACCCGATTATTGCGGTCCCATCGCGCCTGGAGCGGACTGGGAAAAACGAGGGTTGCAGCGAGTCAATGAAAAGCGGAAATACGTGAACTGCTTTCTATCGGAGGATTCGAACGCGATGATCGGCTTCCCGGCGATGTTCGCTCCCGGCCTGCAGCGCCCCACGCCCCCGGTCCGCGTGCAAGAGTTCCGCGGATATGGGGCTCTCCGACGCGCACGTTGGTTGACGCTGGCGCTGGTGGCATTTGCCGGGCTGGCGTTCGCAGCGCCGTTCGGAGCAGCGACGGCCGCACCCAAAACCCAGGACGCTTTCCTGAAGACGCTATCCTCCGCCGATCGCGCAGTGTTCGAGGACTACCTGTCGGCGAAAACCCTGCACGATTTCAAGAGCGATACATATTGGCGTGAAGTGACGGACAAGCGCGCGCTGCGGCGCGGCAAGAAAGGGCGCGGCGAGGCGATTGTCGCCAAGGACTACGTAAAGACCTTCCCGCCCAAATATACCGGCCCGGAACTGCCTGCCGCACTCGCCAAGCGCTGGGAGGCGTTTCAGGCCGCCGACGACGCGAAGAAAGACAAAGAGCCGCCGAAGCCCAAGCCCGGCATTGCCGAGTTTCTCGCCTATTCGGTGGACGAGTACAATTTCACGCCCGATCGGATTCCCGAGCGCGAGTTCAAGCTGCGTTACGCGCGCGAGGCGACCAGGCTGGGGCTCACCGGCGATCAGGTCGTGCGCGTCTACGCACTCGAGACCAGTGGTCTCGGAACCGCCGACATGATCTCCGGTATTCATCCGATCAAGAAAACCGGAACGCCGATCTCGACCGCGGTAGGATATGCTCAGCTCCTTGTGGCCAACACCACCGACGAACTCGTCAAGCACGGGCCGAAGTTTCTCGCACGCTTGAAGGACATGGCCGGTGATCGCAACTACGATCCCGCACGCCGGCGCGCGCTTGCCGACAAGCACGACAAACTCGCCGCCATGTTGAAGGCCGCCCGCTCCGTGCCGCATCGCTGGGATGCGCATGTCGCCTTTGCCCGCACCAAACGAGGCATGGGTATTCACGCCATCAATCTCGATGGCGACATCGGCCCTTGGCTGCAGGTGGTGAAGCTGCATGGCCTGAAGGAGATGGCCGAAAAGGCGGGCATTGCCGCACTGACCGGTGCCGAGATTGAGCTAATGAACCTTGCAGGTCCCGGCACTGGCCTTGAGATGATGCGGCCCGCCGCCCGCGGCGCGCCGACACCGAACTTCTTCGAGCGCGGTGCTTACTTCCGCAACACCATCGTGCGTGACAAGACCAGCGCCGAGCTTCTCGTCGCGCTCGACAAGCGCATGGACACCAACCTCACCAACTCCGGCGCCATCGAGTTCGCCGAAGCGTTCCGGGAAGCTTCTGCCGAAATCGCCTCGGGCCGCTAGCGCAATCTCACGGCCACTTCACGACCGGCGGTAAGGACGAAAGGATGCTGTCCACGTTCCCGCCGGTCTTGAGCCCGAACACCGTGCCACGGTCGTAGAGCAGGTTGTACTCCACATAGCGCCCGCGACGGATCAACTGCTCCTCGCGGTCTGCCTCCGTCCACGGCATCGTGTAGTTGCCGCGTACAAGCATCGGATAGACGCGCTGGAACGCACGGCCCACGTCCTGCGTGAACGCGAGCGCAGCATCCCAGCCGCCCTGTTCCTCGGTCGGCGTCAGGTAGTCGTAGAAGATGCCGCCGATCCCGCGCGCTTCCTTGCGGTGCGGAAGATAGAAGTAGTCGTCGCACCATTTGCGAAGCTTCTGATAGTCGGCAATCGCCTCGTGCGCGGCGCAAGCGCCGTACATAGTGGCGTGGAAGGCGAGGCTGTCCGCATCCTCCTCCTTGCGCCGTCGTTCGAGAACCGGCGTGAGATCCGCGCCGCCACCGAACCACCACTTGCTGGTCACCACCATGCGCGTGTTCATGTGCACCGCCGGCACGTTCGGGTTCTGCGGATGGGCAATGAGCGAAATGCCCGAAGCCCAGAACCTGGGGTCTTCCTCGGTCCCCGGGATCTGCTTCCGGAACTCGGGCGCGAACTCGCCGAACACCGTGGACGTGTGCACGCCGACCTTCTCGAAGACCCGCCCCTTCATCACGCTCATCTTGCCGCCGCCGCCCGGCGCCCCGGTATGGTCGGTGCGTTCCCAGGGTGTCTGGACAAAGCGCCCGGCCGGCTCCGTGCCGAGCTGAGCCGTTTCGGGAAGATCAGCCTCCAGCCTTTCGAAGCTCGCGCAGATCTCGTCCCGGAGCGTCTGGAACCACGCCTCGGCCGCGGATTTCCTGGTTTCGATGTCGGGAGCCGTCTCGGCCATGGTTGTCTTTTCCTTAAGCGTGGCCCATGTGAGGGGGATACGGAGGGGGTGTCATCGTTTGGGCATGAATGCCGGTTAGCGCATACCCCGATCCACGAGAAACGAGAAGGGGTTTGCGCCACGGAGAGCGGCGGCGGGCTCGCGACAAATCGTTTGAATAACTAGAAAGAGCCCGATGTTTCGTTGGTTTGAGACCCGAATAGACCCGTTCGCACCGGCGCCGGAAGGCCGTCCGCCCGCGAACATCGCGGCGTTCTACTGGTACTACATCAAGCCGGTCTGGCGGCCGTTCGCCGTGCTGCTGGTGATCGGCTTCTTCGGATCGCTGATCGAGGTCTTGCTGATGGCCTTCGTCGGCAATCTCGTCGACATGATGCGCGCCGCCAGCACGCCGCAAGCCTTCTTCTCCGAGAACGCGACGACCCTGGTGGTCATGGCGCTTGTGGCGGTGGTCGCACGGCCTGCCGCGTCGACCATCCATGATTTCGTCAAGAACCAGATGATCACCCCGTCGGTAACGACGCGCATCCGCTGGCAGACGCACACGTATGTGCTGCGCCAATCGCTCGCCTTCTTCCAGAATGATTTTGCCGGTCGGATCTCGACCCGCATCATGCAGACCGGCGCGTCTTTGCGCGATTCCGTCGTGCAGGGCGTGGACGCCATCTGGTACATGGCCGTGCACGTCGTCGGCGCCCTCATCATTTTCTGGGAAGCGGATGCCCGCCTCGTGCTGCCGCTTCTTGCCTGGATCGCGCTCTATGGCGTCGTTATCCGCATATTCGTGCCGCGTATCCAGAAGCTCTCCACGGAGGCCTCGGAGGCGCGCTCCTGGCTTACCGGGCGCGTCGTCGACAGCTTCACGAACATCCTGACGGTGAAGCTTTTCGCTCACGCCGAGCGCGAAGAAGCTTATGCCAAGGAAGCCATGCAGGCGCATCTCGAACGCCACCAGGCGTCGTTGCGCAACCTCACGGTGATGGAGTTTGTGCTCTATACGCTGAACGGCGCGTTGCTGGTGTCGGTCGCCGGCCTCGCGCTATGGCTGTGGAGCCATGACGCCGTCAGCATGGGCGCCATTACCGTCGCCATGACGCTTTCGATCCGCATCATCGCCATGTCGGGCTGGATTCTGTTTACGGTCGCCGGCATCTTCGAGAACATCGGCGTCGTCCACGAAGGTATGCAGACGATCTCGCGCGATTACGAGGTGGTCGACCATCCCGGCGCACGCGCGCTCGTCGTACCGAGGGGCGAGATCCGCTTCGATGACGTCCGCTTTCACTATGGCAAGGTGAAGAGCGTTCTGGAGAACGTATCGCTGACCATCGCGCCGGGGGAGAAGGTCGGCATCGTGGGACGCTCCGGCGCCGGAAAATCGACGCTCGTCAACCTGCTTCTTCGCTTCTACGACGTGGAGGCAGGCCGCATCCTGATCGACGGCCAGGACATCTCGGCAGTCAAGCAGGAAAGCCTGCGCGCCAACATCGGCCTCGTGACGCAGGACACCTCGCTGCTGCATCGCTCGGTGCTGGACAACATCCTCTACGGTCGTCCCGAGGCCGGCGAGCCGGAGGCCATCGCCGCTGCCAAGCGCGCCCATGCGCACGAGTTCATCCAGGGGCTCGAGGATATGAACGGACGGACCGGCTACGCGGCCCACGTCGGCGAGCGGGGCGTGAAGCTGTCGGGCGGCCAGCGCCAGCGCATCGCCATCGCGCGCGTTCTCTTGAAGAACGCGCCGATCCTTGTGCTCGACGAAGCAACCAGCGCGCTCGACAGTGAGGTCGAGGCGGCCATTCAGGAAAGCCTCGAAGAGCTGATGGCAGGCAAGACCGTGATCGCCATCGCCCATCGCCTTTCGACGATCGCCGCCATGGATCGCTTGGTCATCATGGACGAAGGCCGCATCGTCGAGCAGGGCAACCACGCCGAGCTTCTGCGCAAGGGTGGCCTCTACGCCAGCCTGTGGGCTCGCCAGTCCGGCGGCTTCATCTCGAAAGACGCCGCGGAATAGCCGAAGCGACGAGCCCGTTGGAACGTCAGGCGGCACGCGGTCCCGGATCGTCGTCGTCAGACGAGACAGAAACAGGCCCTCCCGCCGTAGCGGATAGCGAGGGAAACGCGACGACCGATGTGGTTTTGCGTAGACGATGGTGCCGCCAGTTGGCCGGGTGGCTGACGGTCTCGAGGCGCAACGGTTCAATGATGCCGCCTGGAGTCTTGAGCGCAAAAATGTCGCCGGCCCTCAGGCCGAGCAGCGCCAGGCCACGCAGCGTCGTGACCGGAAGCGGCAGGCCCGGTCCAGTCGCCTTTTCATCCCGCGTCAGCACGCGCTGCTCACTGCTTCCGCCGCCGACGCTGAACGTGATCTCGCTGTCGATCGTGGACGTGCGAGGATCGAGCATTTCCGGCAGCACGACCTCGGCCGTCTCGAGTTTACGTCGCAGAAGCTGCGAGAAGTCGGTGTCACGCTGTTGAGCGCGCAGCAAGGATTCAAGATAGATATGGTCTTTTGCAATCAGTTGCAGGCTTGTCATAGGCAACCTCAATCGGACCGGGGCACGCCGCCCGGCCGGAAGAATTTCGGATTGGGGTGAGAATGGGGTGTCCCTGGCCTCGGCGCACAATGGCCCGGCCAGGGCTAGGCTCCTGCGATAAGACGGCCCGGATTGAGGTCCCGTGGTGGGACGGCAACGTGAGACATGGCACCCTATTCCAATGACGGCGCCATTATATCAGAACGCTCGGAAATTGCGACAGCCGCGTCGTCGTCTCCTGACCACAGGCGGCGGTAGCACGTCGGGCGCGTCGCTCGCGAAGGCACAAAAAGTCCCGGCCTCTGCAAGAGAGGCCGGGACTAGATTGTCTGCTTTGGTGCGGACCTCAGTACTGGGCGCGCAGCGTCAAACCGAACTGACGGTCCTGACCTGCGAAGGCGTATGACGGCGACAACAGACCGCCATCGACGGTGTTGATGCTCGTCACATACTGTTCGTCGAAGAGATTGTTGGCGAACAGCGTGAGCTTGTAATTGTCCCACTCCCAGCCGACCTGCGCATCGACGACGGTGTAGGCATCTACAAAGCCCGTCTCAAGGTTGGCGACGTTGGCCGCGCTGTAACAGCCATCCACGTGGCGCACATCCGCGCCTGCAAACCAGCCGGTGGGAGAGCGATACAAGGCGCCAGCGGAGATCGTGAAAGCCGGTGCCTCAGGATATTCATTCCCTGAGAAATCGTTTGTGCCGAGAACGATGTCATCGAACTTCGACTTCAGCAATCCCAATGAACCGTAAAGCTGCAGCGGCGCAATCGGACGCCAGCGGGCTTCCAGTTCAGCACCGTACGAGTGAGAGCTGCCCGCGTTGTAAATCGCCTGGACGCCGTACGTCGGCGTAAGAACAGCCACATGCTGATCCGTGTACTCATTGTAGAATACGTTGGCATTGAACTCGAGCGTCTTGTTCATCCAGTTCGATCGATACGATAGCTCGTAGGTATCCAGAAACTCCGGGCTGACCGTCGATTCGATGTTAACGCCGATTGTTCGAATGATCTGCTGATAGCCCATGCGGTAGCCTTTGTTATAGGTCGCACCGATGGTTTGGTTGGAAGTCAGATCGTACGTGACGCCAAGCTTCGGAAGAAACTCTTCGAAGGTCGCCTTGGTTGTGCCAGCGAAACTGTCGTATCCGAACGTGCTCGTATTGAAAACAGTGCTGTCTTCATACGTCTCGACGGTGTCTCGCAGAAGACGGCCGCCAGCGATGAACGACCACTGGTCCAGCCGATACCGAAGATCCGCGTAGAGAGCGAGATTGGTAGTCTCGTGGCCGTAGACGCCAAGACCGTAGGGAATAGGCGTGGTAGGCAAGCCATTGCCCGGGAAAAAGTAATCCAACACGACCGTTGACTCACCAAAATTGTCTCGGTTGAGCTTGCCGTACGAAAACCCTATGAGGCCGGAAAGCCCGTTGCCGTCATTTTCGATTTTAAGCCGAAGATCCTGCGTGAAATCGGTGCTCTCGGTGTTGTCGCCGTGGCGGCTGAACGCGGCGCCCGGTGCCGTTTTCACGGTCATGTAGGTGTCAGCCAGAGCGGTCACGCTATGAAGCGTTAGCCCCGGCATGAACTCGTAGGAGATGTCGGCCGCATAATTGTTGCTCTCACCGTCGCGAAAGTCGGTGAAGTCAGAGGTGCCTGTGAACCGACGAGCATGGAAGTTCGGACCGGACACGATACCGCTGCCTGGTTGGTCGGTCGTGCGGGCCGCCGTGAACAGCGCGCTGAAACCCGGAAGACTGTCGGGCTCGATGAGCAGCTTGCCGCGCAGCGTATCGTAGGCGTCGATGCCCATATCTTCGTTATAGGCGTCCGTATAGCTGATGCCCCGTTCTTCCTCGGTTTTATAACCCGAAATACGGAATGCAGATTGACCGGCAACAATCGGAGCGTTGAGTACGAAACCTGCGCCATAGAGATCGTTGGTGCCGATCGTGCCCTCGACCACACCGCCAAGCTTGTAAGTCGGATCGTTGGTCTTGACGACGACAGTGCCGCCGAGCGCGTTGCGGCCCTGCAGAGTAGACTGCGGTCCACGCAGCACTTCGACTTGCTCGACGTCCCACAGCCCGCGTGCGCCACGGCGCACCGCGTCCGGGTTCTGGGTCACGCCGTCCACCAGGACGCCGATCAGCGGCACGGCTGAGATGTGCTGCAGCCCCGTCTGACCTTCGGAGTTCAAACCGCGGATTACGAAACCGGCGTTCGTGTCCTCCGATGAGATGGCGTTGGCTGTCTCCCCAATTGCCTTGTCGAGGTCGCGGATCTGCCGCTCCTCGATCTCCTTTCCGGTCACGATACCGACGCTTGTCGTCGTATCGCGAAGCGTGCGCGTGATCTTCTCGCCCTCGACGACCTTCTGCTCGAGGACCGGCTGGCTCGCCTGCTGCGGCGCGCTCTTGCGAAGCTTTTCTTTCTTTACGTTGCGCTTGGCCGGCGCCTCGACGACGAGGCCCGGAAGCTCGGTGATTTCTTCTGTCGCAGCAGTCGGTGGCTGCGGCGTCGGAGACTCTTGTGCATTGGCGTGTTGCGTCCAGCCTGCTGCAACCGCCAGTGCCAGCGTTGAAATCGTCAATCGAACGGTGCTCACGTCTACCCCCGTAAACATAACTATAAATGTCAACTAATCCGAGGGAGTCGGAAATGTCGACAAAAATAGTAATGTTATATGTTGCGGGGATGCAACGAACGGCTTGCAATCATTCGTGAAACAGTAAGTGCGCGGAAGGAGCTGCGGAGTATGCATACGGTCATATACGTACGCCGCGTGGTTGTCCGCACGTTGGGAAGTTTGCTGAGCGCAAACGAAGGGCGGCGTTCGAATGAACGCCGCCCCGATTTTTCAGAACGGTTTCGCGCCGCTGATCAGGCGAGATCGAAGCGGTCGGCGTTCGTCACCTTGGCCCAGGCCGCGACGAAGTCTGTCACGAACTTTTCCTTCGCGTCCGCGCCGGCGTACACCTCGGCTAGGGCGCGAAGCACCGAGTTTGAGCCGAACACGAGGTCGACGCGCGTGCCAGTCCACTTCACATCGCCCGTCTTGCGGTCGCGTCCCTCGAACACGTCCTTGGCATCGGAAGTAGCCTTCCACTCCGTGCTCATGTCCAGAAGGTTCACGAAGAAGTCGTTGGTCAGCGCGCCGGGCTTGTCGGTGAGCACGCCATGCGTGGAGCCATCCGCGTTGATGTTGATCGCACGGAGTCCGCCGATCAGCACCGTCAACTCCGGCGCGGTAAGCGTCAGAAGCTGTGCCTTGTCGATCAGAAGCGCCTCGGCGGGCACCGCGTATCGGGCCTTCTGATAGTTGCGGAATCCGTCAGCGACCGGCTCGAGGTACGAGAAGGACTCCACGTCGGTCTGCGCCTGCGAGGCATCCGTGCGGCCCGGCGCGAACGGCACCGTCACGTTGTAGCCGGCCGCCTTCGCCGCTTGCTCGACACCGGCATTGCCCGCGAGCACGATCAGGTCGGCGAGCGAGACTTTCTTACCGCCGCTCTGTCCCTGATTGAACTCGAACTGGATGCGCTCCAACACCTTGAGCACCTTGCCGAGCTGCTCGGGCCGGTTGACCTGCCAATCCTTCTGCGGTGCAAGGCGGATGCGCGCGCCGTTTGCGCCGCCGCGTTTGTCGCCTCCGCGGAAGGTGGAGGCCGAGGCCCAGCCGGTGCCGACAAGTTCCGACACGGTCAGGCCAGAAGCCAGTACCTTGGCCTTGAGGGCGGCGGCGTCCGCGTCATCGATCAGGGGATGATCGACGGGTGGCACCGGATCCTGCCAGATCAGCTCTTCCTTCGGCACTTCCGGTCCCAGATAGCGCGAGCGCGGTCCGAGATCGCGATGGGTCAGCTTGAACCAGGCGCGAGCAAACGCCTCGGCAAACGCCTGCGGGTTCTGCAGGAAGCGCCGCGAGATCTTCTCGTAGGCCGGGTCGAAACGCAGCGACAGATCGGTGGTCAACATTGTCGGCTTGCGCTTCTTGGACGGGTCGAAAGCATCGGGGATGATCGCCTCTGCGTCCTTGGCGACCCACTGATTTGCACCGGCCGGAGACTTCTCAAGCTGCCATTCGAACTTGAACAGGTTCTCGAAGAAGAAATTGCTCCACTGCGCGGGCGTCTGCGTCCAAGTCACGTCCAGACCGCTGCCGATGGCATCGGCGCCATGGCCGGTGCCATAGCTGCTCGTCCAGCCGAAACCTTGCGCCTCAAGGTCCCCGGATTCAGGCTCCAAGCCCTTGTAGGCTTCAGCCGCGGCGCCATGGGTCTTGCCGAAGGTGTGACCGCCAGCGATGAGAGCGACGGTTTCCTCGTCGTTCATGGCCATGCGCTTGAAGGTTTCCCGGATATCCTTTGCAGCTGCGACCGGATCGGGATTGCCGTCCGGGCCTTCCGGGTTGACGTAGATCAGCCCCATCTGCACCGCAGCGAGCGGGTTTTCGAGGTCGCGCTCGCCGGAATAGCGGCTGTTGGGATTTTTGCTCGGCGCGAGCCAGGTGGTTTCACGGCCCCAGTAGACGTCCTGATCCGGCTCCCAGACGTCCTCGCGGCCGCCGGCGAAACCGAAAGTGCGAAAGCCCATCGTCTCGAGCGCGACATTGCCGGTGAGGATCATCAAGTCGGCCCAGGAAATCTGCTGGCCGTACTTCTGTTTAATCGGCCACAGCAGGCGGCGCGACTTGTCGATGTTGACGTTGTCGGGCCAGCTGTTGAGCGGGGCGAAGCGTTGCTGGCCGCGGCCGCCGCCGCCACGGCCGTCGTTGACGCGGTAGGTGCCAGCGCTGTGCCAGGACATGCGAATGAATTGCGGGCCGTAGTTTCCGAAATCGGCGGGCCACCAATCCTGAGAGTCGGTCATCAGCTTGCGCAGATCGTTCTTCAGCGCCTCGTAATCGAGCTTCTTGAACTCCTCGCGGTAGTTGAAGGTCCGGCCGAGCGGATCAGATTTGGACGAGTGCTGGCTGAGAAGGTCGACGCGCAATTGGTTTGGCCACCAGTCGCGGTTCTGGGTGCCGCCGGTCCCATGCGCAACCGGGCACTTGGCTGGGCCTTTGTCGTCAGTCTTAGCGTCCATGTTTTTCTCCGATCGTGTTCGTAAATCTGTTCGAGCCGTTCCGGGATCCGATTGGGTCCTCGGCGTAAAATTCGTGGGCGTTGGAGCGCGGCGCGCTTGACCCGGCCTCGCCGGGTTGGGTCTCAACCGCACCTTCGCGTAGTGGAGCTTCGGATATCTGCGCGATGAGCAGGTCGCCGACCGCGGCTAGCTGGCCCGTATGACAGCTGCGCCACAGAGGGCCGGCGAAGGCGGATGCTGGCTATCCGCGACCGGCGCGCCGTTCGAGTTTGTGAGCATTGTCTGGGGCATGAAAGAGCGCCTCTTTAGAGATGTTCCAGACAAGTAGCGGAGCTGAGCGATAAGCGCAAATACAATCGATAGATAGGAGCGATAGGAAAAACTTATCAACATTCAGCATTTGCGGGAGCCGAAAAGCGTCGAAATGGCGCAAAAACCTCTTGGTATCCCGTCCTTTAACCGAAAACACATACCTCATTGTCAGCCTGGAAACTGAAGAGAAAGGGGTGGTCCGAATGAAGGGGATCGTGTTCACCGAGTTTCTTGATTATGTCGACGCAACACTGGGGCGCGACATGGTCGATGATGTGCTCGACGACTGCAGCTTCCCTCATGGCGGGGCGTATACCGCGGTCGGCACGTACGACTACCAGGAGATGATTGCGCTGGTCGGAGCGGTCTCGAAGCGCTCCGGAAAGAAGGTGCCCGATCTGCTGTGCGGCTTCGGCCGGCACCTCTGCGGACGCTTCGCGCATCTCTATCCGGAGTTCTTTCAGAACAAGACTTGCCTGTTCGATTTCCTGGAAAGCGTGAACGGGCACATCCACGTCGAAGTCCATAAACTCTATCCCGACGCCGAGCTTCCGGCTTTCGCCACCAACGCGCGAACCAACGATCGTCTCGAGCTCGACTACCGCAGTTGCAAGCCGCTGGCTTCGCTCGCAGAGGGATTGATCAAGGGGGCGTCGGATTTTTATCGCGAGCCCATCGCCGTCAGCCAAGAGCGCCGGGAAGATACCGGCGACGCTTTCGTCAGGTTTTCGATCACGCATGTGTAAGGCACTTTTTTGATGGATGCCCCTTCCTCCAAGGATCTGCCCAACGATCTGATCCACCGCCTCGAGCGGCGTGCGGAGAGGGAGCGCAACGCGCGCATAGCTGCCGAGAAGCTGCTCGAGCAGAAATCCCGCGAACTCTATCTCGCGAACCAGCAGCTGAAATCTCTTGCCGCCGGCCTTGAGGAGCGCGTCGAGGAGCGCACACGCGAGCTGGTCGATGCCAGGGAGCAGGCGGTCAAGCTCGCTGAGCGAGACCACCTGACGGGCCTCGCCAACCGGACATGCTTCGTGCGCGTTCTGTGCGAGGCGATCGACCGATGGCACGATGGCAATAGCAAGTTCGCCTTGCTGCTGATCGACCTCGATCGCTTCAAGGAGATCAACGATACGGTCGGTCACGACGCGGGCGACGCCTTCCTTCAGCACGCCGCAACCCATATCAAGAAGGCCGTTCGCGGACACGACGTCGTCGCTCGTCTCGGCGGCGACGAATTTGCCGTGATCTGCAACTATGTCGAAAGCGCGCGTGACGTCGAATGCGTGGCTGAGCGCATCATAGGCGAGTTCGAGAAGCCGCTGCACTATCGCAACCGCATTCTTTCGGCGTCTTGCTCCATTGGATTTGCCGTGTTCCCGGACGACGCCGGCAACGTCACCGATCTGCAGCGCTTCGCCGACATCGCCCTCTATCGTTCGAAAGCTGGTGGTCGCGCGGTATTCACCGCATTCAGTCCCACCATGAACGAAGAGGTTCGCCGCCGTCAGACGCTTGAGCGCGCGTTGCGAACGGCCGTGCGTGATGGCTCCATCGAGCCCTGGTATCAGCCGATCATGGAAGTTTTGACTGGTGCCCCGGTTGCCGCCGAGGTGCTTGCGCGATGGCGGCTGCCGGACGGCTCGGTGCTACAGCCTGCATCCTTCATGAGCGTCCTCGAAGAATGCGGCCTGATGCGCGATCTCTTCCGCGGGATCCTGCGGACGAGCTGCACGACGGCGCGTCCGTGGGTCGAGGAGGGTCGGATCGAGTATTTGTCGGTCAACGTCTCGCCGTCGCAGTGCAAGCTTGGCTCGCTGGTCGAGGATGTGGAAGGCATCCTTGCGGAAACCGGATTTCCATACCGCGCGCTCCAACTCGAAATTACCGAAGACGCGCTACTGTCCGATTTGAAGACCATCGGCACTCTGCTGGAAGATCTTGCCACGCGCGGAGTCCGCATTGCGCTCGACGATTTCGGCAGCGGGTATTCGAGCATCGGATATCTGAGGCACCTGCCGATCCACGCGATCAAGCTCGACCGCTCGCTCACCTGTGATGTCGTGAGAGACAGCCGGGCCCGCGCCATCGTGAGCGCGATCAACGAGATTGCGAAGGCGCTCGGGGTCGGGCTTCTGGCCGAAGGCGTCGAGACGGAAGCGCAGGCCTTGATGCTCGGCCGCGCGGGATGTTCCTATTTGCAAGGGTTCCTGTTCGGTCGCCCTGCAGCTGCGGCGGATTTCGAAAGACGGATTTCGGTTTCTCAGGCGCGCGCAGCCCAATGGGGCTGATCTAAAGTCGAATGCGTCCCGCCTTTGGGCGAACTGCTACCTTGAAAGAACGCCCGCAGCACCGCAGCCGCGGGCGTCTCTGTTTGGGGGCTGCTCGACAGTGCGCGGCAACTTGCCGAACAGAACATCGCCGGAAACAGATGCAGGATGTCCGACGCGTGGCGCGTGATTGCGCTTCTGGCAGAAAGAGGAATGCCGAATGCACGTCGTATCTCTCGCAAGCGGGCTCGCATTCGCGATAGCGCTTTTTGCGCCGCCGGCTTCGGCAAACGAAACGGTTACCGAGCAAACGCGCGATCCGGCCAACTGGGCGATGCAGCAGGGAGACTACACCGCGCAAAGGTATTCGAAACTCGACGAGATCAACACGTCGAACGTCAAGCACCTCAAGGTGGCGTGGCAGTTCTCGACCGGCGTCTTGCGCGGTCATGAGGGATCGCCTCTCGTCGTCGGAAGCGTGATGTATCTTCACACGCCGTTCCCCAACAACGTGTTCGCGCTCGACCTCGACAACGAGCAGCGCATCCTCTGGAAGTACACGCCGAAGCAGGATCCGTTCGTGCTCTCTGTGATGTGTTGCGACACCGTCAACCGCGGGCTTCAATACGCGCAGAGCACGATCTTTCTTTATCAGAACGACGCGTCTCTGGTGGCTCTCGATGCGCAAACGGGCAAGGAGAGGTGGAAGGTCTCGAACGGCAATCCGAAGATCGCCGAGACCGGAACCGGCGCGCCGATCGTCGTCAAGGACAAGGTGATCGTCGGGGTCTCCGGTGCCGATCATGGGGTCCGCTGCCACGTGACCGCCTACAGCATCGCGGACGGCAAACGACTGTGGCGTGCCTATTCGACAGGCCCCGACGCCGACATCCTGGTCGATCCGCAGAAAACATTGTCGCTCGGAAAGCCCGTCGGCAAGGACAGTTCGCTCAAGACCTGGACCGGTGATCAATGGAAAATCGGCGGGGGCTCGACATGGGGCTGGTTTTCCTACGATCCCGCGCTCGATCTCGTCTACTACGGAACCGGAAATCCTTCGACTTGGAACCCGTCGCAGCGAGCCGGTCCCGACGGCAAGCCGATTGATCAGAAATGGTCGATGACCATCTTCGCGCGCAGCCCCGATACCGGCATCGCGGCTTGGGCCTATCAGATGACGCCGTTCGACGAGTGGGACTATGACGGCGTCAACGAGATGATCCTGGTCGACGACATGGCGATCGGCGGTGCGAAGCGGAACGTGCTCGTGCACTTTGACCGCAATGGCTTCGCTTATACGCTCGATCGGGCAACCGGCGAGCCGTTGGTCGCGAAGCCCTACGACAACGGTCTCAATTGGTCGACGGGCGTGGTGCTGGACAAGCGGGCGCCCGATTACGGTCGCCCAAAGGTTGTCGCCGCGAAATCGACGTTCCTGAACGGACCGGACGAGATCACCAAGTACATCTGCCCGGGTGCGCTCGGCTTCAAGAACGAACAGCCCGCGTCCTACTCGCCCTTGACCGGCTACTTCTATATCCCGGCCAATAGTGTCTGCATGGACATGGAGCCGTTCAAGGTCACCTACACGCCGGGGCAGCCCTACGTCGGCGCTACGCTGCAGCTCTTTCCACCCGAGGGCAAATCCAGCACCGGCCGTTTCACGATCTACGACGGCGCATCCGGGAGCATTGTGAAAAGCATCGATGAGCCATTCTCGGTTTGGTCGGGGATGCTGACGACCGCCGGCGGTCTCGCCTGTTACGGCTCGCTCGAAGGCTACTTCAAATGCCGCGATCAGACGGATGGCGCGGAGCTGTTCAAGCATCGCTTGCCGTCCGGCTCGATCGGCAACGTCTTCACCTACGCCCACAACGGCAAGCAATACATCGGGCTGTTTTCCGGTGTCGGCGGCTGGGCGGGTATCGGTCTCGCTGCCGGTCTCGACAAGCCGAACGATGGCGCGGGAGCCGTTGGCAACTATGCCGGCCTCAAGTCTTACACCGATCTCGGCGGTACGTTGACCGTCTACACGCTGCCCTGAGAGGTCTCGAACGCGGGAGCAAACAAAATGGGCGCGGGGATTGATCCCCGCGCCCTTGTTTTTGTCTCAGCGATTGCCGACCCGCTTACATGTCGAAGCCGCCGCCAGCCGGACCATGCGAAGGAGCAGCGTCCTTCTTCGGCGCTTCGGCGATGGCAGCCTCCGTCGTGATCAGCAGAGCCGCGATCGAAGCAGCGTCCTGCAGAGCGGTGCGCACGACCTTGGCTGGGTCGATGATACCCTTCTCGATCAGGTCGCCGTATTCGTCTGCCTGCGCGTCGTAACCGAAGTTCGCGCCCTTCGCTTCCAGCACGCGGCCGACGACGATCGAGCCCTCGGTGCCGGCGTTCTCTGCGATCTGACGGATCGGAGCCTGCAGCGCCTTGCGTACGATCGCGATGCCGGCGTTCTGATCCTCGTTGTCGCCCTTGGCCGTGATGGCGTTCGAAGCCTTGAGGAGTGCAACGCCGCCGCCCGGAACGACGCCTTCCTCAACGGCAGCGCGGGTTGCGTTGAGCGCGTCGTCGACGCGATCCTTGCGTTCCTTGACCTCGACCTCGGTGACGCCGCCC
>OFDN01001145.1_pt1 | contig 18563 bp, 15 predicted proteins | sample 1520971 | NCBI WGS metagenome assembly OFDN01 (sample SAMEA94257418, study PRJEB24077) | hot springs metagenome | biome: Aquatic biome; feature: Geographical feature; material: Water | place: India | collected 2012-06-12 | depth 5 m
GATTTCTGAACTTGTCAATGATGATTCTGATTTGAGATTAGAAATATTTTATTATAAAAATAAGAACTGAAAATCGATAATTGAGAATCGAAAATTGAGAATTGAGAATTACTCTACCTTTTTGTAGTACCTAATATAATCAATGTCCATCGACTGTGGGAAGAGGTTGGGTTTGTCTGGACCGTCGGGAGTTTTCTTTACGGATACGTTCGTGATAATCTGCATCGGATCGCGAGGAAAAGGGGTCTCTTCTGGATTCTTTTTTCTTTTCAAAAAATCAGCGCATTGCTTCGCTCTTCCCTTCATTCCTTTGTATCGATACATCGTGCGCTTCAAATCTCCATCCACCCACCACTCTATTTTGCATTCATCCCAAATACATGTGAAGGTGTGAAACCCTTCTGAAATGTCCTCTCCGAGATAGCCTTCTATCGACATGCCGCCCTTGTAATGTGCGGTCATATTATGCCACTTCGACAAACGCTTCTCGCTGTAAAACATCTTCAATGGACCTTTCACATCCCAATATTCAAAGACATCAATTTCATTATTTACGCCATCCTTCTCACCATACATCCAGAATGCAGAGTTGAGCCCCTTACTCTTTGGAATACGACAACGAATCTCATACATCCCAAAACCAAAACTCTCACGGGAATTTATTTCTCCGCTAGAATGTGTTGCATTTCCTTTGAATGGCTTCATGCCATCTTTGATCCATATCTCATAGGGACGATCGATCATGGTATCATTCTTCAATACCAATTTGAGAAGTCCTTGTGAAACCTCTACATTCTCTCTCAGATACCATACGTAGTTAGAACCTTGCATCGGGTCGCGCGGAATGCCTTCAATGATGCGCCATTTGGACTCATCGAGCTTTGTGCCTTCGAAGTCATCGCCAAATGACATCACCCATTTTTCATTTTCTCCTGCCGAATTTTTTCGAACCAGTGTGTCTTGTGCAAAGGCTACACTCGCTGCAGCAACTAATAAAGAAGTAATAAGTGTTCTCATGGAACGAAAATAGTAAATTCCATACTTGAGTAAAAAAAAGACTGTTTTGCTAAATAACTATTGTTATGCTAATTTTATATATATTTACGTCATGAAGGATATTAAATGCCCAAAATGTGAGTCCTATCGTGTAATTAAGAGCGGTATTATTAACGAAAAACAACGATACAATTGTAAAAACTGTAGCTATTACTTCACTGTTGACAAGCTCGGAAAAAAGATCGATACGTACTATGTCACCAAGGCGCTACAACTTTACATCGAGGGACTATCTTATCGCGAAATCGAACGTTTGCTCGGTGTGAGTCATGTCTCTGTAATGAACTGGGTGAAACAATATGGTATCTCTAGAGCGTCCAACAGCCAATACCATCCCACCTATCGTATCCTTACGCATACTGAATTAATCCAATACCTATCTGACAAATCACACCTTGACGGAGCAGGTGCCATTATCACTGAAGTCGGTGATAAATTCATGCTGATTCGTTGGGAACGATTCAGGCAATAACTATATATTTTAACAATCAACTATATAGTATTTGGTTTTGTTTGACAAGTCCCTTCTATTTGGGGCATTCAATTTCTAATCTCCAAGTGCGCAACAGGTAAGGAGAATTGAAAACGACCTTTTAACCAAACAAACCAAACCATGAAAAAATTCACCTCGCGAATTTTAATGCTCTGCATACTATCGTGCACGCATCTTCTCTCCCAAGCGCAAGGCGATGAACTCTACGGACCGGGCATTAAATTCAAGCTCAATGAAGAGGGTTCTAAATACATGCGCTTCATCACTTGGCACCAAGTATGGGCCCGATACAATCAAAACAACGAAGGCTCCGCTAGACAAGGCGTCGCTCAGGACGAAACTTTTGATATCGGTATTCGAAGATCTCGCTTCCTCTTCCTCACCCAAATCAGCCCAAAATTCTTGATTGTACTTCATGCCGGAATCAACAATCAAACCTCTTATACCGGAGGATATCTCGGAAGCAGCGATGCTAAAAAACCACAACTGTTCATGCACGACTTGTGGAATGAATACAAGGTTTTTGATAAATCAAAATTCAAAATGGACATCGGCGCCGGACTGCATTACTGGAATGGTGTATCGCGTATGTCAAGCGCTTCCACACTCAACTTCCTCGCATACGATGCACCTATCTTCAATTGGTCTAACATTGAAACTACCGACCAATTTGCACGATACATCGGTATCTACGCAAAAGGAAAACTCGGCAAAATTGATTATCGTGTAAATGTTAGCGAACCTTTCTATACCAATACTGCCAAGGCAATTTCTACTACCAACGCGAACTATAGTCCATACAACGTCAATAAAATTTACGCTGGATACTTCAGCTACCAATTCTGGGATCAAGAATCAAACGTTCTCCCATACACTGTTGGCTCGTACCTCGGATCAAAAAAGGTATTCAATATCGGTGGTGGTTTCATGAATAATCAGGAAGCCATGTGGACCAAGAAAACTGAATGGACAGGCACTGATTCGCTCACTTATCACGACATGAATCTCTTTGCAGCGGATGTCTTTATTGATCTTCCTCTCAACAAAGAAAAAGGAACCGCACTCACTGCTTATGTGGTTGATTATATCTACGACTTCGGTCCAAACTTCGTTCGCTCTATCGGCATCATGAATCCCGCGGCCAACAATGCTACGGGTGAAGGCGTTAGCGCATACAGAGGAAATGCCCTTCCATTAATCGGTACAGGAAATATCCTCTACGGTCAAATAGGATATCTCATGTCAAAAAATCTTTCTTCAAAATTCAGACTTCAACCTTATGCAGCATATACACTTGCAAACTTTGAAGGCTTGAAAGACGCAGAAGGAGATCATCACAACATGAACGTAGTGGATGCCGGAGCGAACTTCTTACTCGAAGGACACCACTCTAAAATTACTGTCAACTATAGACATCGTCCAGATTTCAGCCAAATAGCACGACCAGATTTCCAAGTGAAATACCGTCCTGAAATCACACTTCAATTCCAAGTTTATCTATAAAACTCAAACCAAGAAATTATGTCAAACACAACCACATCTAGCAAAGGCATTTGGAGTGTGATCACCGCATCTTCGGTGGGGACACTTATCGAGTGGTATGACTTCTATATCTTCGGAAGCTTAGCAACAATTATTGCTGCACAATTCTTCCCTGAAGATAAAGGCTCTGCCGCTTTGCTTTCTACCCTCGCGATCTTCGCTGCAGGATTTATAGTACGTCCTTTTGGAGCACTTGTATTCGGTCGTCTCGGCGATATCGTTGGAAGAAAATACACCTTCTTACTCACACTCGTATTGATGGGCGGTAGCACCTTTGCTATCGGACTTATTCCAAATTATAAAAGCATCGGTGTCGCTGCACCATTGCTCGTATTGCTACTTCGCCTCATTCAAGGTCTCGCATTGGGAGGAGAATATGGAGGCGCTGCAACATACGTGGCGGAACACTCTCCAGTGGGCAAGCGCGGATTTTACACCAGCTGGATTCAGACTACAGCAACCCTTGGTCTATTCGTTTCCCTTGGTGTAATCCTCATTACCAGAAATACAATGGGTATCGAAAAATTCAATGATTGGGGTTGGAGAATTCCATTCCTCGTGTCTTCATTGCTCGTGATCCTTTCCATCTACATCCGTTTAAAAATGAACGAGTCTCCTCTTTTTTCTAAATTGAAAAAAGAAGGAAAGACTTCCGCTAATCCACTAAAAGAAAGTTTTACAAAAAGAGAAAACTTGAAAATGGTCTTGCTCGCTCTCTTCGGAGCGGTGATGGGACAAGGCGTTATCTGGTACACAGGACAATTCTACGCTCAATCATTTATTGAGAACGTTTGTAAAATTGAATTCGGTCAATCACGTACAATCCTTCTTTGGGCGATTGCATTTGCTACTCCATTCTTTGTTGTATTCGGAGCATTATCAGATCGCATCGGTAGAAAATGGATTATGATGGCAGGTATGTTTTTAGGTATACTCTTGTATCGCCCTATTTATCAGCACTTCCTAGACATCACCAGTGAGAAAAATAAAGTAGAACTCGCCGAGCAACGCGAGGTAGCTACTACCACATCATTGGTTCCAAATAAAGCAGATACGCTCATTAAAACAGTGACTGTAAAATACTTTGAAGATGGTTCTATTTTCAAAGAAACCAAATCAGACACATTGTATGTTGCGACTGGTGCTCACGCGATCAAGCCAGCTATTAAAATGGAAAAGATCGTGGGCGATGGAAATTATTGGACCATCATTTTCCTCATCTTCATCCAAGTTCTTTTTGTAACAATGGTTTACGGACCAATCGCAGCGTTCCTAGTAGAGATGTTCCCAACACGAATTCGCTATACTTCCATGTCTCTTCCTTACCACATCGGTAACGGTGTTTTTGGAGGACTCGTTCCATTTATCAGCACCCTCATTATTGAATATACCAAGTCACCTGAAAACCCCACAGGATCTCCACTTGCGGGACTTTGGTATCCGATAATCGTTGCTACTATCTGTCTTGTAATAGGTGTACTTTATGTTTCAAATAAAGTGGACAAAAATGTACAAGACGACGAAAATGCTTACATTCACTAACACGAAGAAATCATGAACGCAATAAAAAGAATTTTAGGTTTTGTATGGTTTCTAACAGGACCATCAGTTTTAGGATACTTGCTTTACGAGGCAATGAAGAAAAACTCATTACCAACCAGCACATCCAACGATATGCTTCAATGGGCCATCATCATCGGAATCTTCATTCCTATCGCAATTGGTTTTATGATCTTTGGATATTACTCCATCAAAGGAGAGTATGATTTAAAGGATTAAGCATATATGATGAAAGAGCGGAACTCCAAGCAAAAGTTAGTGGCATTGGCGATCGGTGCGGCGGTATTACTCAATATCCCCATTCTCGAAACAGTCAATAAACCACAGCTCGTGCTTGGTTTTCCGCTTCTTTATTTCTACGTATTTATTATTTGGTTCATTCTAATTATTCTGCTTTACAGAATAGCTAAAAATAAAATGGGATGAGTCCGTCATTTGTCATCATATCATCCCTTGTCTATTTAGGAATTTTATTCTTCATAGCCTATCGCGCTCAGAAAAGAAAATCAAGCGGATCACACCCCATCAATGCATGGATCTATGCATTATCTCTAGGTGTCTACTGCACTGCTTGGACTTACTACGGCAGCGTTGGTAAGGCTTCGCGCGACGGTATAGACTTCCTCGCTGTATATATAGGCCCTACCCTCATGGCGCCGCTTTGGTGGATCGTCCTCCGCAAAATCATTCGCATCAGCCAGGTCCAAAGAATCACCACCATTGCCGATTTTATATCCTCAAGATATGGTAAGAATATTTCACTTGGAAGTATTGTCACCATCTTTTGCTTCATTGGAATTATTCCTTACATCGCATTGCAATTAAAGGCAATCAGCGAGAGCTTCGATATCATCACTGCCTATCAAGTGCATCAGGGCGGAGCAAATGATATCCTTCATGATACTTCATTCTATGTAGTCGCTATCATGGCAATGTTTACACTGCTATTCGGAACTCGCAAAATCGAAACCACCGAGAGACACCCAGGTATGATGTCGGCGATTGCATTTGAATCCATCATCAAACTCCTCGCATTCTTAGTGATTGGGTTTTTCTTGACCTACTACGTGTTCGATGGTTTCGGGGATTTATTTTCACAAGCGCTATCCTCCGAAACAACACAACGACTACTACTCATGCCAGAGCAGAGCGGTTATCGTGAGTGGTTCTGGATCACACTTCTCAGTGCCCTGGCCTTCACATTACTCCCACGCCAATTCCAAGTGAGTGTGGTTGAAAACACGAATGAAAACCATCTCAAAACGAGCATGTGGGTTTTCCCACTATATCTGTTATTGATTAATCTATTTGTATTACCCGTTGCCATTGGCGGCATTTTGTTGTTTCAAAATTCAGGTGCCAATGCTGACTACTTTTTACTACAAATCCCCATTCACTTCGATCAAAAATTCCTCGCACTATTCATCTTCATCGGAGGTATTTCCGCGGCTACAAGTATGATCATTGTTGAGACAATGGCTTTAAGCACGATGTTCTCCAATAACCTCTTAATCCCAATCATCGTTGGTAATGATCGACTCAAAGAAAAATGGGGAAAGTACTTAAGTGAAATTACGTTATACAGCCGTCGTTTCTCCATTCTGCTCATCCTCTTTTTAGCCTATCTCTATTATCACCGTCTCGATCAATACTACTCGCTCGTTTCTATCGGACTTATATCCTTCGTATCGGTAGCGCAGTTTGCACCCGCTATGATTGGTGGTATTTTTTGGAAAAAAGGCACCCGCAAAGGCGCCATCACGGGTATCCTTCTCGGCTTCACCATCTGGTTCTACACACTTGTTATCCCATCCCTCATCGGAAATACAGCCTTTGGTCAATCGCTCATTCAAGACGGGCTCTTCGGTTGGTCGATTCTAAAACCATCAGCTCTGTTCGGACTCGAGGGATTTAGCCCAATCTCTCATGCTATGTTTTGGTCGATGTTCTTCAATATCATCGCTTATATCACAGTGAGTTTCAACAGTACCCAAAATATCATCGAACGAAATCAAGCAGAAGTTTTCGTCGATATATTCAAATACTCCGCAGTTTACGAAAGCACCATTGTTTTGAAGGGAAAAGCTTCGTTGCCAGATATTCAGAAAACCCTCTCTCAATTCTTTGGCGAGGACCGATCTAAGCAGGTAATACGACTTTTTGCTAAAAAACACGACATCGATATCTCCGATCCTTCGATGCAAGCCGATCCTAGAATTATAGCCTATGCCGAACGTTTGCTCGGTGGTGTCATTGGATCTGCATCAGCCCGCATGATGATGTCCTCTGCGGTTGCTGAAGAAGATATTCGAATTGACGAAGTCGTTTCTATCCTCAAAGAAAGCCAACAACTTCTAAGCACAAACCGAGAGCTCACGCGCAAATCAACGGAGCTCAAGAGTGCGCTCACGGAGCTTGCTGTAATGAACGAACGACTAAAGGAAAATGATCAAATGAAAGATGATTTCCTTTCTACAGTAACGCACGAACTTCGCACCCCCATCACTTCCATCAGAGCATTAAACGAAATCCTCTACGATAATCCAGAACTCGAACAAGACGACCGTCAGCACTACTTGGGAATCGTCATCAAAGAAACAGAACGATTGAGTAGATTGATCTCCCAAGTACTCGACCTGGAGCGCTATGAATCCGGTAGACAAAAACTTTCATTGACAAGAGTCACAGCAAGCGAACTCATTCAAGATAGTCTCGAAGCAATCGATCAACTCATCAAAGAACAAAAAACATCCATTCATTTCGTCAATAATACAGATGACAAAGTTCTTATTTGTGATAAAGACAAACTGATGCAAGTCATTTTAAATCTGCTATCAAATGCACTAAAATTCGTGGATGAAAAAAATGGAGAAATTTATATAACGACATCGATTGCTGATAACAACATGATATTCTCTGTAAAAGACAACGGTAAAGGGATTGCGAAGGAATATCAGCAAATGATTTTCGAGAAATTTTTCCAAGCCAAAAACCAATTAATGCGCAAGCCCAAGGGAACAGGTCTCGGACTTGCCATCTGTAAAAAAATATTGGACATTCATAAGGGAAAAATTGAAGTGCAAAGTGAAGAAGGTATTGGCACCACTTTCACTTTCTCGGTTCCTATGAATCTAGATCAAGTTCAATTAGAATCAACCGAAAACAATTAAAATAAAAGATAAGTGAAGAAGCAAGCTAAAATATTAATTGTAGATGATGAACCAAACATCCTGTTATCATTGGATTTCTTGATGCGCCGCGGCGGTCATCAAGTATTCATCGCACGCAATGGTACAGAGGCAATGGAACTATTAAAAAGCAACCAACCAGAACTAGTACTATTGGATATCATGATGCCCGATGTAGACGGATATGATATCTGTAAATTCATAAAATCCTCTCCCGATCACACCAATACAAAAGTCATATTTCTATCAGCAAAATCGAAAGAAAGCGATATCAAATATGGACTTGAAGTGGGCGCTGATGACTATATGACAAAGCCATTCAGTACAAGAGCACTGATGCAAAAGGTAGACGAACTATTAGCATAAAAAAATATACAGCCATGAGTATATACACCGACGAATACCAACGAAGTCTTGCCTCTCCCGAGACGTTCTGGGCCGCGAAAGCAGCAAGAATAAATTGGTTTAAAACACCAGAAAAAATCCTCACGAAAAATCATCGCGGGCTCTATCGTTGGTTTGAAGATGGTGAGATCAACACTTGCTATTTAGCCGTAGATCAACATCTCGAACAGGGCAACGGTGAACGAATTGCCGTGATATATGATTCTCCGGTAACAGGTGTAAAGCAAAAAATATCTTATCGCGAATTGCATCATCACGTTTCACGTCTAGCAGGAGCGATGAAAAAAAATGGTGTGACCAAAGGCGATCGTGTGGTGATATATATGCCCATGATTCCAGAAGCCATCTATGCAATGCTCGCTTGCGCTCGCATCGGCGCTGTGCATTCTGTCGTGTTCGGAGGTTTCGCTCCACACGAACTCGCTATTCGCATCGACGATGCGAAACCCAAACTAGTCATCAGTGCATCGTATGGTATTGAAATTAATAAGACCATTCCGTACAAGCCGTTACTTGATTCGGCAATTGAAAAAGCTATTTTCAAACCAGATCATGTAGTGATTGTGCAACGAAATGGTGATGCCGCTTCACTTATTGCAGGTCGTGACTTCGATTACAATGATTATGTAAAAGACGCGCCAATAGCAGAATGCGAAGTTCTTCGCGCCATTGACCCACTATATATTTTATATACAAGTGGAACCACAGGAAAACCAAAAGGCATTCTTCGAGACAATGGCGGACATGCTGTTGCATTGAAATATAGTTTGCATCACATCTACGGAATTCAACCCGGTGAAGTATTCTGGGCTGCTAGCGATGTGGGCTGGGTTGTTGGACATTCCTACATCGTTTATGGTCCGCTCATGCATGGATGTACCACCATTTTATATGAAGGTAAACCCATCAAAACACCTGATGCAGGAGCGTTTTGGCGAGTGATTGAAGAACACAAAGTTAATGTTCTTTTCACTGCGCCCACTGCTATACGGGCTATTAAGAAAGAAGATGATGAAGGTACTCTTCTTAAAAATTATAATATCTCTTCACTCCGCTCATTGTTTTTAGCAGGAGAAAGATGCGATGTCTCCACCTACTATTGGGCTTCCAATCTGTTAAAAGTACCCGTCATCGATCATTGGTGGCAAACAGAAAGTGGATGGCCCATCGTAGCTCCAAGTTTTGGATTACTCGATCAACCGATGATCAAACCCGGCAGCACCGGACGCCCGGTACCGGGATATGAAATTCATATCCTCAATGAGATGGGAGAGAAATTAATTCCGCAACAAGAAGGTTTTGTTGCGATTAAACTCCCCTTACCTCCTGGATGCCTGCCCACACTTTACAACGACGACCAACGATTCGTTAGCTCCTATCTAGATCAATTTCCCGGCTATTATCTCACTGGTGATGGAGGGTACTTAGATGATGACAACTACCTATATATCATGGGCCGAGTAGATGATGTAATTAATGTTGCAGGACATCGCTTATCTACTGGAGAAATGGAAGAAATGGTGGCTACACATCCAGCAGTAGCAGAGTGCGCAGTGATTGGAATGGCAGATGAATTAAAAGGACAAGTGCCTCTCGCATTCGTAGTACTTAAAGATGGCGCTACCATTACTGAACGTGAAATAGAAACACAATGCGCACAAATTATTCGTGACAATATTGGTGCGGTTGCTTGTTTTAAAAATACCATTATTGTGCAGCGTTTACCCAAAACGCGAAGCGGAAAAATATTGCGCCGTATCATGCGACACATCACGGATGGCGAACACTACACGGTTCCATCAACGATTGACGATCCGCACATCCTCGTTGAAATACACGACCAACTAAAAGCACGTTCCATCGGAAAGGCTTTTGCAAAAATGACTATATAATACTACAATATCGAACCCATGAATTTTCAAATTACATCAGAACAAGAATATCAAGCAGCTTATAAAAAAAGTATTGACCAACCAGAAGAATTTTGGAACGAAATCGCTTCTAATTTTCATTGGAGAGAAAAATGGCACACCACACTCAAATGGAACTTTGAAACGCCCGATGTACGCTGGTTTGATGGTGCAAAACTCAATATCACTGAAAACTGTTTAGACCGACATCTCGAACAACGCGGAAATAAAATCGCACTCATTTGGGAACCAAATGATCCGAAAGAAAGAGCGCTTCGATACACTTATCGTGAGCTCTATCAGAACGTAAATAAGATGGCCAACATTCTCAAAAATATGGGAGTGAAAAAAGGAGATCGTGTATGTATTTATTTACCAATGATCCCTGAATTGTCATTCACTGTTCTAGCATGCGCACGCATTGGTGCTATTCACTCAGTTGTATTTGCAGGATTCAGCGCCAACTCTGTTGCAGATCGAATCAATGATTCACAGTGTACTGTTGTTGTCACTTCAGATGGACTCAACCGTGGTGCAAAACAAATTCCTGTGAAAAGCGTGGTAGATGAAGCGCTTGAACATTGTCCTTCTGTAGAAAAAGTATTGGTGGTAGATCGATTAGGTTGGCCTGTTAACATGCACACCGGACGTGATTTCTGGTATCATGAAGAATTAAAAACTGTTTCTGATCAATGCGAACCTACCATCGTAGAAGCTGAAGATCCGTTGTTCATTTTATACACCTCCGGCAGTACTGGAAAACCAAAGGGCGTGGTTCACTCCACCGCAGGATACATGGTATATGCTGGTTACTCTTTCGCGAATGTTTTTCAATACAAAGAAAGTGACATCTATTGGTGTACCGCAGATATTGGATGGATCACAGGACATACATACATCTTATACGGACCACTTCTACAAGGCGCAACCAGCGTGATGTTTGAAGGTGTTCCAACCTATCCAGACCCCGGAAGATTTTGGCAGGTGATTGATAAGCACAGCGTGAATATTTTCTACACTGCTCCAACAGCGATTCGATCATTGATGGCTTCAGGTGTTGATCACGTTTTGGCTTACAGCCTTCACACTTTGAAAACGTTGGGTTCTGTAGGCGAACCTATCAATGAGGAAGCATGGCATTGGTACCATACACACGTTGGCAAAGGAAAGTGTCCAGTGGTGGATACATGGTGGCAAACAGAAACAGGAGGAATCATGATTTCTGCTTTGTCTGGAATCAGCGAATTGAAGCCCGCACACGCAGGTCTGCCGCTTCCTGGCATTCAGCCGATCTTAGTGGATGGTGAAGGAAATGAGATTCAAGGTAACGATGTAGAAGGATATCTGTGTATTAAATTCCCTTGGCCTTCTATGATCCGCACCACCTATGGCGATCATGAAAGATGTCGAATCAATTATTTCGCGACCTATAAAAATCTATACTTCACCGGCGACGGCGCGCGCAGAGAAGCAAACGGTATGTACCGCATAATTGGACGTGTCGATGATGTGATCAATGTAAGTGGGCATCGATTTGGAACCGCAGAAATTGAAAACGCCATCAACCAAAATAAAAAAGTGATTGAAAGCGCCGTCATTGGCTACCCTCACGATATCAAAGGACAAGGCATTTATGCATACGTTATTCTAAGCGATTTAGAAGCCAACAACAACAATCAAACACGAGACGAGATTATAGAGAGTGTGGTAGAACACATCGGACGTATTGCAAAACCAGACAAGATTCAATTCGTGAGTGGACTACCCAAGACAAGAAGCGGGAAAATTATGCGTCGTATTTTGAGAAAAGTAGCAGAAGGAGAATTATCTTCGCTAGGCGACACTTCCACTCTACTAGACCCCACCATAGTAGACGAAATCATCGCGAATAGACTATCTTAGTTACTAGTTACTAGATACTAACGACTAGTTTAGTTACTAGTGCCGAGATACTAGTGACTAGTTTTAGATACTAGTGACGAGATACGAGTGACTAGAGTAGCGACTAATGAGACAGTAAAACGAAAGAACATGAGCAATGCCCTCCCAAGTAGCACCCTCTGCGAAGCAGAACCCGCCACGAAGTACCCGACACGAAGTACCTGTCAGCGCAGCTACCAGACACGAGCGTTAGCGAGTACCCTTTTGGTGTTGTTGATTTCGAATGTTGTATTGGCTCAGAGTGTTGAATTTTCTGGTGGTTTAAATTTTAGCAGCTTTCCTTCAGACCGAACACCCCCAAGTTCCAACGCCTATACAAAGAACAATGGAGGACGAGGAGTTTCATTTGGAGTGAGCTATACTGGATTTAAAAAATTTAAAAACAACGTCCGAGTTTCCCTTCTCGTTGATCAGTATGAAGGAGAAGTGTCTGCAGGTGACTGGGGGACTTCATATCGGGATTATTTGAATGTATCCTTCAAAAAGACCACTATCGCCGCTGCGATCTATCCTTTTAATTTCAATCTCACTCCAAATACCTTTTTCGCCTTTGGATTGGAATTAAATTATCTAATAGATCACCAAACATCAGGTAGTTATATTGGCTCTAGATATCAATCACCACCCGCTAAAGAAACTTACGATAACGAATCGAATATTCATTCCACGGTATGTGCTGGAGCAAGTTTGCGATTACATCACGAATTCCGCATCACCGATAAATGGTCCATCTCTCCTCAATACAAGCTATTCGCAGGAATCACTCCAGACTTAGCTGCAAGACAAAACTACTTTTTCGCCATCCGCCACTCCGCACTATTAGGAGTAACGATGAAACTATCTTAGTGACTAGTTTAGTTACTAGTTACTAGATACTAGTGACTAGTTTAGTTACTAGATACTAGATACTAGTGACTAGAGTAGCTACTAGTAAAACAGAAAAAGGCAAAATGACGCGACAGCGTCACCACAAGCAGCAGACAGGAGCGCCAGCGACTACCCGCCACGAGCGAAGCGAGTACCCGTCAGCGAAGCTACCAGTCACCGAAGGTACCCGACACGAGCGAAGCGAGTACAATGGGGAGGTATTGGTGGGTTTTGTAGATTTCGTGGAGATAGAGATTTGTATTTCTCTTGTCCTCCTCTAACGCTTCTAGTACTGCGTCATTGATCGCTACTAGCTTTCCACTGTAATTTCTATCCACCATTATTTCAAGCTTGTATGCATGAACTAAAATATCATCCGGATTGGCCATTAGTGCTTTTGAAATAGAGTAAAAAGCCGCTTGCGTATCCCCTACATGTTCGAATAAATATTTCGCTCGAATAAAATCCGCCATATAAAAATAATCAGCTGGAACTTGAGATTCCGCTGCTTCTAGATATAGCCGCACATTTTTCCAAATATCGACTTGTTGCATCACCTCATTGTTGCCCACATATGATTGGCGACAATAAAGGATGGCTGCGCTGATATTCCAGAAATAATCTTGACGTTTTATTTTAAAAAAATAATCAATGATATCTTTCTCGATTACGTGATACTGCCCATCCGGCGCACCAACATAGTGATAGAAATAATGAATGAATGAAGTTTCATTCTTCTGATGCATGGCTATGCGACACTGCAACGCAAAAACCTGAAAATATTCCGACACTTTCAAAGAATTCTTTTTGTCTGTCCTTGGAATTAATTGCGTCAAATAATCAGCTATTTCCTTTGCATTCTCTTCTTGATCGTTTTTTAAATAATATTCTCCCAGCTGCACCAGTTCTTGAAATAAAAAGAAGTAATGATTTAGAGGTTTGTTTTCAAAACACTCTTTCTTGTAGAGCACAAATTCTCGTATGATGCGATAAGCCATCAAATCCCATTGTGGGTCCCTACCTTCCGTATAGGTCTTTTCTACAAAAATCTCCCGAAATTTTATCTCGACAGAATTATGAGAATATCGCAGAGCGAATAAATAATCGTCCATTGCCCTCTCCAAACTTCCGAATTGATAATATTTAATATCCCCTCGAAGCATATACAGCTCAGCCCATCTCTCTTGGGTAAAATTTGGTTGCTGAAAAATGATAAGGTCTAATTCATCTAGAACGTTGATCTGTGGCCCAACTCCAGTCTTATTTGATAAATGAAAAATATACTTTGCCCGGTCCAATCGAATTTCACAATTCTCTGGATGCTCAGTAAGAATAGCATCCCAGTTTTCATGTTGAATCATCATATTCCCCCCCGGCTGCCCCCAACAACAGATCTTCAAGCAAAAAAATAAAACAACAAAAATTAATTTCATACCCCCAATACCTCCAACCCCAAAAAACGTTCAGGCACTTAGTTACTAGTGACTAACTTAGTTACTAGTTACTAGATACTAGTGACTAACTTAGTTACTAGTTACTAGTTACTAGTGACTAGATACTAGTGACTAGATACTAGTTACTAGATACTAGTTACTAGATACTAGTGACTAGATACTAGTGACTAGATTTAGATACTAGTTACGAACGACTAGTGACTAGAGTAGCGACTAGTGAGACAGAAAAAAGCAAAATGAAACGACAGCGTCCTCCCAAGTAGGAAACAGGAGCGATAGCGACTACCCGCCACGAGCGAAGCGAGTACCCGTCAGCGAAGCTACGCGACACCGGAGGTACCAGTCACGAGCGCAGCGAGTACAGTCGGTGCATGACGAGGGTGTGTGGGAGGCTGATGGCTGAAATGACCATGAATAACGCTGCATAAATGAAATCCATTGATAGCACCGTTTGTTGAGAGAATATAACTAATCCAACACAGAATGTGATGGTGATGGCTACATAAGGCAATGATAATTTCACTACTTCTTTCATAGAAATGCTAAGCGAATCTTTGATGATGACAAGGGATGGCCAACTGTGAATGATGAAATAGTATATTCCAAAACCCTGTATAAGCGGCAAGAACTGACTTGCTCCAACTAAGGAGACTCTTACAGCCCATCGCACGCGATATCGATTCTTTGCACCTTGAAATACATATAGACTCCAAACTACAAAAGAAATTAATCCTGCATTGGCAGACCATGACAAGTCAATGGAGGCAAGGTCTACACCGAGCATGTGCTCTAGTATTTGTGTAACTTCAAGAGCATGAAAAAATAGATATACGCTCAATAAAAGAACTCCATAGATGATTTGATGGAACCCTCCTTTGTGCTTCGTAAGTTGAAGGTCTAATTCTCCGAAATGAAAAGCAGAATAAACGATGAAGAAAAGTAGGATGAAAAAAGAACTCCAAAACCAAAGAGCCACGATGATTAAACTAATGGCAACATATCCAACAATGATTTTGGACAGACTTGCTTTTGGAAACTGATGTCGAATTAAATGCGCGTCTAGCGCGCCGTGGGTGAGGCCTGGAAAAATAAATCCAGCGATGATTAATGCTTGAGAAATATATTCTACATCAGGAATAAAATAATGAATGCAAAGCATTGCAAGCAATGCCAGTATTGCAATCCATTCATAATATTTTACTGTAGTATTCAAAGTGGTGATGTAAAAGAAAAAAAGGGCACTTGGTTTTCACCAAGCACCCTTCAACAACCTTATGCTTCTTTGCGAGAAAGAGCATAAATCACTAATCCAAATCCGATTTTATTGATGGCATCACCAATGTTGTAAACGATGTCCATTGCATGCGTTGCTGCTGCTGGATCTGCAACAAGTTGCATACCGAACAATCCGCCTTTTGTACCTAGGATATAACCTAGTGGATAGATTGCCCATCCAACAAGTACGAACCAACCCAAAGCTTTAACCGCTGAGTTAACTGCAGGGCTGCTTGTGCTTGCAAGGTTTTTCACTTCACCGAACCATACTAGGTAAACGATGTAGAAGTAAGCAAGACCGCTGATAGCGCCCCATACCCAGCTTTGTGTTTCCATTGGATAAATTGCCTCACCCACATAACCTGTGATGAGCATTACCAACGATGCAAAAATTAATTTCCAAAGAAGGGCGATTTTTGCTCCTGCTTTTTTCGTGATGAGATAGAACTCAACACACATCAATGGCACAGTAAGAATCCAGTCTACATATCTAAAGAATGTAGGTGAATCTCCTGTTTCGAGATTGTAGCCGCGCATGTAATAATAGTGCACTGCGGCAATAAACGTAATAAGACCTGATACTAATACCGACGTTCTCCATTTAGGATTGGTATTGCTCAGTTCGAAGAAAAAGAATACGGCTGCGGCCATCATAGCCATCGTGCCAATGAAGAATGTGAAAGCAACGTAATTATCCGCTGCCACTTTCATGTGTTCCATAGTTGTTGATTTTAATGGTTTGTTAAAGTTTACGACATAACAACTATTAGCTTCCCACAAAGTTCTAGGAACAACTTTACAACTCGCTTATTTTCAACACCTTAAAACAAAAAGCAGCATAACCCCCGCCCCTACCGAATGTTCATTCGGCGACCCAAATTATTTCAAACAAAATATTTAGGACTCTAAAAAACAAATTCATGTGAAAAAAGCACGTCCATAAAAAACATTGAAAATTAGTGGTGAAAAAAGGCAAGAAAAATGTAAATTACAAATGACAAAATACAAATGACAAATGACGAGCTTAGTTACTGGTTACTAGTTACTAGATACTAGTGACTAGTTTTAGATACTAGTTACTAACGACTAGTGACTAGAGTAGTTACTAGAGAGGTAGTAATGCGAATGTAAATGGGCGACAGCAACTCAAGTAGGAGACTCTGCGAAGCAGAACCCACCACGAGCGCAGCGAGTACCCGTCACGAAGTACCCGTCACCGCAGGTACCAGACACGAGCGCAGCGAGTCAGCGGAGGAGGATGAGTTGATTTTTTTCGTTGATGTAGTAGTCGGAGAATTTTTGGAAAAGTGATACCCCCGCCGTCATTGGAATATCATCTCTTACAAAACAATAGACATTTTGCAGGAGATAACTTCCTACTTGGACATTATGAATATAATACTGTCTTGTTTCCACTGGTCCACCATCAGGACCTTCAACGTAAAACGTGCCTAAATCATCTTCTAGGGAAAGCCATCCTGTAGAAAGTAATTGTGCTTCTAATTCGGAAGTAATTGTTAAAGCCATTTCATCCATAGCAACCACGAACGCTCGCTCTTGTGTTGCGATTCCTATAGGCATTGTAATTACATCCGTTTCGCTCAATTGGACTACAGTCGAATCCTCACCCCCAGAAATATCATCAGGACTGTAACCACCCTTCCACTCGCTCTCCGGAACATAATAATCAAAAGCAAGTTCTTTATTGATAGCTTCTGTCATACATGGTATGATAACTTCATTATAGAGCGGATGTGTCTCGTCAATAATTTTCGATACCTCTTCAAATGGAATGTTTCGATCAATGAACGTATTGACCAAGCAACTGCAATAATCAAACGCTTGAACCTCTGACAGTGCACTTGATGCGCTTGGATCGTTTCTAATTTCCTCTATGCACACATTAATCATAGCCGCAGCCATTTCATTTCCAGCAATTGGGTCGTTATAATCGAAGGAAGCACCGTAAGCTTGCGTGGATGCACATGCTTCATAATATGGAAAGTATGCTGGGCTAGTGATTAGTTCTACAATCATCTCCGTATCCAACGCTGTGATGAGTTCAGCGGAAGGGATATGAGGAACAACCTGATCTGCCATGCAAGTGCAATAAGTTCTTTTAGTAGTGGTAATTCCACCGATCTCCACAAACTCTAATTCGTTTTCACCGATGCATTGATTGATAAATGTTTCGCGATCGCCAAGATCAGCGCCATCAATCGTGTAAACATTTTGCGCTTCGCTCACAAGCGAAAACGCGAGTAAAATGAGAAGAGATAAGTGTTTCATAGTGCGAAGATAAAACTTAGTGACTAGATACTAACTACTAGTGACGAACTTAGTGACTAGATACTAGTGACTAGTTTTAGATACTAGTTACTAGCGACTAGTGACTAGAGTAGCGACTAGTGGGACAGAACACAGCAAAATGATGCGACGGGGGCATCCCAAGTGGGAGGTTTTGGGAAGCAGACCGCTTCATTTGTGAATAAAAATTCGGGTTAAAACACCCTAGTATTGAGTAAATCAACATTCTACGTTTGTTTCACTAAAACCAACGTACTATGAAAACGCTTTATATCACAATCTTTTTGATCTCCTTCCTAACTTTCAGTGAGATTTCTAGTGGGCAGACTCCTAATAACTGTCCAAATCTTTATGCCGATTGTAACAATTGCCAAGATTGTATAAAAAACAAAAAAGTAAAAAAACTCATCTATGATTTTGAATGCAAAATGTTCTACTATAACGGCAATATAGTAACTAGCCTTGATTCCGTGAAATTAGAAAAGGAAGAAAGTATCATACTACAAATAGAAAATGTAAATAGATATATCTACAATGTAGAAGTTGATATAGCTGAATTGAAATA
>OFDN01001147.1_pt1 | contig 18526 bp, 19 predicted proteins | sample 1520971 | NCBI WGS metagenome assembly OFDN01 (sample SAMEA94257418, study PRJEB24077) | hot springs metagenome | biome: Aquatic biome; feature: Geographical feature; material: Water | place: India | collected 2012-06-12 | depth 5 m
TGCAGTTGCTGCCGATCAAGCTGATTTCCCGCGATAACGTCAAATCCATGCAGGTTGATAATGTCTGCCAACAACCGATGGCCAATGAACTGTGCGTGGTCCCCACCGATATGTTTGCGGTCATTTCCGGCTACCTGGTCAAGAACACCCCCCGGGGGGCCTACGACCATTTCCGTGCCGCAGCCGGTCGTATCATTAACGCCAGGCGTTAATGACGACTTCTGATCCTGCCATGCAGATTTATCAGGTAGGTGGTGCCGTTCGAGATAGCCTGCTTGGCTTGCCGGTCAAGGATCGCGATTATGTGGTTGTCGGAGCCACACCCGATCAGATGGTAGCAGCCGGTTATCGGCCAGTAGGCAAGGATTTCCCGGTGTTTCTGCACCCGCACACCCAGCAGGAATATGCACTCGCTCGTACCGAGCGTAAAACCGCTAAAGGCTACAAAGGCTTTAGTGTGTATGCTGACCCCGAGGTCACGCTGGAAGAGGACCTTGCCCGCCGCGATTTCACCATCAATGCGATTGCCCAGGCTGAAGATGGCAGTCTGATCGATCCATTTCACGGTCAGGCTGATATTCAGAAAAAAACATTACGCCATGTGACCGAGGCCTTTAGTGAAGATCCGGTACGCATATTGCGCGCAGGCCGTTTTCTTGCACGGTTCACAGATTTCTCAGTGGCGCCTGAAACCCTGGCGCTGATGCGAAGCATGGTTGCTGCTGGGGAAGTGGATGCGCTAGTCCCAGAACGGGTCTGGCAGGAAATTGCCAAAGGGCTGATGGAAAAGCAACCCAGTCGCATGTTTGAAATGCTGCGAGACTGTGGCGCGTTACAGGTGATATTGCCTGAACTTAATCGCTTGTGGGGCGTGCCACAAACCGCCATTTACCATCCCGAAATTGATACCGGCATTCATGTCATGATGGTGATTGATTATGCTGCGAAACAAGGCTACAGCTTGCCAGTACGCTTTGCAGCACTCACGCACGACTTAGGTAAGGGCACGACGCCCGCTGATGTACTGCCGCGCCATATCGGCCATGAATTGCGCAGTGTGGACCTGATACGTGAGGTGGTTGCCCGCCTGCGTGTGCCAAATGATTGCAAGGACTTGGCCCTGGTGGTGGCCAAATACCATGGCAAACTACATGCCGCCCGGCAAATGAAAGCCAGCACCTTGCTGCAGTTTCTGGAAGAATTGGATGCGTTCCGCCAGCGTGGGCGCTTCGAGGACTTTTTACTGGCATGCGAATGCGATAGCCGTGGCCGCCTGGGACTGGAAAATTGTCCTTTAGACGATGCCCAGCACCTGTCAGCCGCTTTGCAAGCGGCGGCGACGGTAGATGCAGGCGCCATTGCAAAGACATGCCATTCCCCGGCACATATCAAACAGTCTGTTGCAGAAGCCCGTATACACGCGATACAGTCTGCACTTCGCTTAACGCATTAAGTGCCCAGCTAACTTGGGTCAGGTGCTTTTCCCCACGATACGGTTGCGGCCGTCGTGTTTGGCCTGATACATCAGCGCATCTACCGACTCAACAAATGCTTTAAGGTCATCGGTTGGCCCGGGCGTCATACTGCCAGCACCGACACTAATCGTCAGTATCTGGCTGATTTCAGATTTGGCATGCGGAATCTGCGCCTTAAACACCAGGTTGCGGCAGCGCTCGGCAATTTTGCTTGCTGAAAGCGCATTGGTCTCAGGTAAGATCAGTGCAAATTCCTCACCCCCAAATCGCGCAAAAAAATCCCTGGCCCGTACACCGGCGTGAGACAGGTTTTTTGCCACCTGCTTTAGCACTTCGTCCCCCTGCAAGTGCCCGTAAAAGTCGTTGTACTGCTTGAAATAGTCGATATCTATCATGATCAGTGACAGCGGTTGTTGATGCTGCCTGGCTTCCAGCCATTCGCGTTCAAGCACGGTATCAAACATTCGGCGATTGGCAACCCCGGTGAGGCCATCTTTGTACGAAAGTTCTTCAAGCTGTTTTTGCATGTTCAGCAGCTGTTCTTCGGTTTTTTTGCGTTCGCTGATATCAAACATGAAACCGATCAGGGCTTCCGGTTCGCCACTTGGCGTGCGTATGACATGCACCACGTCGCGGATCCACACATAACTGCCATCGGCGGCCAGTGCCTTGTAGTCTGCTTCATGGTCTAAACCCTGGAGGGACTGCTGCACACAGAAATTAAATACACGCTCACGGTCTTCTTCATGAATACGCGCGACCCAGTCTTCAACAGATTGCCAGCTCTCTGGCGCCCAGCCTAATAAAGGTTCAATCTGAGGGCCGATATAGGTGAATTGCTTGCTGGCCCAATCTATCTTCCACGGAATAGCCTTGGTGGATTCTAGGAGTGTTTTGTAGGTGTCGCTATCGTTGGGAGGGGAATTGTCCATGTTGCACAAGTGGTCGTCGCTACAGATCACTTTAAGGTAACGGACTGCTGCTGACATTGCAATAGCTTGTACCCGTCATTTACGTTATTAAACTATTTAACCGGCTGGTAATTGCTTTTCCCAGGAAAATTGTGTGGTGCATCCAGATGTACAGCATCGATTTCACTGGTGTCTGCGGCACTTCAAAAAGTGCAGCACAGTGAATGGCTCGTGGTTTGATAAGCGTCTGCCAAGCTTTTTCGTTTATCTTCTGCCATTGAACTTTGGCGCAAGCGGGCCTTTAATTGTTGCCACTGCTGCCGCTTGGGCAATCATTAATGAATATTCAGGTAGTGCTGTATAAGCAGTTTGGCTACGAACCCCACCATCCCTAATGTCAGGGCAAGAAACAACGCAAATGTTCCGGTTTTGCCAGCCTTGGATTTCCAGGCCAGGTTGCCGACAATAAACACGATGAACAGGATCAGGCCAGCGAGGCCCCAGCTCATGCCAAACTCGGTCAGCTGGGCTTCATTCATGCCAAAAACGGTGGTTTCCATCTATTAAAACTTTCTACTTCACTTATTGCAAACAGCCGGTAATCAGTTGAGTCACATGCTGTTCAAGGTTGTCACTGGGTTTGCGCTTGAAGCCGCTTTTGGCAAATGCATGCCAGCGCCCCAGCACAAAGCTGATCATGGTATTTGCGGCGATACCGGCGTCCGCGACTTTGTTACCTTGTGCTTCGGCAATGCGCAGTGATTGTTTGAGGCTGGCTTCGAGGCGGTCCAGCAGCTGGTTAATGCGCGCTTGCAAAGCCTCATCTTCATTGACCAATGCGTCACCTATCAATACACGCGACATGCCAGGGTTGCGTTCGGCAAATTTGAGCATGGTTTGCAGCATCAGTTGCACCTGCTTCAGTCCATCCGTTTCATCGCTGGTAATTTTATTCATGACGCCAAACAATGCGCTTTCGATAAACTCAATCAGGCCTTCAAACATTTTGGCCTTGTTGGCAAAGTGGCGGTATAACGCCGCTTCGGAGACATCCAGCTTGGCCGCCAGGGCCGCCGTCGTGATTTTTTCGCCACGTGGGGTTTGCAGCATGCCTGCCAGTGTTTCCAGAATCTGCTGCTTGCGGTTTGCGCGTGCTTCTTTATTGATCGTTGCCATAATGATTTCCGTGACCAGGCCCTGTTGACCCTATTGAAGTTGTTATTTTGGCTGCTATTTTAACTGTATTCCCTCAGCACGGGAATGGATGGGGTGCTTTTTTCAGTGCACAGTGAGTGAGTGCCAACACATGCGGCAACCTATATTGCACAAAGTTTGGTTTATGCAAACGGCGGCTGATCCATACGGTACGCATGCCTAATCGTTTTGCGGTCATCAATGCTGGCAGGCTGTCTTCAAACAAGGTGCAGTCGGTGGCCCGGCAACGTAACTGGCGTAACAATAGCTGGAATCCACGTACGCTGGGTTTGGCATGAAACCGGCTGGATTCGACGCTAAATACCAGTGAAAAACAATCTGCAATACCGAGCACTTGCAGGACGCGCATGGCATAGACGCGTGGGGCATTGGTGAATACGCATTTGCGCCCTGGCAGGCTGTTGAGTAATTGCCTCAGCTGGCGTGTGGTTTGTACCATGTCATCGGTTAAAAAGGCGTGCGTTTCGGCCAGGAAGTGATGCGGGTTGACGCCGTGATGGCGCATCAGTCCTTTCAGGGTCGCGCCGTAGATTCGCCAGTAATGCTGGCGCAACTGGTGTGCTGCCGCTTCTTCCATCTCCAGCGTCTGCATGATGTAGCGTGTCATGCACTGGTTCATGACTGGGAAAATATGTGCGGAAGCGTTGTGCAAGGTGTCATCCAGATCAAAAATCCACACCCGGCGTGACATCGCGTATTGATCCGGTTAAAGGGCGTCTGCACGCAACTTGGCAGGGCGTTGCAGCATACGGTTTACATACTCCTCAAACACCTGGCGTGGCTGATAAGCCTTGGTGTAACGCATGCCAAAGTTCAGGTGGGTTGCCAGATAGATGTCTGCTGCTGTGAACTGGTCACCGACTACATAAGCATGCTGGCTTAAATGCGACTCAAGCGTATTAAGTGTCAATGCCATGGAGCCAAAACCAAGAAAAGCTTGGCAGGGCGTGCCCAATGGGGTTTTTTCTGGTGTTTTCCAGCCAATAAACTCAGCCGTAGTCGCCGCTTCCAGCGGGCCTGTGATAAAAAACATCCAGCGGTAAAACGCTGCCCTTTCGGGAGAGCCAGTGGCGGGCATCAGGCCTTTTTCGGGAAAAGTATCCGCGAGGTAGGTCAAGATGGCTGCCGTTTCAGTGACAACTGCTTCTCCATGTTTGAGGGCAGGCACCTTGCCCATGGGGTTGATCGCCAGATATTCTGCCTCTTTCATGGGCTGGCCAAAATCCAGCCACACCACTTCATAGTCCAGCGCCATCTCCTCAAGCAGCCAATGCACGGCGCGGCCTCGCGACAGTTTGTTGCTGTATAAAACAATCTCGGCCATGGTTAACGGGTTGTCAGCGGTGGAGGGAGGCTTATTTGGCTTTAATCAGGGTGCCTACGCCTTCGTCGGTCAACACTTCCAGCAACAAGGCATGCTCCACGCGACCATCAATGATGTGCACAGACTTGACGCCACTGCGGGCGGCATCCAGTGCGGAGCCAATTTTTGGTAGCATGCCACCACTCAGTGTGCCGTCTTCTACCAGGTCGTCAATCTGTTTCGGGGTGAGGCCAGTCAGCAACTGGCCGCTTTTGTCCAGCACCCCCGGCGTGTTGGTTAATAAAATGAGTTTTTCGGCATTGAGGATCTCTGCCAGTTTGCCAGCCACCACGTCGGCATTAATGTTATAGGTTTCGCCATCTTTGCCAACGCCAATCGGGGCAACCACAGGAATAAAGTCACCACTGTCCAGAAACGTGATGATGCTGGGGTCTATCCCCGAAATTTCACCAACCTGGCCCACGTCTATCATTTTGGTTGGATCCTTAAGGTCTTCCATGAGCAATTTGTGCGCATGGATAAAGTTGCCATCCTGGCCGGTCAAACCGACAGCTTTGCCGCCATGACGGTTGATCAGGTTCACAATCTCTTTGTTGACCTGGCCACCCAGGACCATTTCCACCACGTCCATGGTTTCCTCGTCGGTGACGCGCATGCCCTGGATAAATTCGCCTTTTTTGCCCAGTTTATCCAGCATTTCATTAATTTGCGGACCACCGCCATGGACCACGACCGGATTCATGCCTACCAGTTTGAGCAGCACGACATCTTGCGCAAAGCATTCCTTGAGGCGGTCATCTGTCATAGCGTTGCCACCGTATTTGATGACAATGGTTTTGTCAAAAAAGCGCTTGATGTAGGGTAAGGCTTCAGACAGGGTTTGCGCTTTTTGGCTGGCGGTGGAGGTTTGCATAGGTCAAACTTTCATTCAATCATCAGGCGATTGCGATCAATCGGGTACAGGCTGAATTTTAGCTAAAAACTCATAACGATTTGATGAAAACTTTGGATTTTCTCTGAAAATTGTAGAGTTTTTGCTTTTCCTGCGGCAATTGGTCTATCTCCAGTTCCCTAAACCCGCGCTCCAGGAACCAGTGCTCAGTGCGCGTCGTCAGGCAAAAAAGCTGTTTAAAGCCTTTTTGACTGGCTTGCTGCTGGCAAAAATTAAACAATTTGTCGCCACGGCCTCCCCCACGGTAAGCTGGATCGATGGCCAGGCAGGCAAATTCCACCATTTTTTCCTGTGGGAATGGATACAGGGCTGCGCAGCCTATGACTCGGTTATCGTGCTCCATCACATAAAAATAGTTGATTTCCATTTCTATGCGCTCGCGGCCGCGCCGCACCAGAATGCCCTCATTTTCCAGTGGCTCAATCAGCATCAGGATGCCACCTACATCGTCAATATTGGCCTGGCGCATGGTTTCCAGCGGCAGTTCGGTAACCATGGTGCCTATGCCTTGCCGCGTAAACAGCTCCTGGATAATGGCGCCATCAATATGACGCGAGATCAGGTGCGTCCTGGCCACACCATGCTCGCAGGCACGCACTGCCGCCGGCAGGTAGTAATTCACGTCTTCTGAGTAATGAATCGGCTCGTCGCTCTCCTGCACATTACGCAACAGGTTTTTGGCTTTGGCCGAGGTCATTTCACGCAACAACTCGCCGCGCAGGTTCTGAACGCCTTCAGAGTCCATCAGGAAAATCAGTTTTTCCGCATCCAGCGCAATGGCGGCACTCACTGCCACATCTTCCAGTGTCAGGTTGAAGGTTTCGCCAGTGGGGGAATAACCCATGGGTGATAACAGCACCAGTTCGCCGTCGTCCAGCCGTTTCTGGATACCGGTGGCATCAATTTTGCGCACTTCGCCAGTATGTTGCAGGTCTACACCGTCGCGGACCCCCAGTGGCTTGGCCGTGACAAAGTTGCCGCTGGCAACGCGGATATCGCTGCCCGCCATCGGCGAGTTAGCAATGCCCATGGAAAGCAAGGATTCGATTTCCACGCGGATGGCGCCATTGGCTTCTTTGACTGCCTCCATGGCAGCGTCGTCAGTAATGCGGCGGCCGTTATGCAGTTTGGGCGTCAGGTTGTCGCGCTTGAGTCGCTGCTCAATTTGTGGCCGTGCGCCATGCACCAGCACCAGCCTGACTTCCAGGCTAGCCAGCAGGTTGAGGTCGTGTGACAAGGCCACGAACTGCTGTTCGCTCACCACCTCTCCCCCAAAGGCAATCACAAACGTACTGCCGCCAAAGGCGTGAATATAAGGTGCCGCCGAGCGGAACCAGTGCACAAAGTCTTTGCTATTGGCATTCGACAAAATGGCGGGTGGTGTATTGGTCAATGATACAGGGGTCAGGTTGGCGTCATACAAGCGCCCGGGGGTGGTATTCAATGCCTGGGCGGTGGCGCGTAACAAAGCTTCTGAAATGCCGATTTCGCCCCGTTCTATGCGTGACAAATTGCTGGCATCAGTCCCAATACGGGCGGCCAATTGTTGTAGGGTTAAATTTTGCGATTTACGCAAATCTCTAATGTTTGATCCAAGCATTTCGGTTTAATTTAAGACTATTATGCAAAATAGTAAATAAAAATGGTTTTTATTGCAAATAATATGACAGAAAAAACCTGTGACCACCGATGAGCGTGATAAACGCCGATATGGCAAAGATGGGGCTATCACTTACTAGATAGGAATTAAAGTGAGCAGTTCGCGAAGAAATTATTTTTTTTAGGGGTTGATCCCGTCCATCAGCGATTAGAAATTTTTTGCCATTTTTGAAGCACGCTTGGCCCGAAAAAAATGACGGCCAAGGCCGTCATATAAGGTCAAGAACACAGAGAGACTACGTCAACATCAACTGGCTGGCAGCGGGCGCACTGAACGATAGATACGGTTGCTCTGCCGTTTGCTCAGGACCAGTTGCCAGAGTTGCCCTTGCCGCGAGCGGAAATAGCCTGCACAACACATCAGGTAGTATTTCCACATGCGGTAAAAACTTTCATCATATTTAAACTGTAGTTCCGGCCAAGCCCGGTTAAATTTGTCCCACCACGCCATCAGGGTGCGGTCATAATCAGTACCAAAGTTATGCCAGTCTTCAATCAGGAATTTTTGCTCAATCGCATCGGTAATTTCGCTGGCTGAAGGTAATTTCCCATTAGGGAAAATGTAGCGGTCTATCCAGGCGTCGGTATGCAGGGCGGTTTTATGGTTGCCTATGGTGTGCAGCAAGAACAGGCCGTCATCCTTGAGCAGGCGTTGCGCAGTCGCGAAATAAATCTCGTAATTCTTGGGGCCGACGTGCTCAAACATACCCACGGAGACAATTTTGTCGAATTGGCCATTTAGCTCACGGTAGTCCTTGAGCTGGATATCCACTGCCAGGCCAGCGCAACGCTCTTTGGCTAATGCCTGTTGCTCAACAGAAACCGTGATGCCGACCACTTGCGCGCCATAATACTTGGCCATATGCCTGGCCAAGCCGCCCCAGCCACAACCAATTTCCAGCACACGGTCACCTGGTTGCAAGTCCAGCTTGCGGCAAATCATGTCCAGCTTGTTGAATTGCGCTTCTTCCAGCGTGCTTGCATGCTCCCAGTAGGCGCATGAGTAGCTCATGCTGCTGTCCAGCATGGCTTCAAACACATCGTTACCAATATCATAATGCTGTTGTGCCACCTGGTAGGCGCGGTCAGGCGTCTGCAGGTTGAAAAACGAGTGTCTTATCACTTCGCCCAGCAACTTCAGTTTTGCCATGCCGCCCATTTTTTCATCAATGTCTGCACGCATCACACGGTGAAAAAACTCATCCAGCCGCTTGCAGTCCCAGCGCCCCTCAATGAATGCCTGCCCCAGACCCAACGTGCCTTTAGTCAAGACGTCACGATAAACGCTTTCTTCATACACCTGGATATCCCAGGGGGCATTACCATTGATGGTCACGCCAGTTTCAGCTAGCAAGCTGACCAGCGTCGCTGGTGGAGTAGGTTGGTGAGCAATATATTGGTTGGTCGTGGTTTTCGGCATGATCTTCTGATAATCCCAAATACACAAAACGAAAGAATGACTGTCTTACTGCTATCTTAGAAACAGCCTGGCCTCTTGACTACTCGTCATATGACGTATGACAGCGTGCCTCATAAAAATTCACCTGGCATGCGTGATTTCATGAGTTTAAGGACAAAATAATACGGGGTGTTTATGGCTGCAGGATGACAAACCACAGCGGCAGGCTGGCAATACTGAGCAAAGTGCTGATAAATACGGCTGCGGCATACAGGGCGCCATCGAGACGATAGCGCTCACAAATCACAATGCCAAAGACCATGGTTGGCATGGCAGCGAGCAGGACGCATGCAGTCAGCTGCTGCCCTTGCAGCCCTAGCGCAAGGGCAGCCTGTTTTGCAGCCAATGGGGCCAGCAATAAGCCAATCACACACACTGGCAACAGCAGTGGAATCAGTTTAGGTTTAAAAGTATCCCAGCGGATGCTCATCCCCAAGGCAATCAGCATGAGCGGAATCACGCCACCGGCCAGCGTATGCAGGGCATGTGCAATCATTTCCGGTTGAGGGACATGCAGCAAATTCAATGCGCAGGCAATCACCAATGCCCATAAAGGCGGCACGCGGATCAGTTCTTTAAGCGGATTGCTCTTGGTGGCAGCTTCACCATAGTGCTGAGCCATCAGCATTCCCAGCGATAGCAGAATTGGCGTGCAGGCAAACAGGTCAAATTTGAGTACCATCTCATGCGCCCAATCTCCCAGCACTTCGCTGGTCACGGGCAAGCCAAGATAGGTGGCGTTAGGGAATGTTGCTGCCAGCATCAACGCGCCCTGCTGCGCGCGCGGAACATCCGAGAATCTTTTGAGTACCTGCAGGCATAGCCACATCAGTAATGCGGCTACGGATAACCTGGAAATGGCTGTCAGTTGGATGCTGAAGGTATCCGCGTCCAGCGGCGCTTGCCACAACACATCAATCACAAGTGCTGGTAGCAGAATATAAAAAACGATATCTGTCAGTGCGCGCCTGTGAGAGATAGCCGAGATATGGTCAGGCGCAAACCGCTGCCAGGCAATGCCGGCACTAATCAGTAAAGCCATTTGTAACATGACTTCAAACATAATGCTTAGTGTGTAGAAGTCATTAGATCAGAAGGGAATATCATCGTCAAAATCATCAAAGTTACCAACATGAATTTTTGACTGAAGCCATTTGCAAATAAATTTATCTAGCATGTATGGGGTGTCATTTTCTATTTGTTTTAACCAAGCTTTTCTTTCATCAGATGGAAGTATTTGGCTTGCAAATAAAATGGCTCGTCTTTCCCATGACCCAGACGTTAACATTTTCGATTTCTTGTCTCTAATCCAGCTTAAATTTTTGCTATGTATAGCGATTTTTGCCTGAGTAATTAAATTTGGACTAGAGGATAAAATATCTAGAATTCTTTTGTTATCCAAGAACTCTGTATGTTGAGTTAAATACCATTCCACCCAAATTCTTGGTAGCTCATCTTGAGAAGATGTAGACTCCAACCAGTTACAAAAGAAATCTGTAAGAGTTTTAATATTGTCGCTGTTTGTAACATCGTTTAAGTAAATGATTATGTTATTAATAACGGGAAGAAAAAAATCAAAATTTTGAGTTATTAAAGGAATAATGGAATCAATTCTGCTCGCACGTGCTTGTCGAATTAACGCTCTTGTATAGCCTAAATCAAGAGGTTGTTTTGTAACTAAGTTTGCAAATGCATCAAAAATTTTATCCTTTATAAGCTTTCGTGTTTTTTCTTCATCCTCAATGTAAAGATAATCCACGACATGATTACTGTAAGGATCAAGAATCTCGATTTCCTCTATTACTTGAAGCTTTTCAATTTCATAAGGGTTTTCAACTTTTGAAATAAAGTCTGTACTAAGTAATATAGATGTTTTTTCAGTAGATAAAGAAAGTCTATGGTTTTTATATAAGTATAAAGTCAGTTTTTGAAGAGTATTTTCTAGGGTCTGCTTACTCTCAGAAAATATTCTGAAATCATCCACATATCTAGTATGCTCAATTTTTTGATTTATTAGGTATTGATCAACATCGTTAAGGGTTGCTTCAGCTAAAACAATACTTGCTGCCGGACCCACTGGCACGCCTTGGGATGATTTATCGTTGAGTCTTGTTAGGAATCGTTCAATATCATCTGAAATACCTTTCAATTTCTGATCCGCATGTTCAATCGCATTGTTTAATCTATGTAGGTAAATTTGGTTATAGAAGTCTGAAATGTCCGTTAATAAAACAAATTTATTGGTCGAAGCTAGTTTTTTTGATGTGTCTCGGAATTGGTCATAGCCAGACCCCGCGGAGAAAAAGCTACCTTCTGAAATTTCTATTCGGTAGGCACAAGCAATGTTTAATTCAGAGGGTACTCTCGAGGACTCTACTTTATTTGCTATTTGATATGTCAAAGCTGTATAAATGATTGACTCTAATGGTTCAAGCTGGTGAACAATTCTGTAACCACTTTTAGGTTTCTTCCAAGGTAATGCACTTGGGGGCGATACAAATAATTTATCAATATTTTTTGACTTTAGCTCTTTTTTAACTTCTTCCCAGCAGTACCAAATAGCAAAATATTCAAAGGGTTTAGGGTAAAAATCTGTATCGTAAAATCTGCTAATGTGTTCCCTTGCAAACTCTAAAGATTCGTCAGAAAGAATTGTCAATTGAAATCTCCCCACAGTGCTTGCATGCTCGCAATAGCTGTCAGTGCGGCCGTTTCGGTGCGCAGGATTCTCGGCCCTAATATAATGGAATGAAAATGATGCTGGCTGGCTAATTCAATTTCGCCGGGGCTTAAGCCGCCTTCTGGTCCAATCAGTAAATGAATGTTGTCCTGAGGTTTAACGAGTTGCGCTAATTGTTTAGCCCCGATCGGGTTTAATAAAATATTCAGGCTGGTTTGCGTGTCATGTTGTCCAAACCATTGCGCCAGTGTGAGTGGTGGATGTACTGTAGGCACAATGGCTCGGCCACTTTGCTCACAGGCGGCAATCGCCACGCCTTGCCAGTGTTCTGTGCGTTTCTCGGCGCGCTCACCACTGAGTTTGGTGACGCAACGCTCGGTGCTGAGCGGATAAATCTCCGTCACACCAAGCTCCACCGCTTTCTGGATGGTGTAATCCATGCGGTCACCGCTGGAAATACCCTGTAGCAGGCGGATGCTCAGGGGCGATTCATTGCTGACCTTTGTGCGGCTAAGCACCTCAACCTGGGCGGATTTTTTCTCTATGCTAGACAGCGCACACTGGTAGTCAAAGCTATCGCCACAAAACAACGTCAACGTATCGCCCACTTTAAGTCGCATGACTCTGACCGCATGCGCCAGGGCATTATCACTGAGCGGGACTGATTGGCCAACAGTTAATGCATTCGGGCTATGAAAGCGTAAATTACTCATGACTGGCATTGTAACCAAAATGCCTCTGTGCTGGCACGGTGGTCACAAGATTCATCTTGGCGTCTTAATCACGTACCATACTGGTTTGAATTTAATGGCAGGAGCAACTCTGATGGCAAGCATTAGCCCCCCCGTATGTGACTTTGGCTGGAAAGCCCCGACATTCAATTTGCCCAATGTGGATGGCCGTTTGGTCGATCTTGAAAGTAGCATGGGCCCGAATGGGCTGCTGGTGATGTTTATCTGTAACCATTGCCCTTATGTCAAGGCGATTTTGCCACGCCTGATCGCTGACGTAAAAGAGCTCAAGGCAATGGGCGTGAATGCGGTGGCGATCATGTCTAATGATCCTTCAGATTACCCGGAAGACAGTCCGGAAAATATGAAAAAAATCGCTAGCGAGATGGCGTTTCCGTTCCCCTATCTGCTGGATGAAACCCAGCAAATTGCCAAAGCCTATGATGCAGTGTGCACACCTGATTTCTTTGGCTTTAACCAACACTTTGAGCTGCAATACCGCGGCCGCTTTGACGAAAGCCGCAAGGAAACTGCACCGGAAAGCACGCGTGAATTATTCAAAGCCATGAAGATGGTAGCCGAAACCGGGCAGGGACCAAAAGAGCAAATCGCCAGTATCGGTTGTTCCATTAAATGGAAAGAGTGAGTCCTAACCAGGCGAGCCATCAATGCGCGGTTTAGACAAAATCGGCCAATAGACGATAGTAAATAAGCCGAATGCGGCGATCCAGCAGGCTGCCGCCAGCATCACGGATAAGCGGTACAGCTCGGGAAAAGTGATAGGCAATAACACTCGACTCAGGGTGGCAAAAATGACCAGGCTAAATATCCAGACCACGCTACCCGGTGGTTGATGGATATTGCGGCCAGTATGTCCTAGTGAGACCCGTGCCATCATCGCCAGCGTAATCACGCCGATGCCGCCAATGGCCCAGCAATGGATCGCTAAAATGACAGAGATATCAGGGACAACAAAACTCATTGCATAGAGTAAAAAGCCCAGGTTAATCAGCCACAAGCCACAATAAAAACTCCATAGCAAAGGCACTTGCCATATGCCAGGTGTATGCCAGCGCACTAATCTGAAACCAGCACTCAGGCTGATAGTGAGCCCTAACACCAGGTTAAGTGTTTGATTGTTGACAGTCAGTATGTTGATTAATAATGCGGCCAGGCACACCATCAGCAGGCGATCGATCCAGCGTGAGTTTTTAAGCGTCACTTCTTCTTTGACACCCCGCTCAATAAACATCGGCAAAATGCGGCGACTGATGACCAGGATCAGGCTGATATTCAGCAACAGTCCGGTCCAGATGGCCACATGTGCACCCTGGGTGGTCCAGCCAGTCGCCTGGGCATAAAAGGCCATATTACCCAGGGTGAGCAGCACGATTTTTGATAGCACGCCGAGTTGACGCCACTGTTTAACCCGAATAATGGGCCAGGCCACCGCAATCAGCAGCCACAGGTTAAACACGCCATCAAACAGTGCAGCCAGCGCGGCCTGCGAGGGGGCAAACTGCATCATGCCTCGTGCCAGCGCCCAGCATGCGACTAGCCCCAGGAGTGGGCGACCGTGCATGGTTTGTATCCCGGTCCAGTTTTTGACTGCCGTCAGCAAAAAACCGGCAATCACCGCAAAAGCAAAGCCATATAGCATTTCGTGTGCATGCCACTGTGATGCGGAAACGGTGGTTAACGCTGGCGCAGATTGGGTTATATATTTCCATACCCAGAGGCCAATCGAGAGTGCCGCAAAGCAGGCAGCTACCAGGAAAAAGGGCCTGAAGCCTAGGTTCAATAATGCGAATACTTGTGCAGGTCGTTTGCGGCTAGGCGGGGAGATTTGAATCAGTGGCTGCATCTGGAGGCTCCTGAGAGGCTGGCGATGGATGACAGCATAACAATTTAAAGTTGCATTGTAAATGAAACATATATTAGAATGCTTGACATGCAATTAAATAAATTTACCGATATCGGTTTGCGTGTCCTAATGTATTTGTCACAGCCGCGAGTAGACCAGCAAGCGACCATAGACGAGATCGCTACCACGTTTGATTTGCCACGCAATCACCTGATTAAAGTGATTACACGCTTAAATAAGCTGGGGTGGATCAGGGCAACCCGTGGAAGGAATGGTGGCTTGGAGCTCAACCAGGCGTCATTGCAATTGCGCATAGGCGATATTTTGCGTGAGCTTGAGAATACAACGGAGCTGATTAATTGCGAGAAACCGTTGTGCCAGTTTCACGGTCACTGCCTGCTCAAGGGGGCGTTGCAAACTGGCTTGGAGTCCTTTTATGCGCACATGAACCAACATCGTTTGATTGATATCGTGAATAACAATACTAGGGAGAAAATTATTTCCATGCATAAAGCACGAGCCGCTTAAGCCAAGCGGGATTTACCGCTATGCCCATTTGTATGGGCTGTTTTTTTAATTTAAATGTTTCATTTAAGATGCTAGTTTAAGGAGTTTATATGTTATCCACTGCTGCCCGCCCTTACATCGAAGCCAGTGTGCCTGTGTTACAAGCACATGGCCTGGTGATTACCACCACGTTTTACAAAAACATGTTTAATGCGCATCCTGAGCTCAAAAACCTGTTTAATATGGGCAACCAGGCCAATGGCAGCCAGCAGCAATCCCTGGCGGCGGCTGTCTTTGCCTATGCGGCCAATATTGATAACGCGCAAGCGTTGCAGCCTGTGATTGACCGCATTGTGCATAAACATGCTGCGGTCGGCATCAAACCGGCGCATTACCCGATTGTGGGGCGTCATTTGCTGGGCGCGATTGCCGAAGTGCTGGGTGAAGCTGCAACGCCGCCATTGATCGCGGCCTGGGATGAGGCTTACTGGTTATTGGCGGGTGAATTTATTGCGGCTGAAGCCCGGTTGTATCAATCCACTGGTTATGCAGCAGACCAGTGGATTGAAACCCGTATTGTTGAAACTGCTACGGTAGCAGAAGGGGTTCTATCTATTGTGCTGGCAGCTGCGGAGGGTGAGACCCTGCCTGCGTTCAAAGCCGGGCAATATATCAGCGTTGCCGTTACTTTGCCGGATGGCTCTCGTCAGATCAGGCAATATAGCCTGTCAGATGCCGAACAAAAAACCACTTACCGCATCAGCGTTAAACGCGAAGCAGGGGGTACGCAAACGCCTCAAGGAACGGTGTCGAACTGGTTGCACCAATATGCCAATGTCGGCGGGCAATTGTTGGTCAGCCATCCTTATGGGGAATTTACACCTGATTTAAATACCAGCGAACCGCTGGTGCTGATCTCAGCGGGGGTTGGCATCACGCCAATGTTGGCAATGCTGAAAACGCTGGTTCAGCGCCAGTCAACACGGGGTGTCTGGTTTTTACACGCAGGCCGTAGCCTGCAATATGTGCCGCATCTGGAGGAGTTAGGCGCAAGTCAGCAATCATTGCCGCAGTTAAACCTGGCTTTATACCTAGAGGATCAGCCGGTCGTTGAAACAGCAGTCTCTGTGCACAATGGACGTATGCGCCTGGCCGAGTGGCCATTCAATGCAGCTTTAAATGCCCAGTACTATCTGTGTGGTCCCCTGCCTTTCATGATAGAGCAATGGCAGGCATTGCTGGCCTTGGGTATCCCGGCGCAGCAAATCCATCGTGAAGTATTCGGGCCGGAAAGTCTGAACCAGGCTGGATAGTTTGCACACGTAAACACGACATCATGCTTAAACTGGCGTTAGAATGGCATTCTTTAGAACCGCGCAGGAAAGGACACACATGCAAAAACAACTCAAATGGGGCATTCTTGGGGCTGCGCGGGTGAATGAGCGCCTGTTGCCTGCGATTGTGGAGGCATCCAACGCGCAACTGGTCGCCATCGCCAGCCGCCGCCCGGGCGCTGCCAAAGCCACGCTGGAAAAGTATGCGCCAAACGTAGGCGGTGTCAGCTGTTATGACGACATGGACAGCCTGCTCACAGACAGCAATGTCGAAGCCGTCTATTGCCCCATGGCAAATGAAGAGCATGCAGAATGGGCGCTCAAGGCGATTCAGGCTGGTAAGCATGTGCTGATTGAAAAACCCATGACCACGCGCCTGGCTGATATCGATACTATTGAATCAGCCGCTAAAACCAAAGGCGTAACCGTGATGGAAGGTTTTATGTACCGCTTTCATCCTCAGCATGCCAAAGTCAAGGAGTTGGTAGACAGTGGCCTGATAGGTGATGTGCTGTCTTGTCGTGCCAGTTTCTCTTTCCTGATGGCGCCTGCGCGTATGTACCGTATTACCCGTGATATGGCGCATGGTGGCGGTGCCATGTGGGATATTGGCCCTTATGCCATTCATGCTTTGCGTTGGTGTTTTGGTGGCGGTGATGCCCCTGCGGAGCCGGTTAATGTAGTAGCTTATGGCAAGCTGAATGAGCACGGTGCCGATGTCGTAGCCAGTGGCGTGCTTGATTTTGGCCCGGATGCCCAAGGTCGCGCGCGTTTAGGCCATTTTGACGTGAGTTTTGAGCGTGGCCGCAAAGCCGAGTATGAACTCATTGGCGATAAAGGCTGGATTAAATGCCACAATATGTGGGCATATCCTGGCGATGATCCGGTGATTAGCTGGGAGGCGGGCGGTAAATCCGAGACCATTGTGCTGCCTAAAGCCAACCACTTCAATTTAGAGATTGAGCACTTTAGTGATTGCGTACTTTATGGCAAGGCCCCTTTACTCACGTTTGATGATGCACGTGGCAACTGCAAGGCGATTGAAGCCGTGATTTCGGCATTGAAACGATAACGTGCCATAAATAAAAAAGGATGCTCAGGCATCCTTTTTTATTTACATCACGCTTTTAGCCATCTGTTGCACTTAACTTTATCTGTCATGGAAGCTAACCTTCCATTCCATGACAGTAAGAATTCCCTCATCTCTAAAGTGGCTTGTTACCAAACATGCTAGGTTACTTGCAGAAATATCTAGGGTCGAAAAAGAACTATCTGAAAATCAAAAGGCTCATCGAAAATTATTACTCGATAATAAAAAGGCTGAAACTATAAGCTCTGCAAATTTAAATGCCAGGAGTACCTATCTGCAACAGCTAAAAACGGATCTGCAAACAATTGACAGTACCTTGCTATTACACGATATCCCAATTAACCCTGAAATTATTGGCGCAATAAAAACACAATTGTCCCCTAGGCTAATGCAGTATGGAGAAATGACTCGTCTTATATTCAGCTGCTTAAAATACGCAAATGGCGAGTCTCGGTCGACATCTGAGATTTTTGCTTTTATCGTCACCAATTGCCGTCGAAAGCTAACAGATGATGAGCAAAAGTTTTTACGTTTTAGGCTTGGAAAAAGGTTGGTTACACTTCGTTCAAAAGGCTCAATTTCAATAATGAACCAAACAAAATCTAATTCTGAAGGGCGATGGAAACTTGCAAACTGGGTGCCAACTACTCATGGACGCCCTAAAAAGATAATCAAAATCATGCGCTAGTACAACTAAGTTACAGTTTGGCAAGTTAAGTTGTCACCTAGCCACCGTATCTTTTCCATGTTAACTCTTCCTTTGATAAGATTTGATTAAAACAGCTCCACCATAAATAATTGCACTTAATATTTTTTTAACCTCAATGGCACCAGTTAGCGATTGTGCAATTTCAATTGGACTATCACCTAAAATTTGGTGATATTCATTTAGCCATTTATCTGCTTCCAATTTAGACCCAAAAGCGCTTACTGCTAAATCATTCAATTCAGCCTGGGTGGCAGTTGGAGTAGGTATAATTATCATAAATCACCTCAGGTTCTTGACTTACAGAAGATGGACTCGTTTAGCATAGCGAGCCCATCTTCTGCATTAATACAGCGGTAATAGCAGTTGCGTTAGGCCATTAATATCTCTGTTTGTCTATGATGCCCTTGGTGGTACCCTCGCCACCATCGCGAAAGGCCATTTCTAAATATTTTCTTAAAAATATCATCAAAGCGCTCTTTTTCACTGAGTTTTCTCGTGTCTTCCCGCCAGGCAATTTCATTTGCAAGGTCCATCAAATATTTTGGAGTTATACGATGACCGATTCCATACTCATACCTTCTTAAGCGGCTAAAATAGGACTCAGCCTGATTCTCGT
>OFDN01001150.1_pt1 | contig 18492 bp, 19 predicted proteins | sample 1520971 | NCBI WGS metagenome assembly OFDN01 (sample SAMEA94257418, study PRJEB24077) | hot springs metagenome | biome: Aquatic biome; feature: Geographical feature; material: Water | place: India | collected 2012-06-12 | depth 5 m
CTACGACCCCTCGCTTCCGTGGCATGCCGCGCTGCTGGCGGCCGACCAGCTGGGCACGCCGCACGTGATCCGGGCAGCGATGCCGAGCGGCCGCACTATCTACTACAGCATGTACGTGGCCTTCGACGGCGAGCCGACCTTCGACATCAACACCAATCAGCAGGTGACGCTGTCGCTGGCCTTCGACAACCCCCGCTCGCGCGCGTACGCGTCCTGATGCCATGCTGAAGCTCAACCCGGCACCGACCTTCAAGGCGAAGGTCAAGATCCCCGAGCCCGGCGGCGTGGTGCACGACGTGACGTTCGAGTTCAAGCACCGCACCCGCGACGGCCTGCGCGAGCTGCTGGCCAGCGAGGAATGGCGCAACGGCAACGACGTCGACAACGTGCTGGCGATGGTCTGCGGCTGGGAGGGCGTCGAGGCGCCCTTCGGCCGCGAGGGTGTTGAGCAGCTGGTGCAGAACTACCACGCGGCGCCGGCGCTGATTGCCAGCGCCTACACGCTGGAGCTGACGCAGGCCCGCCTGGGAAACTGAGGGCGGTCGGGCGGGCCTTGTATCGGCCTGGCCTGACCGCCAAAGACCTGGAGGCGGCCGAGGCCCTCGGGCTGACCCGAGAAGAGGTGATCGCCCAGCGGCGACAGGAGCAGAGCGCCGAGGTCTGGCCCGAGAACGAACAGGCCGCTCTGCTGTTTCGCGCGCTCGGCACGCAGTGGCTGGTCGGGCCCGGCGGCGCGTACGGCCTGAACTACGCGGTGCTGTTCCACAAGATGGACCGCCTGCAGCTCACACCTGAGCGGTACGAGGAGCTCGAGTTCGAGGTCCGCGTCATCGAGAGCGCCGCGCTGGCGGCCATGCACGAAGGGAAGTGATGAGCGAAGTCATCGGCTCCGGGACTATCAAGGTCACGGCGGACAACCGCGAGCTCAAAGCGGGACTCGAGGAAGCCAAGCGTGCGGTCCGTACGTTCGGCAGCGACCTGGGCAACACCACGCAGGCCGGCGCAGCGAAAGCACAGGCGTCGATCCAGAGGTACGTGGACCGCCTCAAGCTCGCGGCCGACAACGCCGGCAAGACCGCCAGCGAGCTGAAGCTGCTGGACCTCGCACAGCGCGGTGCCAGCGAGAGCCAGCTTGCTGCTGCCGCCGCTGCGTTGAAGACCATCGACGCGTACAAGCTGCAGCAGCAGGAGATGCGCAAGGCGGCCGGCGCGGCGCAGGACATGTCGCGTGCAGCGGCCGCGGTGGAGCGCATGAGCGGCCCGATGAACTTCGTGACCAGCTCGATCGTCGGCGCCGTCTCCGCGCTGGCCGGCGTGTCGCTCACCGCCACGTTCTCGTCGCTGGTCAACCAGATCGACTCGCTCAATGATGCGGCGGATGCCACCGGATCCACCGTGGAGAAGATCAGCGCGCTCGAGCAGGTCGCGCTGCGCACCGGCACCACCGTGGAGGCCAGCGTTGTGCCGGCGATCGACAAGCTCAACCAGGCGCTGAGGGCGAAGAGCGACAGCGAGCAGGCCCGCGCCCTGCAGGCAATCGGGCTCAGCGCAGAAGAACTTCGCAAGGTCGACCCGGCCGATGCGCTGCGCCAGGTGGCCCAGGCACTGCAGCAGTACGAGGACAACGGCGACAAGGCCCGCCTCGTGCAGGCGCTGCTGGGCAAGAGCGCGCGCGAGCTGTCGCCATTCCTGAAGGACCTGGCGGAGAAGGGCGATCTGGTCGCGGTGGCCACAAGCGCGCAGGCGGCCGAGGCTGAGAAGTTCAACCAGCAGCTGGCGCTGCTGCGCACGAGCGCGACGAATGTGGGCCGCTCGATCGTCGCCGAGATGCTGCCCAGCCTGAACCAGATGCTGCTGCTGTTCCAGGAGCTTCGGTCGGGCCCGGGCCTGGCTGCGTCGATCGGCGAGGTCTTCCGCGGCAACGCGTTCGGCAGCGCGACGGACGGCCTGGCCTACTACAACAAGGAGATCGCCGACATCGACAAGCGGCTGGCGGCCCTGCGGGCAGACAAGCGGCCGCTGCTGTCCGCTTTCAATGCTCCGCAGATCAACGACCTGGAGAAGCAACGGGCGGCACTCGACAGGTTCGCTACCGCGTACCGCAACGTACTGAACGCCGGCAGCGCCGGCGCCGGCCGTGGCACCGTGGTGCCCGGTGGCGGCGACCGCAAGCCGGTCAAGTTCACCAGTGACGATGACGACACGACGAAGAAGGCGGACCCGTACGAGACCGCGCTGAAGTCGCTGCGGGAGCGCATCGACCTGCTCGGCAAAGAGGGCGAGCTCGAGAAGGTCAACGCCGAGATCGAGGCCGGTCGCTTCGGCAGGCTGAGCGAACAGCGGCGCTTGGCGCTGCAATACGCGGCCATCCAAATCGACCAGTACCACGACGAGCAGGCCAGCCTGAAGGAGGTGGAGAAGGCCCGCGATGCTGCCACGCAGGCGCTGAGCCGCGCCTCGCTGGCGGCGCTGCAGGGCCTGGCCACCTACGAGGCCGGCAACCGCTCGCTGCAGGAGGAAATCGAGATCCTGGGCGCCGACGCCAAGGCGCGGGCCGTGATCGAGAACGCTCGCCTGCAGGCGCTGATCACCACCAAGGAAACGCAGCTTGCCGAGCGCGAGCTCACCGGTATCGGCGACGAGCGCAACGAGGTCCTTCAGCGCGAGATCGATCTGCTGAAGGAGCGCCAGCAGCTCAACATGGGCAAGGCGATCAAGGAAACCGACATTCAGACCCGCGAGATCGCGGAGCGTGCAAAGAACACGCTGGCCGAGTCGATCGAGGACGGCATCTTGAACGGCTTCCGCGACAGCAAGAGCATCGCCCGTGTCTTCCTCGATGAGCTCAAGGCGCAGTTCGCCCGCACCTACCTGCGGCCGGTCATCCAGCCGGTGGTGCAGGGCCTGCAGGACGCCGCCGGCAGCGTGTTGAGCAGCTTGCTAGGCAGCCTGGTGGGCGGCCTGAAGATGGACGCCGGCGGCTACGGCATCACGAACGACGCGACCGGCAGCCTGGTCAGCCTCGGCCTCGGCGGCGGCCGCCAGGCGGGTGGCCCGGTGTACCCCAACACGCTGCACCCGGTGACCGAAGACGGTCGTCCCGAGCTGCTGGACATCGGCGGCAAGCGGTACCTGATGACCGGCGACCAAGGCGGCTGGGTCACCTCCAACGAGGACAGCATGCGCGCCGTGCGCACCGCGGTTACGGCGCAGGCTCCGGCCGCGCAGGCCGTGAAGCTGTCCATGCCAGCGATCAACGTCATCAACAACACCGGCACGCCGGCCAAGGCCTCGGTGCAGCAGCGCGAGGACGGCGGCATGGACGTGCTGCTGGAGGCCATGGAGTCGTCGATGGCCGATCGCGTGGCCAACGGTCAGGGCCCGCTGCACGGCGCCATTTCCGGCCGCTTCGGTCTGCGGCCATCCTTCACGTCCTGAGGTCCCATGGCAGCCTTCCCACCCTTCGTGCGCTTCGACTGGCGCGACATGAGCGAGACCACCGACCCGGTGGTCGAGCGGACCGACATGGAGCGCGGTATCCCAAAGCAGCGCCGCATCGCCTCCGATGCCCGTGTCGAGATCGCCGTCACCGCCTACTTCGAGACCCGGGCCCAGGCCGTGGCTTTTGAGGACTGGTTCTTCGACACGATCAACGCGGGTCAGGACTTCTTCGACTGGCGCCACCCGCGCCTGGGCACCGTGGTGCAGGCGCGCATCGTCGATGGCGACCTCGGGCAGCTGACCTACCTCGATCCGCAGATGCAGGCCTCCAAGCGCGGCCTGAAGCTGGAGTACTGGAGGTCCGCATGGTGACGCCGACTACGCGGGAGCAGCTGCACCGCGTCAACGACCCGGACGGCATGCTGGTGCTGCTGAAGCTCGAGCATCCGTCGATGGCCACCGCGCATGTCGTCAACGACACTCGCGACTGGGTCATCGACGGCACCTCGTGGATCGGGCTGCCGTTCCGCTTTAAGCTGCCCAACAGCGTCGCTGGCGAGGCGCCGCGCGCGCAGTTGGAGATCGACAACGTCGGCCGCGAGCTGATCGCCGACCTCGAGCGGCTGCCACCTGGCGGCGCCCTGCAGGTCACCGTCTACGTGGTCAGCCGTGCGTCCCCCAGCATTGTCGACTACATGTTCACGGCGCCGCTGTCGGGTGTCAGCGCAACGGTGGCCACTGTCACCGGCACCGTCGGCAACGACGACGCCCTGCGCGCGCCGGCGGTGAAGCTGCGCTACGACCCGACCACGGCGCCCGCGCTGTTCCCCGGATGAGCACCGCCACCCTGCGCGACGCCGAGGCGCTGGTCGGCCTGCCGTACGACGAGGAGCACTTCGACTGCGCCCACTTGGTGAGCCTGACGCAGCAGCAGCTGTTCGGGCGGGATGTGGGCCTGCCGCAGCGCCATCCGCGCGGCCGCCGCCGCCAGGCCGTGCTGGTGGCACAGCTGGTCGCTGCGCTGGTCGAGCGTGTGCAGACGCCTGCACCCGGTGACGTGGCGCTGTACCTCGAGGTAGAGGACGACGGCCGCGAGCGCTTCCACATGGGCACGGTATTCCTGCAGGGCGGCGAGCGCTGGCTGCTGCACGCGCATGCGACCAGCGGCGCCAGCGTGCTGCAGCGCGAGGCCGACGCGCTGCGGATGGGCCTGCGCCTCGATGGCTATTACCGCTGGACCGCTGTCCAGCCTGAGGAAACCGTCTGATGGACCTTGTTGTCACACCGCACCCGCTCGTCCTGCACGACCAGGTCATCACCCGCGGCGCGGAGCTGCTGCCCGGCGAGACGCTGGCCACCTTCCTGACCCGCCACGGCGTCGACCTGTCGCTGGGCGACTGGATCATCACCATCGGCGGTGCCCAAGTCACCCGCCTCATGTGGGACCGCACGCGGCCGTCACACGGGCAACTGATCGAATGCCGCCGCGCGGCCGGCAAGACGGCGCTGAAGTTCATCGCCCTGGTCGCGCTGGCGTACTTCACGATGGGTACCGGTCTGGCCGCCGGCGGCCTCGGCGGCTACCTCGGCTTCAGCGGCTTCGCTGCGGCGCTCATCAACGCCGGCGCGCTGATGCTGGGCAGCATGCTCATCAACAAGCTGCTGCCGCCGCCGAAGCTGAAGTCGCCGCAGTACGACTCGGTGGCGCCGACCTACACGCTGTCCGGCGGCCGCAACCGCATCCGCGCCTATGAGCCGCTCGGACTGCTGTTTGGCCAGCTGCGGGTGGTGCCGGACTATGCGGCTCAGCCCTATGCCTGGTTCGAGGGCGACGATCAGTTCCAGTACGTGCGGCTGCACGCGGGCATCAACTGCGGCGCGGTCGACGAGCTGAAGGTGGGCACCACGCCGCTCGCCTCGTTCGAGGAGGTCACCGTCGCAAAGGCCGGTTTTCCCGGCCAGGCCGGCCAGCTGCTCGACTGGAGCAATGTCGACTCGATCGGCGGCGGCACGCTCGAGTCGCCCTCCGATGACACGGGCCCGGGGGACTGGGTCATGCGCACCTCGTCGGCGGGCACCGTCAAGCTGGCGGTGGACTTCGCCGCCAGCCTGTACGACATGAAGGACAACGGCCAGTTCCGGGAGGCCAAGCTCGATGTCGACATCGAGTACCGCGCGCTGCCGGCCGGGCCGTGGCTGGGCCTGCAGGGCACCAGCCGCGTCACCCTGCTGTCCAACTCCACCAAGCAGCTGCGCCGCACCTTCGAGTCGGCGACGCTGGCCGCAGGCCAATACGAGGTGCGTTGCCGCAAGGTGACCAAGTCGATCACCTCGCCCAAGGCTGCCAACACCATCGACTGGCTGTCGCTGAAGTCCTACCAGCTCGACAACAACGACTACAGCAGCCATCCGCACGTCGGCATCCGCATCAAAGCCACCGGCCAGCTCAACGGCGCGCTGGATGAGGTGACCTGGCTGGCCAGCCAGGCCGCCGCGCCGGTCTGGACCTCCGGCGGCTGGGTGGACACGCCGGGCACGCGCAACCCGGGCGCCCACATCCTGCAGTTTGCCCGCGGCATCTACGACCAAGCCGGCCGCCTGATGGCCGGGATGGGCCTGCCCAACTCGCAGATCGACATCGAGGGCCTCAAGGGCTTCATGCTGCACTGCACGGAGCACGGCTACACCTTTGACTACTTCTGCACGTCGATGGTGAGCTGCCACGACCTGCTGGAGGCGATGGCCGCCGCCGGCCTGGGCAGCATCAGCTACCACCCCGGCCGACTGTCGGTGGTGTGGGCCCGCAACGACCAGCCGATCGAGGCAGTGGTCAACATGGGCAACATCAAGAAGGGCAGCTTCCGCGTCGACTACACGACGCGGGAGTCGGCCGAGGAGCTCGAGGTGGCCTGGCTGGACCGGGATGCCGGCTGGCTCGACCGCACGCTGCGCATCAAGGCGCCCGGAGTGACCATGCCGCGCGACACCGCCCGCTACGCGCCGCTGGGTGTCACGACGGCCGAGGGCGGCCTGCGGGCCGGCCGCTTCTCGATGGCGCAGAACATCTACCAGCGCAAGTCGGTGAGCTGGGAGATGGACCTCGAGCACCTCACCTTCCGGCGCTGGAGCCTGGTGGCGCTGAGCCACGACATGACGCAGTGGGGAGCCGGTGGCCGTCTGGCGGGTGTCACGAGCACCGGCGGCGTCGTGACGCTGCAGCTGGATGCCCTGGTGACCGCGTACACCAGCCCCACCAGCCGCTACGTCGGCCTGCGCCTGCCCGGCGCGCAGGGCTACCTGGTGCTGGCGGTGCAGGCGTTTACCGAGGACGCACACACCCTGACGCTGGCCGAGCCGTGGCCAGACAACGTGCCCCTGCCGGGCGCCGACGGCGGCCCGGTGCATGACACGCTGTGGATCTTCGACTTCAAGGCGCAGCCAGGACAGCGGCTGCGCGTCGTGGCGATCGAGCCGGGGCAGAACCTGTCCGGCGCGCGCATCACCGCGGTGCCCGAAGGCCCGGAGTTTTGGAACTACGTGGCGACCGGCAGCTATGAGGCCCCACCGCTGCCGCCCGCGTCCGCGCCGCTGGTTGCCAGCAACCTGCAGATCACGCAGGAGCGCCTGGGCCTCACGTACGACGAGCGCGCGCAGCTGGTGGCCACCTTCGACGTCACCGGCCCTTACGACCACGCGCAGGTCTGGGCGGCGCTGTCGGGCCAGCCGCTGGCGCTGCTGGGCGAGACGCGTACCCGGCGCTTCGGTCCCTGGACGGTGGATACGGTCGGCAACTTCGACGTCGAGGTGCGGCCCTTCGACGGCCTCGGACGCCCTGGCCATGTCAGCAGCGTCGTGTACGCCGTGGCGCTGGATCCGCTTCTGTCGGGCGTGCGCTTCATCAAGCTGCGGTCGACCAGCCTGATGTTCCGTGTGCCGCAGTCCGGCTCCGGCGCGGTGTCGCCGGCCTCGATCACGCTCAACGTCGACCGCGGCGGCACGGGACTTGAGGCGCCTTCAGTCTGGACCACGCTGCCGGCGATGACGCTGGGCGGCATCGGAGACGAGCGCACGCTGGCCTACCTGGACATGACCGAAGATGTGGTGCAGATCACCGTGACGGTCGAGCAGGACGGCAAGCTGTACATCGACACGCTGACCATCGTGAAGCTGTTCGATGGTGCTGATGCGCCGGAGTACGTGAAGGACCTGACGCCCCCGCCGATGGTCGAGAACTTCTCGGCCGTGGCCGGCCTCGCCTCGGTCGTTTGCCTGTGGGACGCGCCTTCCTACACCGTGGGCCATGGCCCGGCCAAGACGAACATCTACGGGGCCAAGAGGGCAGCCGGGGCGTCGGCACCTGTCTTTGCCGACGCACAGCGATTGGCCGAGGCGTCCGGTCCGCCTGGCGGCTTCTCCTCGGACCCCCGCACGACGTGGCACCTGTGGGCCAAGCACGAGACGGCCGACGGTGTGGAGTCGTTGGTGCCAGCGGGCGGCGAGCACGGGGTGGTCGCGATCACCACGGCGATCGGCGGCGAGGACATTGGCGACCGCGTCATCGAGGCGGAGAACCTGGCCGACGGCGCCCTGCCGCAGAAGCTGGCTGGAGTGCAGCGGTTCGACGCCATCACGGTTCGCGGCACCGGTCTGAATGGCACCAACCCCGGGCCGGGCCAGATGTTCATTCGGGACGTGCACAAGGGCGACACGATCACGCGCGGATTCACGGCACGGGTCTTCGTTCGTGCCACCCATGAGCAGGCCGATGATGCGCGGGGCTGGGACACCTACGGTGGCGCGACCGGCGGCGGCTATGTTGCCCAGCTGGAGATGGCGGACTATCTGAACGCGCTCGGTGACGACCGGGTCGTCATGATCGCGTCCTTCGACGCCGTCAGCTTCGACAGCCCGGGCGACGTGCTGCGTAAGGCGCTGAAGCGGTTGGGCGCGTCACCAGCCATCGACGGCGCCAAGGGTGCAGACCGCTTCCAGTACGCGTTTGTCGGCATCCCTGGTCTTGGCCAGGGCAACGGCATCGAGATGCTGAAGCCCTCGACGCCGGGTCTGCCACAGGCCGAGGTGGCCTGCTTCTGGCTGGACAACACCATCCTCGGGTCGGGCAGCACGATCAACGGGCTGACGCTGCTGACCGGCGACTACTTCGTCGACGGGACCATGGAGGCTCGTCACCTGAAGAGCCAAACGATCACCGCCGGCAGCGGGGTCTTCGCCGAGGGCGCGATCACGCGCTTCGCGCTGGGCGTGGGCTCGGTTGACGACGCCATCATCCTCAACCTGTCAGCGGCCAAGTTAAGCGCGGGGGACGGCACTATCGGCGGTCGACTGAAGAGCGCCAACTACAGCGCGGGGACGGCGGGTTGGATCGTCTATCCCGACGGTGGCGCGGAGTTCAACAACATCACGGTCCGCAACTCCACCACCACCGGCACGATCGTTGCCGGAGCGGGCACGATCGGCGGCATCAACATCACACCGTTCTCGCTCTACAACACGGGATTCGTCAGTGGAGTGAGCGGTTTCGCGTTGGGCAGTGACGGCACCGCCGAGTTCAACAGCGGCGTGACCTTCCGAGGTGCGCTGGACGTGGGCGGCAACAGCGGCCAGCGCACCAAGATCACGAACGCCGGCGTGCAGGTCTTCAACGGCAGCAACGTCGAGGTCATCACCCTCGGGGTGTTCTGATGGCCGAGCCGCAGTTCGTGGCGCGCAACAGCGCCGGCAGCGTCGTGTTCGACAGCCGCGACGTGGCTGCAGGCCTGTGCGTCGGGGTGATCGACGTGCCGGCGAGCACGGCCCAGGTCTACACCTACCCCGACTACGTCGGGCGCGCCATTCGCGTGTGCGGCATCTGGGGCCTCGACATCTGGGGTGCCTCGGTGGACTATGCGCTCGGCTACCCGCGCGTGAGCTTCATCGCCTCGGCGGCGCGCAGCTACGTGCTGTTCATCCTATGAGCAGCCCCATCCTGCGTGTGCTGAACCCTTCAGGCGGCTTGGTGCTGTCGGCACGGGCGTCGTTCGGCTTGAACTACATCGGCCAGGCCACCCCAGTCGCCTTGTCGCAAGCCAGCGGTACGGCCACATCCAGCGGCGGCCGCCAGGCGGGCGGCAGCATCTATCACATCGTCAGCGTGAACCGGCCGGTGCCGTTCTTTCGGCTCATCCCGGGCCACATCATCCGGGTCAACGCGGTGACCAACATCGGCGGCAACACCTGGGCGATCAACGTCTTCTGTGGCAACACCGCCAGCTCGGACAGCGACGGCTTCGAGGCCCAGACGTACACGACGATCTATTGCTTCGCGGTGCCGGCCAGCGACAGTGGCGTGGGGCTGAGGATCCGCGACGACGCCGGCAACCTCCGTTGGGCGGTCACCGATACGTCTGGCCGCCTGCTGCAGCTCAAGGGCAGCTTCTCGCTGGCAGGCTCGACGGGCGAGCTAAACGGCGACTTCTCGATTCCTTCGCTCGCGGTGCCGGCGCTGCTCGGCTCGCCCTCGAGTCGCCGCCAGAACAGCCTGCCGGCCGGCTCCCTGTTCGACAACCGCCAGCTGCGCTTTGGTTTCCAGCAGATCTCGGCCACGGTGGTGCGGCAGGAGGACTACTTCATACGCAAGTGGCGCGACGACGGTGAGGTGTTCAACCAAAGCGTGGCCCAGCCGCTCGATGTCATGGTCATCGACGCCAACGGCCTTCGACCGCAGGAGCATCCATGCCCATCCTCAAGACGATCACGGCGCCCAACGGCGCTGTGGTGACCTTCCACAAGCCTGGCACCGCCGAGCTGAGCTTCCGCGACGGCGTGGCCGTGGTGCGCATGCTCAGCTGGGTCGACCAGGCCGCACACGACGCCGGCGCGGGCCAGGTGTGGAGCTGGCCGATCACGTTGCCCATCCCTGATGTCGCCGACGTTGAGGCGGCCATGGTGGTGTCCGGCGTATTCGCGGGCGGCTCGATCGTCGCTGACGCCGCTGGCGGCATTGCGGCGCGCCGTGCGCGGCACTGGGCTCTGATCAAGCAGCAAAGGGAAGCGCGCGAGTACGGCGGCTTCGACTGGGACGGCTCGCGCTTCGACAGCGACCCGGAGAGCCAGCGCCGGATCCAGGGCGCCGTGCAGCTGGCCGTGATGGCCTCGGAGAACGGCCAAACCTTCGAAATCACGTGGGTGTTGGCTGACAACACCACCCGCGTGCTCACCGGCGACGACATGGTCGCGGTGGGTGCCGCCCTCGGTGCGCATGTGAGCGCCGTATTTGCGCAGGGTGTCGATCTGCGGCAGCAGATCGCAGTCGCCGCGGATCCCGAATCCATCGTCTGGCCAGCCTAGCCCGCGACAGACAGCCAGCGTGCAGACGTCTGCACGCATCACCGGAGAACCTGATGCCTGAAAACCCGGCAGGACCTGCCACGTCCACCGAAGCCCGCCTCGGCGCAATCGAGGACGCGCTTGTGCATGGCGACGGACGCATGAAAGCGTTGGAGGACGCCGTCGCCCACAACACCGAGCTGACCACGGAGATCCGCGAGTTGATTGCCGCAGCGAAGCTCGGCTTCCGCGTGCTCGGCTGGATCGGCGTCGGCGCCAAGTGGACCGCCGGCCTGGCCGCGGCGATCAGCGGCGTGTGGGGCCTGATCAAGCTGCTCAAGGGTGGCCACTGATGTCGGTCCCGTTCCCCTCGCTCGGCGGCCGCCGGTTCGTGCTCACGCTCGGCTGCGGCATTGCCACCACCGTGCTCACCTGGTTCGGCCGGATCGACGGCGGCACCTATGCCACCGTGATCATCGCCACCGTGGGCGCCTACATCGCCGGCAACACCGCGCAAAAGCACGCGCAGATCAAGGCCGGCACCAGCACGGAGCCCACGCCATGAAACTCGTCCTGACTCGCGAGCAGCTCGACGCCGACGTCACCATCGGCAGCCTAACCGTAGATGGAGCATGGTGTGCCTGGGTGTGCGAGGACACCGTGCGGTCGCCAGGCCAGAAGGTATACGGCAAGACCGCCATCCCGTACGGCAGCTACCGGATCGACATCACCATGAGCGCGCGGTTTAGGCGGCCGCTTCCGCTGCTGCTGAGCGTGCCCATGTTCGAGGGCATCCGCATCCATCCAGGCAACACCGCCGCCGACACCGAGGGTTGCCTGCTGCCCGGGCTTCAGCGCTGGCCCAAGGGCGTCGGCGAAAGCCGCAAGGCGTTCGACGCGCTGTACGTGCAGCTGGTGGCAGCGAAGGCCCGTGGCGAGTCGATCACGATCGACATCGTGGGCGCGGACCTGTGATTCGCGCGCTGCTGGGCATGGTGCCTCCCATCGGCTGGGCGCTCCTGTTGGCTGTCGCCGCGGCGGCTGGCGGCGCGTGGTGCCATTGGCAGGGCGCTGCTGGCGTCAAGGCGCGCTGGGACGCCGCTCAACTGGAGCAGGAGCGGCAGGCGAACGCCGACGCACTGCGCAATGCAAACCGCGCGCTGCAGGCCAGCGTCCGGCATGAAACCGAACGCGCCAGCCAGGCGCGAAACCTTCGCGAGGCACGCCATGCCAACAGGGTCGCCATCGAGGTCCCTATCGACTGTCCCGCGTCTGGCCTGGCTGGCGACGTGCTGCTGCCTGCTGGCGCACTTGTCGGCGTGCGGGACGCTGCAGCAGGGGCCGGCGCCTCGCCCCCCTGATCCGCCGCCAGCCAATCTGGCGGCACCTTGCGAGGAAGGGCCACCGATTCCGCTTGGTGCGGTGCTGCTGGCCAGCGCCACCGACATCTGGGCCCAGCGCGAGGCAGCCGCGGCCGAATGCCGCGCCCGCCACCGAGGCCTGGTCGACGCCTGGCCACGTTGAGACCGGAGAACACGATGCCGATCCGCCATGAGCCAACGACCAGCACGCTGCGGTTTTACGGGCGCGCCAGCGACGACCCTACGCCGCAGTACGACGCCGTGTGCACCGTGGTGTGGGAGACGCCGCGGACCGTCTGGATCCGAGGCTTGCATGGCACGCTGACACGCCGTCTCCTTCGCGAGCTTCTGGCGTGGCTCGTGGACAACCACATCCTGCTGGTCAAAGCGCACCGTGATTCCGCGCGGGTGCTGCCATTGGGCGTGGTGCAGGTCGACGGGCACACAGAGATCGACGTAGCCAAGTTGGCTGCCCGCGTCACGAGGCGCTGACGATGTCCCTAGTGGAGCGCCGTCTGCGCGACGACCAGGAGGCAGTGCGCGTGGCGACAGAAGAGGCCGCCCGGGACGGCAGGCTGTACTGCGTCATCGACGAGTGGGCTCTCAGCCGCGCCAGGCTACTGCTGGAGATGTGGCTCGCCGAGCGGTGATCATTCGCCGCCGGCAGGGACGCAGTACCACACCTGCATGTGCTCGAAGATGCCGGCCTCCTCAGAGTGGAGCTGCATGCCGTGCAGCACCATGGCGCCGGCGTCCGTCCATCGCGATGATCTCGGATCGAACAGAGGAAGCAGCAGCGCCTGGCGCACGGTGCCCGGCACGCCGAACAGGTCCATCTTCCTAAGCGGCCGTCTGGCGTTCGTCTCGGGCATGAGAGAAAGCTCGAGCTCGCCGACTACCGGCTCCGGCCACTCGCCTCTCTTAAGGCGCCGTCCTCGACCACGGAGTTGCGTGACAGACCACTGCACTTCTTAATTGCCTCACGGATGACGCTTCTCAGTCCGCCTTGTCGACGGACTTGGCGGCCGTGGAGGTCTTCGAAAGTAGATCCCGCGCGAAAGCCTCAATTCGAGTTGCAAAGTCTGGAACGAGTTTTGACGCATCCGCGAAGGCTTTTGATTTGACGAGATCTTGCAATGGACTTCCCGGCACATCTTTCTGCACAAGGCGGATCGGCAACTCATCGAGTCGGCCAATCGTAGTTGACATCAAACGCAGCGCCAGCGTTGGATCGATCTTGGCTGCCTCGCGGCGATAACCTTCGTATGCTTTTGCTATGGATGCCTTGTATGAGTAATCCTCGACCAGCCGGAACTGGTAGCCAATCTGTAATGAGGCTAGCCAAGCAAACCAGATCGGAGCGGACACGGCGGCTACAGTGAAGGCAGAGTTGACAATTAGCAGCGTGAGCGAAGGGTTTGGCTGCTGCAGCACATCAATGAGCCGTTCGAATCTCCACGCTCCAAGCCAGACAGCACCGGCGAGCGCAACCGCCAATCCGCCGACCCAGCCCCACATCGAAATGTTGAGCTTTCGAGCTCGTTCCGAAAATGCAGCTCCCAACCCGTGGCTCGTGGCAGCTGAGTATGCTACGTTGCACGCTGCCAAGACTTGCTTAGCTTCTTTGTCCGAAGCCTTCATGACTGCAACGAGGCTAACTAGCTCCTTTCGAAGAGCCTCCACTTCAGTCGCCCGTTCGTCCACCACTACTTTGTTCGCAGCTAGCTCCTTAGCTACGGTCTCGGCAAATGCGGCCTTGTTTGGAAGGTCGTTAGCTACTGCAGCGGCACGTTCAATCTGAAGTATCTTTTTGTCTAAGTCGTCGGCCTGTTCGTTCAGTCGATCAACTCGGCCGCGTGCAAATCTGACGAAGGACGTAATCCGCTTCAAATCTCTGGCTTGTCGTGCCAACTCGCTTGTATCAGGTACTTCAGCCTCCAGCGCCCGGTCGATGCCCCTTGCAATCGCATCCAGTGAGACGACAAAGGTCATCACGACGGACGGGTTGTCATTCCATTCTGAGACTCGGTCGATGTGATCGCGAAGACGATTGATCTTCGCCGGGTAGTCCTCAAGCCCGCGCCTAGATTCTTCTGAAAGTTCGGTTATGTGACTGGCGTTGTCGAGGCGATAAAGCGGTCGATTTACATAGCCAAGAAGCTCCCACTTCGAGAGAAACGGGCCGATGTTACCTGCCTCCAGATACGCTTTGGTTTCGCTTGTGTGCGAAGCTACGGTCATCTGCAGCGAGGCCAAGGCTTGAGATATTTGTACGAGTAGGTCGTTCATATTACTGCTTAAGTTCCCGCATATCATGCCTCACATAACGAATCGGCTACATGCACATATTCACCTAGAGCCTGTTCGTTTCGGGGGCGGGTTAGTGTTCGTCACGCGTTGTCCAAATCTTCAGCCACTTCCCAGCGGCCTTGCTTGTCAATTCGCAGCAGCCGTGCCTGGCCGCCCCGAGCCAGCAGCACAACATCCGTAAAGCCTTTCGGCGTCAGATCTGGTCGAACACCCTTGTGATAGACCACGATCCGCTCGAACGTGTCTGCGACGAGCTGCCGCGCGCGGATCCGCGCGTCAAAGTCCAACGCCTCAACGCCGGCGGCCAGGTTCCGCCACGCCGCGTCGGCGCCGTCTAGGTGCGTGCGGGCTGCCGCTGAAACGTCCCGCTCCGCCTTTGTGATCTCAACCTGAATCGCGGCCTGCTGAGCCTCCAGCTCCCGCGCGCGCTTGGCGAACGTCAGCGGCACGCCGCCAGCCTCGCTCGCCAGCATCGCGTCGGTCAGCCTCTCCAACTGCACCGCAACAGCTGCAGCGCGTTCTCGTGCGCTGGCCAACCGTGCGCGAGGCTCGGCCGAACGATCGCCGGTGTACAGACGCTGCAGGTTCATCATGTCCGAGCAGTACGCCATCAAGGCCCGCTCCACCCTAGCCACCGAGATCGATCCCGGTACCGGACAGGGCAGCCGTTGGGAGTGGCTTGTGCAGAGCAGCCGGCGGTGACCATCCAGCAGCGATCCGTCAGGCTTCACGCGATTCATCATGTGCTGGCCCGCCATGGCGCGACCGCAGTAGCCGCAAACCGTTACGCCGATCCCAGTAATGACGTGGGGGAGGGTGCCTTTCACCCGCCGGCGGCCGCGGTCGTCGTTCAGGCCCTGCAGTGCCTGCCACTCCTCCTGGTCCAGGAGGGCCGGGTAATAGCCCGCCAGCACGAACGTCTCGCCATCGACGGTGAGTTCCTTCTCGCCGAGCAGCGCGCGCTGGCGCACCAGGCGGTGGATCTGCAGGGACTGTGCGCCGCGGTCGGTGAGCTGCAGACCGCGGTCAGCCAGCGCCCGGACGATGCGGGTGGCGCTGTAACCCTGCTGGTACAAATCCAGTCCGGCTCGCACAGCCTCCACCCGCTCGGCAACCAGATGCCACTCGCCGTCGACCAGGCGCACCCATGCGGGGTCCTTCCCGTTGCGGATGATCCCGCGCCAGGTGCCTGCCTGCCAGCCGGCGCACTGCCGGCGGATGCTGGCGACCACGCGCTTCGACTTCGTGTCGGACTCCTCGTGCGCCCGGATCATCACCAGCAGGCTGTAGACCAAATCCATCGGGTTGGCCTTCAGATGCTCGCGGCTGTAGGCCTTCCCGTCGCTCGCTGTCACGACGGTGATGCCGGCATTTACAATCTGGGCGAGCTGACCCTGCGCCTGGATCGGCTCGGCGCGCGAAAGGCGGTCCAGCCCTTCGACCACCAGCACGGATCCCGCAGGCACTTTGCCGCCCTCGACGGCTGCCAGGAACGTGCCCAGTGCGCCTGACTTCACGTGGCGCTGGTGATACGCCGACAACCCCTCATCCCTCAACGACAGCGAGTCGTCCAGCACCAGGCCGTGCTCCTCCGCCCAGCGCTTCGCGTACGCAAGCTGCCGCTCGCTTGACGAGCCGGCCATCTGACGCGGATCCGAGAACCGCATGTAGCTGTAGACGAGACCCACGAATGACCACCCCAACAGACATCACCACCAAGCGGGCGCCAAGTATAGGTATGGTATCGCTCGGGTGCCCCAAGGCCCTCACCGATTCCGAGCTCATCCTCACGCAGCTGCGTGCCGAGGGCTACGACACCAGCAAGACCTTCGCCGGGGCCGACCTGGTGATCGTCAACACCTGCGGCTTCATCGACGATGCCGTCAAGGAAAGCCTGGACACCATCGGCGAGGCCCTGGCCGACAACGGCAAGGTGATCGTCACCGGCTGCCTGGGTGCCAAGGCCGGCAGTGACGGCGGCAACCTGGTGCGTGCGGTGCACCCCAAGGTGCTGGCCGTCACCGGCCCGCATGCCACGCAGGAGGTGATGGACGCGGTGCACATCCATGTGCCCAAGCCGCACGATCCCTTCGTCGACCTGGTGCCGCCGCAAGGCATCAAGCTCACGCCCAAGCACTACGCCTACCTGAAGATCAGCGAAGGCTGCAACCACCGCTGCACCTTCTGCATCATCCCCAGCATGCGCGGCGACCTGGTCAGCCGCCCGGTGGGCGACGTGCTGGGCGAGGCGAGGGCGCTGTTCGAGGCCGGCGTGAAGGAGCTGCTGGTCGTCAGCCAGGACACCAGCGCCTATGGCGTGGACGTCAAGTACCGCACCGGCTTCTGGGACGGCAAGCCGGTCAAGACCCGCATGCTCGACCTGTGCGAGAAGCTGGGCGAGCTGGCTGCCCAGCACGGCGCCTGGGTGCGGCTGCACTACGTATACCCGTATCCGCACGTGGACGAGGTGCTGCCGCTGATGGCCGCGGGCCGCATCCTGCCGTACCTGGACGTGCCCTTCCAGCATTCGCATCCCGACGTGCTCAAGCGCATGAAGCGCCCGGCCAGCGGCGAGCGCAACCTGGAGCGCATCGCCCGCTGGCGCGAGATCTGTCCCGAGCTGGTGGTGCGCAGCACCTTCATCGCCGGCTTTCCGGGCGAGACGGAAGAGGAGTTCGCGCACCTGCTGAACTTCGTGCAGGAAGCGGGCATCGACCGCGCCGGCTGCTTTGCCTATTCGCCGGTGGAAGGCGCCACTGCCAACGAGATCGCCAACCCGGTGCCCGCCGAGTTGCGCGAGGAGCGGCGCTCGCGCTTCATGGCCGTGGCCGAGCGGGTGTCGGCCGAGCGGCTGCAGCGCCGCGTGGGCGCCACCATGCAGGTGCTGATCGACAGCGCGCCGGCGCTGGGCCGCAAGGGCGGCCTGGGCCGCAGCTATGCCGACGCGCCGGAGATCGACGGCACCGTGCGCCTGCTGCCGCCGCAAAAGGCCTCGAAGACGCTGAAGGTGGGTGAGTTCACCAAGGCCCGCATCATCGCCGCCGAGGGCCACGACCTCATCGCCATGCCCATCTGACGCCACCATGACCGACCGCGCCGATTCCCCCGACCTCGACCACCGCGCCACCGAGCTGATCCACCATCCGTACCAGCCGCCGGCGGCCTTCGCCGCGCCCACGGCGGGCGTGTTCAAGGCCTCGACCATCTACTTCGAGAACACGGCGGCGATGCGCAGCAGCCGCTGGATCGACAAGTCGGCCTACACCTACGGCCTGCACGGCACGCCCACCACCTTCCTGCTGGAAGAGCGGCTGGCCACGCTGGAAGGCGGCACCCATGCGCTGCTGGTGCCCAGCGGCCTGGCCGCCATCACGCTGGTGGACATCGCGCTGCTGAAAGCCGGCGACCAGGTGCTGCTGCCCGACAACGGCTATGGCCCCGGCACCCGCTTCGCGAAGGAAGACCTGGCGCGCTGGGGCATCACGATGGCGATGTACGACGCCCTGGACCCGGCCTCGCTGGCCGCGGCCATCACGCCGGCCACCAAGCTGGTGTGGACCGAGGCGCCGGGCTCGGTCACGCTCGAGTTCCCCGACCTGCCGGGGCTGTTGCGCGTGATCCGCCAGCACGCCGACATCGTCGCGGCGCTGGACAACACCTGGGGTGCGGGCCTGGCTTTCAATCCATTCGATCTCGGCGTGCCGCATCCGAAAACCGGCACCGACACCTGCGGTGTGGACCTCACGATCCACGCACTCACCAAGTACCCCTCAGGCGGTGGTGATGTGCTCATGGGCGCCGTCATCACGCGCGACGAGCCCCTTCACCTGCGCCTCAAGCTCACGCACATGCGGCTGGGCATCGGCGTGGGCCTCAACGACGTCGAGCTGGTGTTGCGCGGACTGCCGAGCGTGGCGCTGCGTTATGCCGCGCACGATGAGGCCGCCCGCCAGGTGGCGCGGTGGCTGGCTCAGCGGCCCGAGGTGTCGCGGGTGCTGCACCCCGCCTTGTCGGGCTCGCCGGGACACGAGCACTGGGCTGCCACCTGCCAGGG
>OFDN01001152.1_pt1 | contig 18462 bp, 19 predicted proteins | sample 1520971 | NCBI WGS metagenome assembly OFDN01 (sample SAMEA94257418, study PRJEB24077) | hot springs metagenome | biome: Aquatic biome; feature: Geographical feature; material: Water | place: India | collected 2012-06-12 | depth 5 m
CGCGGTGACGACGCGGTGATCGGCCTTTTCCCCGCAAGCGAGGGTGGACGGTGAGCGAGCAGACCGTCGCGATCATCGATTACGGATCGGGCAACCTCCACTCGGCGGCCAAGGCCTTCGAGCGCGCGGCCCGCGAGGCGCAGACCCACATCGGCATGGCGCTGCGGCTCGCCACCGACGCCGACGCCCGCGAGCGCCGCGCCCGCACTCTGCAGCTCGCGCTCGGGGTGCAGAGCGTCAGCGGCTGCGTGCTCGCGGCCGAGCAACTGGTGGCGATCGCGACGGAGGATGCGAAGGCGCTCACCGCCGAGCGCGATGAGGAGGAGCGCCAGGCGGCGCTGCGCTCGCTCGGGCTCGAGCCGGGCGCGACCGTGCCGCCGGCCCTGCGCGCCAGCCTCAAGGCCCTCGAGGACGACCAGAAGCGCCGGGCGACCCGCTCGGTGCGCGATGGCATCGATCGCGTGCTCGTCGACCTCATGTCGCTCTACCGCGATCTGCTGATGCTGCAGCTCGGCTCCGGGCTCGAGCTGGTGAACGAGGCCGTGCGCGGCGAGCTCGAGCTCGCATCCCGGGCCGGCAGCGCCGAGCAGTCGCTGGCCGCCCTCGACGCGATCGCCGTCGCGCGCCGCCGCATCGAGGGCAACACCCCGCCGCAGCTCGCGCTCGAAGCCATGCTCATCTCTGCCAGTGGAAGGGTGCCGGCGCTAGGCTCTGCCTCGTGACCCGACCTCAGAACCGTCGCGCCGCCTCGATCGCCGCGATCATCCTCGTTCCGACCCTGCTGCTGAGCGGCTGCGTTCCCGGCTGGCTGCAGGGCCTGGTCAGCGGAGGCGAGACGTCGACGCCCACGGGCGAGGAGGTCGCCGAGGAGCTGCGGCCGTACTACACCCAGGTGCTCACCTGGACGGGCTGCGGGGGCGGCGCCCAGTGCGCCACGGCGATCGCACCCCTCGACTGGGACAACCCCGGCGAGGGAGACGACATCGAGCTCGCGCTCGTGCGGCACCCGGCGACGGGCGGGCAGCCGCAGGGCTCGCTCTTCATCAACCCCGGCGGGCCGGGCGCCTCGGGCTTCGACTTCGTGCGCGACAGCGTCGACTTCGCGGTGAGCGCCGACCTGCGGCGCGAGTTCGACATCGTGGGGTGGGACCCTCGCGGCGTCGGCCGGTCGAGCGCCGTCACCTGCTACACCGACCCGGCCGATCTCGACGAGTTCATCTTCGGCATTCCCGAGTCGGAGTTCGGCACGCCCGAGTGGGAGGCCGAGGTGATCGCCAGCTCGGTCGCCTTCGCCGAGGCCTGCGCCGAGAACACCGGCCCGCTGCTCGGCTTCGTCGACACCAACAGCACGGTGCGCGATCTCGACATGATGCGGGCGGTCGTGGGGGATGCGCAGCTCAACTACTTCGGATACTCCTACGGCACCGACATCGGGGCGCGGTACGCCGACCGGTTCCCCGAGAAGGTCGGGCGCCTCGTGCTCGACGGCGCCACCGACCCGACCACGACGACCTTCGACGTCGTGCTCGCCCAGTCGGAGGGCTTCGAGAACGCGCTGCGCGCCTACCTCGAGGGCTGTCAGGATCTCGGGGCCTGCCCGTTCCCGGGCACGGTGGAGGAGAGCCTCGCGCTCATCGCCGACCTCTACGACCGGCTCGACGAGAACCCCATCCCGGCCGACGACGGCCGTTTCTTCGACGCCAACGTGCTCGACATCGCCGTGGCGACCGCGCTCTACGACGAGGAGTCGTGGTCGTTCCTGAGCCAGATGTTCACCGAGCTGCGCACGGGCATCGTCGACACGGGCTTCCTGCTCGCCGACTTCTACTACGGCCGCGAGAACGGCGAGTACATCGACAACTCGCTCGAGGCCTTCATCGCCATCAACTGCCTCGACTACCCGGTCGAGACCGACCGCGCCGTCATCGCCGAGCAGAACGCGCAGATCCGCGCGGTCGCCCCGACGACCGCCGGCGAGGGCAACCCGCTCGGCGACGCGCTGTGCGCCAACTGGCCGTACCAGTTCGAGGGCGAGCTCGGCCCGGTGAGCGCCGCGGGAGCCGCGCCGATCCTCGTCGTCGGCACCACGGGCGACCCGGCGACCCCCTTCCAGTGGGCGGAGGCGCTGGCCGAGCAGCTCGAGAGCGGGGTGCTGCTGACCTACGTCGGTGAGGGCCACATCGCCTACGACGAGGGGGATCCGTGCATCGTCGACGTGGTCGACGCCTACTTCATCGCGGGCACGGTGCCCGACGACGGGCTCGTCTGCCAGGGCTAACTGGCGCGTCGGCCGGCATCGCCCGATGCGTCGGCGCGCACAGGCGGAATCGGCTAAGCTTTCACACCGTGCCGCGGCTCGCCGCGCGCGCCGCCTTAGCTCAGTCGGCAGAGCGATTCACTCGTAATGAATAGGTCAAGGGTTCGATTCCCTTAGGCGGCTCCGTAAGCATCCTGCTCCGCTCCGGTTCGTCCTGGTGCGCTGACGCTGACGCGTCACGGGGTTCGATTCCCTTAGGCGGCTCCGTAAGCATCTTGCTCCGCTCCGGTTCGTCCTGGTGCGCTGACGCTGGCGCCGACGCCGGCGCGTGGCGTGGCGTGGCGTGGGATGCTGATGCCGATGAACCACGCCCCCGAGCACCGCACCCCCGAGCACCGCACCCCCGAGCAACCCGCGGGTGCGCTCACGGCCCTGCGCCGCACGGTTCTCGTCGTCGCTGCGATCAACGCCGCCTACTTCGTCGTCGAGGTGGTCGTCGCTGTGACCATCGGCTCGGTGGCGCTCCTCGCCGACAGCGTCGACTTCCTGGAGGACACCGCGGTGAACCTCCTGATCGCTCTCGCCCTCGGCTGGTCCCTCGCGGCGCGCGCCCGGGTCGGCAGGGTGCTCGCGCTCGTGATCCTGATTCCGGCTGTCGCCGTGATCGTTCGGGCCGTGCTGAAGATCGGCGACCCCGAGGCGCCGGCGGTCACCCCGCTCGTGCTCGCGGCCGCCGGGGCGGCGCTCGTGAACCTCGTGTGCGCGCTGCTGCTGGCTCGCATCCGCGCGCGCGGGGGATCGATGGTGGGAGCGGCCTGGTACGCGGCGCGCAACGATGTCGTGGTCAACCTCGCCATCATCGCGATGGGGCTCGTGACCGTCGTCGTCGGCAGCGGCTGGCCCGACATCCTGCTCGGGGCGCTGATCATCGTCCTGAACGGCCGGGCGGCGCTCGTGGTCTGGCGGCTCGCGGGCGAGGAGACTCTCGCCGCGCGCGCCCTCGCCGGAGAAGACCTGGACGACGACTGAGCCGGCCCGGGCTCGTGCCCGGACCGGCTCATCGGGGTGCGTCGACGCGGCCCGTCAGGCGCGCCGGTTCGCGCGCCGCGTCATCGGCAGGAGCATCGCGCTCCCGAGCGCGAGGGCCAGGAGAGCGGCGGCGCCGAGAGCGACCGTGCTGCTCGCTCCGGTGCGCGCGAGGGCGGTCTCGACCACCGTCACCGCCACCCAGCCGAGCAGGGTGCCGTCGGCGGCGACGACCGCGATCTTGTGGTCGCCGGGCGGCAGCGCCGAGTAGTCCACGCGGATCCTGTTGTCCGTGTCGACGGTGTACCAGCCGAGCGACGTCGGGGTGGAGTAGGCGGTCACGTGCACGCTGGCTCCGGGTCGCGCACCGCGGATCACGATGAACGTCTCGTTCGGCATGCCGGTCGGTTCGGCCGCGGCGTCGCCGCTGTTCTCCGCGGTGAGCCCCGAGCTGTCGGGTACCGGCGGAGCGAGGGGATCAGCATCCACCCACACCCAGCCCACCAGGCGACCGCCAGCGGTCTGCACCGTGAGGCGCTGGGCCCCGGGGCCGAGCTCGCTGTAGTCGACCTCGATGTCGTAGGCGTCCTGGAACTCGGGAACGCCGGGGTCGATGGTCTCGTGGAAGCCGAGCGGGCTGCCCAGACCGTACCCGTAGACGTAGAACATGATGCCCGGCCCGGTGCCGGGGATGCTGATCCGCGCGACCCCATCGGCGGTCGTGACCGTCAGCGTGCCGCGGTTCTCCGCGGTCAGCTGTGACGCCGATGCGACCGGCTCCTCGGGTGCGGCCGGTGCGATCCGCCCCGACGAGAGCTGCACCATGGTGGACTCGTACCCGTCCTTGCTGGCCGTGACCGTGACGCCGATATACCCCATGGCGGCCTGGTCCGCGGTGATGAGGTGTGAGGCCCCTGTCGTGTCGAGCGGCCCGCCCGAGCAGCAGCCGTCGCTGATGCCCCACTCGTAGGTGAGCGTGACGTCCGAGGGCTCCCACTCGCCGCCCGTGACGGTCAGGGTGCCCCCGACCTCGCGGGCGCCCTCCAGGGTGGGCGCGGTGATGACCGTGATCGCCCCCACATCGACAGAATCGAGGGCAGGATCGGTGGTGGCCGCAGCGGCGGCGGGAGCTGCAGCGAGCCCGATGATGAGCGCGCCGAGAACCGCCCCGACGCCTCGGCGGCGTGGGACGGATGGTGTGAATTTAAGCATCGGCATAGTCCGTTTCTCCCCCCGCGGAGTGCAACGCTATGCGTTTGCTGAGAGGCTGGAGAGTGCGGTGTCGCGGCGAGTTTTCGCAATCCGCCAATGCGGTCGGGCGGCGATCCCCGAGGGTGGCCCGGGTTCGCGGCGTGGGATGCTGAAGCCGATGAATGCCACCCACGGGCCGCACCGGCACCCCCGCCTGGTCACGGCCGTCGCCATCGCCGCGACCATCGGAGCTGGCGTGCTCGTCGCCACGCAGCACCGCCTCAACGGCGAGCTCGGGCAACGTCTCGACGACGGCTTCACCGCCGCGCTCATCTCGTTCGGCAGCGGCTGGCTGCTGCTCATGGCCGTGCTCGCCGTGTCACCGCGGGGGCAGCGCGGGCTGCGCGCGCTCCGCACCGAGGTGCGGGCCGGGCGGCTGCCGTGGTGGCTGCTCCTCGGCGGGCTCGGGGGAGCCGTGCTCGTGCTCTCGCAGGGGCTGGTGGCGGGCATCCTGGGCGTCGCGATCTTCACGATCGCCTCAGTGACCGGCCAGACGGTCAGCGGCATGATCGCTGACGCCACCGGCTTCGCGGGCATGGGTCGCACGCCGGTGACCGCCCGGCGCGTGGTCGGGGCGCTGCTCACTCTCAGTGCCGTCGCCGTCGCGGTGGGTCCGCGGCTCGCGACCGACGTGCCGGTCGCCGCGATCATCCTGCCGCTGCTCGCCGGTCTCGCGATCGGGCTGCAGCAGGCCGTCAACGGCCGGGTGCGCCGCGATGCCGACTCGGCCCTCGCCGCGACCACCCTCAACTTCGCGATCGGCACGGCCGCCCTCGTCGTGGCCACCGGGGTGCACCTGCTCATCGCGGGCCTGCCCATGACGCCGCCGAGCGAGCCGTGGCTCTACCTCGGCGGCGCGGTCGGGGCGATCTTCATCGCCATCCAGACCGTGACGGTGGCGCGCATCGGCGTGCTCGTTCTCGGTCTCAGCCTCGTGGCCGGCCAGCTCGCCGGGGCGCTGCTCTACGACCTGGTCGCGCCGATCGGGGTGCCGACGACCGGATCGACGGCCGTCGCTGTCGCCCTCACGCTCGCCGGGGTGACGATCGCGGCCCTGCCGGGGCGCGCTACTCGCTCTCGGGCGTGAAGTTCAGGGCGAGCGAGTTCATGCAGTAGCGGTCGCCGGTGGGCGTGCCGAACCCGTCAGGAAAGACGTGGCCCAGGTGCGAGCCGCACGTGGCGCAGCGCACCTCGGTGCGCACCATGCCGAGCGAGGTGTCCTCGAGCAGCTCCACGGCCTCGGGGCGCACCGACTCGTAGAAGCTCGGCCAGCCGCAGCCCGAGTCGAACTTCGTGCCCGCCTGGAACAGCTCGGCACCGCACGCGCCGCAGGTGTAGAGGCCGGCGCGGCTCTCGTCGAGCAGCTCGCCCGTCCACGCGCGCTCGGTGCCCGCCTGGCGCAGCACCTGGTAGCGCTCCTCGCCGAGCTCAGCGCGCCACTCCTCCTCGGTCTTCTGCACCGTGTAGGTCTTGCCGTCGGCTGCCGGGTCGTGGCCCATGGTTCCTCTTCTCCCCGCCCGCGGGCGGTCAGTCCTGCACCATTAAACTCGCTTTCGTGCCCGACTCTTCCCCGCAGTGTCGAACCTGGCCCGATCTGAGCCTCGACGAGTTCTTCGACATCGCGGCGCTGCGCACCGAGGTCTTCTTCCTCGAGCAGCGCATCGACGAGCCCGAGCTCGACGCGCGCGACCGCGAGCCGACCACCGAGCACTGGTGGATCGCCGATGATCGCGGGCCCGCCACCTACCTGCGGGTGGTCGTCGACGGCACCCCGCAGCCGGGCAACCGGGATGCCCGCACCCTCATCGGCCGCGTCGTCACCCGTGCCGACCGCCGCGGCGAGGGTCTCGCGCGCCGCCTGCTCGCGCACGTGGTCGAGCGTCACGGGCACGAGCCGCTCGCCTTGCATGCGCAGGTCTACGCGCAGCCGCTGTACGCCGGGGTCGGGTTCGAGGCCTACGGCGACGAGTACCTCGAGGCGGGCATCCCCCACATCGGCATGCACCGCGCGCCCACGTCGCCCTCCGCGTCTGCCCAGGGTGCGCGCGTAGGCTGACCGCACCATGCTCTCCGCGCTCGCCCTCGCCGCCGTTGTGCTGGCGTCGCCCGCCGCGTCGTGCGTCGCGACGGAGGGCGGGTTCGACTGGGGGTTCAAAGAGTCGTTCCGGGCCTACCTGAGCGGCTCGATCGCCAACGGCGAGTGGTCGACCGTGGGCGGCATCGGCTACGAGACCCCGGTCTTCACCTCCGAGTCGCTCGCCGGGTCGGTGGCGCTCGCCCCGCTCGACGGCGAGCTCGCCGTCGGCGGCGCCCTGCGCTTCACCGGGCACGAGGGCATTCTCGACACGACCGTGTCGAACCTGCGGGTCGCGCTCGATGGTCAGCGCCTGCAGCTGATCGTCGATGTGCGCGGCACCACGCAGGAGTTCGTCGAGGTCGACACGGCCGACGTGCTCTTCGCCACGGGCGACCTCACGGCGGCGGAGTGGACGGCGGGGGAGGACGGGCTGCTCATCGCGGGCATCCCGCTCACGCTCACGGCGGAGGGTGCCGAGGCCTTCGGCACCTACCCCGAGGGGGAGGCCCTCGACCCGCTCGACCTCCGCCTGGCGGCGACCCCCGCGTGCGCCGACGAGGCGATCGCGGCGCGCGCAGCGGGGGGCGGGATGCTCGTGCCGCTGCTGATCGTCGGGCTCGTGGTGCTCGCTGTCGCCGCCTCGGTGCTCGTGCACCTGCGTCTGCGGGCGGCGAAGCGCCGCGGGGGAGGCGCTGAGCCAGAGGTACCGCAGCCTCAGTGAACACTCAGGACGAATGACTCTCACGAGGTAAGGTAAGGCTTACCTTGCTAACCTTCGTTCCGGGAGTCCTTCGTGCGCATCGCACCACCCCGTCGCCGCGCCTCGTTGCGCGCGTCGCTCGTCGCCCTCACCGCCGCCCTCGCGGTCATCGCCCCCTCGGCGCTCGTCGTCGGCGCCGCCGCGCCGACCGCGGCCGCTGCCGACACGCCGCCGGCCGTTCCGACCGTCACCGTCACGCCCAGCACGGGTCTCGAGCCCGGCGACGTCGTCACGGTCACGGGCACCGGTTTCGGCCCTGTCGCCCCCGCGACGACCGCCTCGCGACCGCCGCTCGCGGGCCAGTTCGGCGGCGTCTACGTCGTCTTCGGCTCGTTCGCGAGCACCTGGAAGCCCAGCGAGGGGGCCGCGTCGTCGACGCGCGTCGGAGCGCCCGGGCAGACCCGCTGGGTGGTCAACCCCGAGAACGTCGCCACGATCGGCGGCGAATCGCGCGGCGCCGTGGCGATCGATGCCGATGGCTCGTTCAGCGTGCAGCTGACGGTGACCGATGCGTTCACCGGGATGCTCGCCGACGGCACCCTCGGCGTCTACACCTTCGCCGGCGGCGGGGTCGTCTACGCACCCTTCGAGACCCTGACGCCGCTCGTCGTCGAGGTCGCCGACCCGGAGCCGACGCCCGACCCGACCCCGACGCCCGACCCGACCCCGACGCCTGATCCGACCCCGACCCCCGACCCCGAGGCGACCCCGCCCACGCCGTCGACCCCGACCTCGGCCGGCAGCCTCCGCTGGGGCGTCAAGCAGTCGTTCGACGACTACGTCGTCGGCCCGATCGCGCAGGGCTCGATCACGGTGACCGGTGCGAGCAGCGCCGGCTCGGTCGTCGTCTTCCCGCAGAGCTCGGCGGCCGGCACCACGGGCACGGTGTCGTACCGCGGCGCGGTGCGCTACGTCGGCCACGACGGGCTGCTCGACGTCACGATCGCCGACCCGAGCGTGCGCTTCGTCTCCGACTCGCGCGGCGAGCTCGTCGCCACCGTGAACGGCACGCGCGTCGCGCTCGCGACCCTCGCGCTCGACCGCGGCACCCGCAGCGAGCTGCCCGACGGCTCGGTGCGCTGGGCTGGTGTGCCCGCGACCCTCACCGCCGCCGGAGCGCCCGTCTTCAGCTACCAGGGCAGCGCCTTCTACGCGGCCGGCACGGCGCTCGACCCCGTCACCCTGACGGTCGGGGCGCCCTCGGGCGCGAGCGCGGGCAGCCGGGTCGTCGACGCGTACGTCGCGCAGAGCATCCCGAGCGCCCCGCCGGCCACGACCGGTGCCTCGCTCGTCGGCGCCGACCCGGCCGCGCTGCAGCCCGGCCAGAGCGTCACGCTCACCGCGGGCGGCTTCCGCGCCGGAGAGACCGGCATCGCCGCGGTCGTCTACAGCGAGCCGATCGTGCTGAGCGAGACCGTCACGGCCGATGCCGACGGCATCGCCCGCTGGACGGGCACGCTGCCCGCCGACCTCGTCGGCGTGCACACACTCACCCTGCAGGGCAGCGTCGATCGCGGCGTCGTGGTGACGATCCTCGAGCTCGCCGAGACGGTGTCGGTCGTCGGCGCCTGCGAGCTGCGGGATGCGGAGCTCGCGTGGGGATTCTCCGAGTCGTTCCGCGCCTACGTGAGCGGGTCGATCGCGAACGGCGAGTGGCAGGTGCTCGACGGCGCGGCGTACGAGACGCCCGCCTTCCGCTTCACCGGGTCGGGCGCCGTCGAGCCGGCGTCGGGCGAGGGCGAGATCGCGTTCGGCGGCACCGTGCGGTTCGTCGGCCACGGCGGCATCCTCGACACAACGCTGGCCGACCCGCGACTGGTGATGCTCGATGACCGCACGGCGCAGCTCGTGCTCGACGTCACGGGCACGACCCAGGCCGGGGTCGCGGTCGCGGCGGAGGGCGTCGTGTTCGCCGACGTCGACCTGAGCGCCGCCACGCGCACCGCCGAGCAGGGCCAGCTCGTGATCACCGACGCGCCGGCCACCCTCACCGCGACGGGCGCGGAGGCGTTCGGCACCTACCCGCCCGGGGAGGCTCTCGACCCGATCACGATCACGGCGGCGCTCGCCGACGACTGCGGCGCCGTCGCGATCGCCGAGACGGGTGCGGCCGCGCCGTCGTCCGCCGCCGGCGACGTTCCGGTGTGGGTGGGGGTGCTCATCGCCGCTTTGCTGGCGATCGTGGCGGCTCTTGTCGCGGCCGTCGTGACGCTGCGCCGCCGCGCCGTCAGCGGCTAGCAGAGAGTGAACCTGATTCGGTACGATGGCGGGGGGTGCGCACCGCGCACCCCCCGCGCGTCACGATGGGTCCAGGGGATGGGGTCCGACTGACTCCTTCCCTCCTCTCAACAGAAAGACCCGAATACATGGTCAGCACCCGACTTGCGCCTCTCGAGGCCGCCGCTTCTCCTCTCCTGACGGATGGCGCGATCAGCACCCGCCGCCAGCGCCGGGCGCGCGCCGCCCGCGCCGCCCTGGCGGCCTCGCTCGTGGCGGCGTCGCTCGCGATCGTGCCGCAGCCGGCGTTCGCCGCGCCGGGCACCGACCTCGGCGTGCTCTCCGTCGACTGCGACGGCGCCGACGACGGATACCTCGATGAGCAGACGGTTATCTACCTGAACATCGGCGACACCTTCGTCATCACCAACGACGAATACCAGCCCTGCGTGATCGCCGACCCCAACAGCATTCTCACCGGGGAGGACGCCGACCACTCGAGTCTCGGTGCCGGGGTGCTCGACATCAGCTCGACCACCGCCCCCATCACCATCGACGCCCCCGGCACGTTCACCATCGAGGATGGCGCGGGGCGTGTGAAGACCTTCACGGTCGTGGCCGGCATCTCCTTCCGCAACCTCACCGACATCGGCGCCGGCGCGGCCGTGGGCGACTCGTTCCTCTTCCCGAACGTGTACTACACGGGTACCGAGTTCGTCGATGCGACTGTGACGGTGGTCGACCTCGACGGCCTCGCGTTCGAGGGCACCCCCGGATTCATGGACTACGTGGACGAGGCGGGCGACAACTGGCCTCTCTCGCCCCAGATCGATGTCGACGACGCAGACAGCAGCGGTTACGCCACGCTCCGGATCGCGTTCCACGCCTCGGGCGACCCCTCGACCCCCTTCACGCTCGACGAGGTGCTCATGACGGTCAAGGACATCGACAGCGAGCAGTTCATCGCGGCGCCGGGCGTGTCGTCCTTCTCGCTGTCGTCGTCGCCCGCGACGGCGCTCACCGCGACGGTCGAGGGCGACGTTCTCACCGTCGCCGAGGTGAACGATGTGGGCTCGTCGGCGGAGGACGAGGACCACTGGGCCGTGCTCCGGTTCGGCTCGGTGAGCTCGATCACGCTCACGGTGGGCGCCAACCAGACCGGCAGTGCGTCGTTCGACGTGCTGTTCACGGAGCCCGCCTGGACGGAGACCCCGACCACCCAGGAGCCGGCCGACCTCGCGCCGGCGGCCCCCGAGCTCGCGGAGACGGGCGCGAACGCCGCCGTGCTGGTTCCGGGCGTCGCTCTGCTCGGCGCCCTGCTGCTCGCGGGTGCCGGTGCGATCGCCTTCTCGCGTCGCGGGCGTTACTCGCCGGGCGCGTAGATCGCGCGGGCGAGCGCGTCGAGCACGGCGGGCGTGCGCGGCCCGAAGCTCAGCACCTCGCCGTCGGCCATGTCGACGAAGCGCCGAGCCTCGCCGGCGCGAGTCAGGCCGACCGCGGGCTTCTCGGCGAGAAGGCCGTCGACTCCGCCGACGCTCTCGAGCCCGCCCGTCATCACGAGGATGAGGTCGGGGTCGGCGGCGATGAGGGCCTCGTCGGTCATGGGGCGCAGCCCCGTCCAGCCGATCTCGCCCGCGACGTCGATGCCGCCCAGCGCCTCGATGAGCTCGTCGGCGCCCGACTCCTCGCCGAACAGGTAGTAGATGCCCGAGGCTCCGCGCAGGTAGAGGAAGAGGATGCGCACGCGATCCTCCGGGGCCTCGGGGCGGATGCTCTCGATAGCCGCGACGACGTCGGCGAGCTGCTGCTCCAGCTGGGCGGCGAGCAGCTCGCCGGCCTCGGAGGCCCCGAGCGCGGCGGCGACCTGGCGGGCGAGCTCGGAGGGGGCGGCGAGCCCGGGCTCCGCATCCACGTACACGACCGTCACGCCGGCATCGCGCAGCTGCAGCACGACGTCGGTCGGCCCGACGGTGCCGTCGGTGATGACGATGCTCGGCCGCAGGGCCAGCACGGCCTCGCTGTTGATGGCGTGCCCGCCGCTCGTCACCACGGGCAGACCCTCGGCCTCGGGGAAGGTCGTCGAGATGTCGCGCCCGACCACCTGGTCGCCGAAGCCGAGCGCGAAGACGGTCGCCGCGATCGAACCGGCGATGTCGAGCGGCAGGATGCGGCTGGTGTCGTCGACGACCACCTCGCGGTCGCCGTCGAGGTCGCGCGAGACGACGGTCGTCGGCAGCGTCTGCGCGGGGTCGTCGGTGACCGGCTCGATCGCGGCGTCGGCGATGAGCGCGGTCGACGGACCGGTGAGCGAGCGCGGGTCGTCGGCGACCACCAGCTCGGTCAGCGGCACGCGCGGCCCGACCGGTGCGGTCGGCTCGCTCGTCGACTGCGGCGCGGGCACGGCGCAGCCGGCGAGCAGCGCAGAGAGCCCGAGCGCGGCGGCGAGGGCGAGGGCGGGTCGGCGGGTCATCAGGGTCCGGTCGATCGGCGGGTGGAGGGTGACGATGTTAGGCAAGCCTAACCTGCCCGCCTGTGGGGCGGATGGGCGCGCGGGGGCGCCTCCACGAGCCTGTCGCAGCGCCCGCGAGCCGTCCAGGGCCGAAGGTCCCCGGCGCGTACCCTCGAGGGCGTGGATGCTCCCGCCGACGCCCTCGACGAGCGCGCGCAGCGCGTGCTCGAGTTCGAGCGCGCGTGGTGGGGCCACAGCGGAGCGAAGGAGCTCGGCATCCGCCGCGAGTTCGGCTGGAGCGCGGCCCGGTACTATCAGGTGCTGAACGCCGTGATCGACACCGAGGTCGCCGTGCGGTACGACCCGGTTCTCGTCGGGCGGCTGCGCGCGGTGCGCGATGAGCGCGCACAACGGCGACGCACCCGTCGGGCCGGCGAGCCCGGCGCCGCCTGACCCCCTCACCCTTCCGGAAGGCATCATCCTGATGGCCGAGTTCCCCCGCGACCGTTTCGACGAGACCCCCGACCAGCTCGGTCGGGTCGGCGCGCATCGCGCCGCCCGCTCGCGGCGCGGCGTCTGGGTGGCGACGGCATGGGCGGCCCTCGCGAGCGGTGTGCTCGTCGTCGTGGGCATCTACCTGCTGTCGCTCATCACCGACCGCGTGACCTTCGAGATTCCCGGCCTCGGCACCGCCGAGCCCATGCCGACCCCGACCGAGACGCCGTCGGCCGCGCCGACGGTCGAGCCGATCACCGATCCGGCCCTCGCCGAGCTGCCTGCCGGCTTCACCATCACGGTGCTCAACGGCACGGCCGTGGATGGCCTCGGCGGCACGGCCCGCGACCTGCTGACGGCCCCCGGGTGGCCGGTCGGCACGGTGACCGCGGCCGCGCAGACCGACATCGAGAACACCGTGGTGTTCTACAGCGATCCCGCTCTCGAGGGGGTCGCCGCCGGCATGGTCGCCCTGCTCGGCGTGGGCACGTTCGAGCAGTCGGACGCCTTCCCCGGCGCGCCGATCACCATCGTCGTGGGCGCCGACTTCGCGGCGGCGAACGGCGGCTGAGCATCCGGCGTTACCGCCGTGTTTCCCGTCGGTAACGAGTGCGTTGACGGTTGCCCCGAGCCCTGGTCGGGCCGCCTCTGGCGCGAGTATTCTCGCGCCAAGGTCCACCACGCAAGGAGCTCCACCATGCCCCACGGAACCGTCAAGTGGTTCAACGCCGAGAAGGGTTTCGGCTTCATCACCCGCGCTGATGGCGAGGGCGATGTCTTCGTGCACTACAGCGGCATCGACATGCCCGGCTACAAGGTTCTCGAAGAGGGCCAGTCGGTCACCTTCGAGGTCGGCACCGGCAGCAAGGGCCCGCAGGCCGAGGGCGTGCGCGTCGCCTGACCGGCCGCGCGGGCTGCCCGCCGTCGCGCCGGTCGAGGGTTAGGGTGACGGGCATGACGCGGCTCGCATCCCGCCCCCCGTCGGCGCACGGGGCCGTCCGCTCCGTGCGCGGTGCGGCGGCGATGGGCGTCGTGATCGTCGCGGCGCTCGTGGCGTCGGGATGCACCGCCGAGGCTCCCATGCCGAGCCCCACACCGACCCCGTCGTACACCTCGAGCTACGTCCCTCCCGACCCCACGGGGCTCACGCCGCTCACGGGCGAGGTCATCGCCCTCGACGCGCTCACTACGCCCTCGCTCGCCGCCAAGGTCGACAACCACCCCGATGCGCGGCCGCAGATCGGTCTCGAGCGCACCGACATCGTGTTCGAAGAGCTGGTCGAGGGTGGGCTCACGCGCTACGTCGCCGTGTGGCACTCCGACGTGCCCGACATCATCGGCCCAGTGCGGTCGATCCGGCCGATGGACCCGGACATCATCTCGCCTCTCGGCGGCATCGTCGCTTACTCGGGCGGCCAGAGCCGGTTCGTCGAGCTGATGCGCCGGGCCCCGGTCGTCAACGCCATCCACGGTCAGCCCGACACCCGCGACACCTTCTTCCGCGGCGACAACGCTCCCGCCCCGCACAACGTGCTCGTGCGCGCGCCGCAGGTCATCGCGCAGCACCCCGAGCTCGCGCCGCCCGTGCAGCAGTTCGCGTTCGCCGACAGCATCGCGGCGGCCACCGCGACGAAAGACGGCGTGCCGACCGCCGCGATCGCCCTGCGGTTCGGCAGCCAGAGCACGCCGTCGTGGGCCTGGGATGCGGGCAGCGAGCGCTGGCTGCGCTTCCAGACCGGCGGCGACCCCGACACGGATGCCCAGGGCGCGCCGCTCTCGGCCGTCAACGTCGTCGTGCTGCGTGTTCCGGTGCAGGTCATCCAGAGCATCCCGACGACGCAGCTCATCGGCTCGGGCGAGGCGTGGATCTCGACCGGCGGGGCGACCGTGCGCGCCACCTGGTCGAAGACCTCGATGACGGCACCGATCCGGCTGCTCGACGCCGAGGGTGTCGCGGTGCGGCTGGCGCCCGGCAACACCTGGGTCGAGCTCGTGCCGCTGGCCGGCTCGGCGAGCTTCCGGTAGAGCATCCGGCGCCGCATCGCCGCGGGTGCGCCCGGCTTGCACTCGCCTGCTCCGAGTGCCAGAATCGTTTAGCACTCATGCTCTGTGAGTGCCAACAGCTACCGCACGTGAGACGTCCGGGAGGGACGAGAACACATGGCAAAGATCATCGCTTTCGACGAGGAGGCCCGCCGCGGCCTCGAGCGCGGCCTCAACACCCTGGCCGACGCCGTCAAGGTCACGCTGGGCCCCCGCGGCCGCAACGTCGTCCTCGAGAAGAAGTGGGGCGCCCCCACGATCACCAACGACGGCGTGTCGATCGCCAAGGAGATCGAGCTCGACGACCCCTTCGAGAAGATCGGCGCCGAGCTGGTCAAGGAGGTCGCGAAGAAGACCGACGACGTCGCCGGTGACGGCACCACCACCTCGGTCGTGCTCGCCCAGGCGCTCGTGCGCGAGGGCCTGCGCAACGTCGCCGCGGGCGCCGACCCGATCAGCCTCAAGCGCGGCATCGAGAAGGCCACCCAGGCCGTCTCGGCCCAGCTGCTCAAGAACGCCAAGGAGGTCGAGACCAAGGAGGAGATCGCCGCCACCGCGAGCATCTCGGCCGCCGACCCCGAGATCGGCGCGCTCATCGCCGAGGCCATCGACAAGGTGGGCAAGGAGGGCGTCGTCACCGTCGAGGAGTCGAACACCTTCGGCACCGAGCTCGAGCTGACCGAGGGCATGCGCTTCGACAAGGGCTACCTGTCGGCGTACTTCGTCACCGACCCGGAGCGCCAGGAGGCGGTCTTCGAAGACCCGTACATCCTCATCGTCAACGGCAAGATCTCGGCGATCAAGGACCTGCTGCCCGTCGTCGACAAGGTGATCCAGAGCGGCAAGCAGCTGCTCATCATCGCCGAGGACGTCGAGGGCGAGGCCCTGGCCACGCTCGTCGTCAACAAGATCCGCGGCATCTTCAAGTCGGTCGCCGTCAAGGCTCCCGGCTTCGGCGACCGCCGCAAGGCCATGCTGCAGGACATCGCGATCCTCACCGGCGGCCAGGTCATCAGCGAGGAGGTCGGTCTCAAGCTCGAGAACGCCACCCTCGACCTGCTCGGCCGCGCCCGCAAGGTCGTCATCACCAAGGACGAGACGACCATCGTCGAGGGCGCCGGTGACGCCGAGGCGATCGCCGGTCGCGTCAAGCAGATCCGCGCCGAGATCGAGAACACCGACTCGGACTACGACCGCGAGAAGCTGCAGGAGCGCCTGGCCAAGCTCGCCGGCGGCGTTGCCGTCATCAAGGCGGGCGCGGCCACCGAGGTCGAGCTCAAGGAGCGCAAGCACCGCATCGAAGACGCCGTGCGCAACGCGAAGGCCGCCGTCGAGGAGGGCATCGTCGCCGGTGGTGGCGTCGCTCTCATCCAGGCCGGCAAGATGGCGTTCGAGTCGGCCGAGCTCACGTCGCTCACGGGAGACGAGGCGACCGGCGCGAACATCGTGCGTGTCGCGATCGACGCTCCGCTGAAGCAGATCGCCCTCAACGCGGGCCTCGAGCCCGGCGTCGTCGCCGACAAGGTGCGCCACCTCGAGGTCGGTCACGGCCTCAACGCGGCCACCGGCGAGTACGTCGACATGCTCGGCGCCGGCATCGCCGACCCGGTGAAGGTGACCCGCTCGGCGCTGCTCAACGCGGCCTCGATCGCCGGCCTCTTCCTCACCACCGAGGCCGTCGTCGCCGACAAGCCCGAGAAGGCTGCGGCGCCGATGGGCGACCCGAGCGGCGGCATGGACTTCTAGTCCGCGACTCCGATCAGACGACAGGGCGGTTCCCCTCCGGGGGAGCCGCCCTTCGTCGTCTGAGCGCCCCGCGCCGCCTGCGCCGTCCGAGCGGCGGCGGGATGCGTAGCTGGCGGGCGGCCGCGGCAGCGGCTACGCGGCGGCGGTGCGGGCGCTCAGCTGCTCGAAGAGGCGCGTGTTGAAGTCGTAGGCGCGCAGCACCTCATCGACGACACGCTGCTGCTCGTCGGCCGACCAGGGTGCGGAGTCGAGCTGCGCGCGGTACGCATCCTTGAAGGCCGCGGGGTCGGCGATCTGGTCGAACAGGTAGAAGCCGATGCCGTTCGTCTCGAAGCCGAACTGCCGCCCGATGACGCGGCCAATGTGCAGGCCTCCCGAAAGGTCGCCGAGGTAGCGCGTGTAGTGGTGGGCGATGTAGCCCGCCGGCCAGGTGGCCGCGACCTCGCGGATGCGGGCGGCGTACTCGATGGTCGCCGGCATGAGCGCGAGGCGCTCGCGCCAGTCGTCGCCGATGAGGTAGGCGAGGTCGGTCTCGAGGGCGGGCAGTCGCGTGAGGGCGGGGGAGAGGAACGGGGCGACGAGCGGCACCTCGCGCATCGCGGGCTCCGCACCCTCGAGCGCCTCGTAGATGGCCCAGTGCTGCGACACGAGGGCGACGTAGTCGTCGCGCGTGGCCTCGCCCTTCAGCAGCCCGTGCATGAAGCCCGCGCCCTCGCTCTCGCGGTGGCTGCCGCTGCTGCGCTCGCGCACGAGGCGGGAGAACGGGATGACCTCGGCGGCGTGGTCGGTGGCGGCGGGCGCGGACATGGGGCTCCTCGATGACTAGGTAAGGCTTACCTTACCGGTCGGGAGTCCCGGGTCGCCAGGCCGCGATGGTCACGATCACCCCAGCAGTCGCTGGATGCGGGCGCGCGCTACTCGTGCGGGCGGGGCTCGACGCCGAGCACGGCGCACGCCCGGTCGTACACGGCGACGATCGCGCGGCGGATCTCGGGCCGCTCGGTGATCGGCGCGGGCCACTCGATGCGCAGCGGGCGCTCGAGGGCATCACCCGCGCTGTAGACCCAGTCGCCGCCCGAGCCGTCGACGCCGACCATGCGCGCGCTCGTGGCGCCGGGGTCGCCGAACGCTCGCGCGAACAGCAGATTGTCGTCGGCGTGGTCGTCGTTCATGTGGTGCAGCACCCCGGCGACGATCGCGGGGTCGAAGGCGTAGGGCTCGGTGCTCACCCCGCCAGCCTAGAGCCGGCGACTCGGAGCGGGCCGAGCCGCCGGCGGGCCGGACGGCGGGGACGCTCAGCGTAGGAACATCCGTGCGGCCTGGGCCTCGACGTCGGCGTAGCCCTGGCCGGCGTGCGCGAGCGCCTCGTTCATCGCGGTGAGGGTCTGCTCGACCCGCTGGTAGGCGGCCGACCACTCGGCCAGCAGCCCCTGGAACGCCGTCGCCGCCGCACCGCTCCACGTGCTCTGCAGGCCGGTCAGGTTGCCCTGCAGCCCGGCGGCCTCGGCCTGCAGCCGCCCGATCGAGCCGCGGGTGGCGGCGGTCGCGGCGATCACGGCCTCGCTGTCGACCTGGTAGCGCGTCATGGTGGTCTCCTCCCGGGCCGGGTCATTCGCCCGGCGCCGCGGCGACGCTACGCGGTGGGCGGGGAGCCGGCGGGCGGTGCCGACGCCGGGGGAGCATCCGTCGCCGCCGTGCCGCTGGGGAGGAGGTCTGTGGGCTCCGCGAGCGGCAGCGTGACGCGGAAGGTCGCGCCGCCGCCCGGGGTGTCGAGCACGTCGACCCGGCCGCGGTGCAGCCCCACGATCGACGCGACGATCGCGAGCCCGAGCCCCGACCCGCCCGTGTCGCGCGCCCGCGACGAATCGGCGCGGAAGAACCGCTCGAAGATCTTCTTCTTCAGCTGGTCGGGAATGCCGTCGCCGTGGTCGACGACCGCCAGCGAGGTGGTGCCCGCCGCCGCATCGACGCTCACCACGAGCTCGATCGGCGAGCCGGCGGGCGAGAACCGCACGGCGTTGCCCATGAGGTTGGTGATGACCTGCCGCAGCTTGTTCTCGTCGCCGAGCACGATCGCCTCTGGCGCCTCCTCGGGAGCCAGCACGATCGGGTTCGGGATGCTCGCCTCCGCCCGCCTGCCC
>OFDN01001155.1_pt1 | contig 18434 bp, 12 predicted proteins | sample 1520971 | NCBI WGS metagenome assembly OFDN01 (sample SAMEA94257418, study PRJEB24077) | hot springs metagenome | biome: Aquatic biome; feature: Geographical feature; material: Water | place: India | collected 2012-06-12 | depth 5 m
TACCTGGCACTGCCGGTCAGCGTGAACCCGCTGCTGATCCTGCTGCCCAGCGCCGTGCTGCTCGGCGTCGCCGTGTGCATCGCGGCGGCGACGTTCAAGAAGTACCTGTAGATCACTCCGGCTGCCAGGCGCAATCTGCCCAATGCGCTTCGTAGCGTTTCACAAAGTCTTTCATCTCCCGGATGTTGACGGCGGGTTCGCGGCAGGCCCGGGCGCAGGTGGATACGACATCCCGGTAGAACTCCGGAGCGACAGTCCTGATGCCGTCATAGTTCATAAGCAAATCCGGGAGACGCTCCGTGATATTTGCTCCGCGAGGTGCCATCACAATGCTCGGGGGCTCGCCATACGTGTTGATCAACACGTATCGCCAGCTTGGGTCTGCGGCTCCCTGGCGAGGGACAATCTCACAGGGACGTGCGTCTCCGCCTTTGGAAATGGCTTCGTAGACCTCCTTGATGGCCTGGGGTTTGTGGGCCACCAGGACATAAGGCCCGGCCCCTACGTAACTACCCCTGCGTTCGTCGTATTCGATGCCGAGCAAGTCTTCCAGGTCAAAGCGTGCATGTCGGTCCAGGGGAGCCTTTCCCGAGGTGAACCATTGAAGTTCCCGCAGGGTGATCCCTGCACACTTGGCAACGTCTGCAGGCAAATTGGGCCAGCACGCCACGAGGTTCTTGGCGATCTCGGCTGCGTTGTCATAGTCACTGCCGGCCCAGAAATCATCATCCTCAACGATGTCCTCTGGTGCCTTCTCACCCGTCACCAGCCAAGTCCTGCCATCGAACCCGTCGAGATTGAAATAACGGGGCTGATCGGGCGGCAGAGAGGTCTCCCAGGACGACATCCATGGACCGGGTTCCCAGTCGAGCCCACCTGTCATTGTTGGCACCGGTACTTGCGCCGGTAAGGCCAGCCACTGCTGGATTCTGTCCTCGACCTCGCGGCTGTTCTCGCCTCTGTAACCATCCCTGATACGAAAATCGTGGTCATTTTGAGCGTCCCGGCAAAGGGCCTGGATGGACCCGGTAAGAGACCGGTCTTTTCCGTCGTGCTTCCTCAGCAGCCACCGGCTGGAGTCCTGGGCTGAGCGCAGGGAAGCCGGAAGGGATTTCTCCTTGGCATCGGCGACCTCGACCTGGACTCCGATTTCCGCCATATCCCGTGCCAGTTCAGGGCTGGCTGTCGCGAGGTGGCGGTTGATCCTCAGAATGTCCGGTCGGCCACGCAGGCCCTCGGCGTTACGCCACGCATCCAGAAGAACATCCCGGAAGGCCTTGGGCTGATCGACCGGTGCAAATGTCATCCACCGAATGGGCAACCCGGCAACGGTCAATCCATAGAGTATGAGGGGGCTGAGCCCGTACCGCTCTGCGTCCTTGACCTTGATCGGATCCTGCACTGATACAACGCCATGCTCCGGATGGTGGAAAAGGAACTTGGCAATCGCAACGTAGAAATGATGCTCTCTTGGTGATGGCTGTGTCTGCTGATTCATGCCCCGCCTCCCTGGAAAAATGCGAGCTTTTCCCATAGAAGTATCGTGGGCTTGGCGCGCTGCTCGATGGAGCATTCGTTCAGCATCACGCCTTCTGTCCAGCGATTTCAACGTAGCCGATCAGCTCCGCCGAGTAGCTGCTATCACCAGTGGCCGCGCCCTTGTGTTTGAGTTCCCGCTGGAGTGTCGGCTCCACGGCTCGCGCAAACAGATCCAACCGTTGCTCTGGCACGAACATCGGAGACGTTGCCGGCGCCTGAATGTAGCGCTCGCACTGACGCTCGACCGCCGGAACCCGCGTGCCGTCCTGCTTCACGGCAATGGGCTGAACCACCACGCGGCGCTCGCCGTTGCCAGCGGATGCCTCAACCATCCAGAGCGACAGCAGCACCGGCTCCTCTACATCTCCCGAGACGGCGATGCCGACATCTTCCGGCGGCACGCTGCGCCACCGACCAAGCTCTTCTTGCACCAAGGGGTGATCCAGACCCATCAGTTCCAGATCGTCCTGATTTGTGGCGGTGTCGCGATTTAGTGTGAACCGCGCACGGCGTGCGCCATCGACCGTCACGAGGTCGTAGGTTTCGTTGTCGACCTTAATCAGCTTCTGCTGACGATCCGCCACGGCAGCGGACAGGAATCGCACCAGCCGATCCAGGCTGGACGACACGTCGGAGAACGGCTTGTAGTCATCGAGGCTGAAGCCTTCGAGGTCTTGGAACAGGTCGAACACTACCTGCCGCGCTTCGCGGGAATTCGACAGCGCTGCTTCAAGCTCGACTTGCGTGCGCTTCAGCTCGGGATCGGAGAGCGCTTCCTGGTACAGCCGGTCGTAGTTGAGCCGCTCGGACAACTGGCCAAGAATCTGCGCCCGGAGGTCCTCCGCGACGTTGCCTTGGTCATCGACCTTGCCGACTGTTCGCGCGATCTCGGTCAGCTTCTCGTCGAGCAGCAGGAAGATCCGCCCCTCAAGGGTGTCGGACAACACGAGGTTGTAGACCTGTGCCGTGTGGTTCTGGCCGTAACGATGGATGCGCCCGATGCGTTGCTCGACGTCCATCGGGTTCCACGGCAGGTCGAAATTGAACAGGATGCGCGCAAACTGCAGGTTGATGCCTTCGCGGCCCGCTGTGGTGCAGACCAGCACGCGCGGGCCATCCTTCTGGCGGAACCGGCGTTCCGCTGCCACCTTCGCTCCGTGATCTCCGCCGCGCAGCACCACCACGCCCTGACCGGGGAAAGTCTGGTCGATCTCGCGGGCGATCAAATCCACTGTGCCGAGGTAGGTGGCGAACACGACGATCTTTTCGTTTGGGTTCTGCCGCCACAAGGTGCCCAGCCCATCGAGCAGCTTTTGCGCCTTGGTTTCGCGTTGCTGCGGAAAGACCTTGAGCAGATCGCCGATACGCAGGCGCTCCTCGGGCAGGTGGAGTTCCACGACCGCTGACGCCGCTTCCTCAGCGTGCGTTGCTGAGTATTCACTGCCGTAAGGATCGGAGGCCATTTCCAGCGCCTCCTCGTCCAGCTTCTTGACCAAGCGGTACTTGAGGTCGGCGAGCACACGATCCACCTCGCTGCGCCCGACATTGTCGCGTGGCAGGCCGAATTCTTCGTGGATCAGTTCCCTGGCCTCGCTGGTCAGGCGCTCGCGCCCCTCGATGTCCAGGTCTTTGTCGCGCAGCAGGGCTTCGTGCAGCGTCAGCATCAGCAGGCGGCGCTTCAACGTCCGCCGCACAGCCGCAAAGCTCGATGCCGCAATCTTCTGGAAGATGGCCATCAGGAAGCCCAGCGCGCGCCCTTGGTTGCCCTGGCGACGGGCAAGATCGAAGCCGTCCTCCAAATACTCGCGCAGCTTCTCGTAGAACAGCCGCTCCTCATGGCCCATCAAGAAGGATTCGGTGTGTACCCAGCGCCGCGCGAATAGCGGCGAGCCATCGGGTTGGCAGGCGTCGGCCTTGGTGCGCCGGAACATCACCGTGTTCAAGCGGTGTCGGTTCTCCACCATTTCCTCGGGACTGCCGAACAAGGTCGGGTTCAGCAGTTGGGCCAGCATCCAGAACTGGAAATGATTCCCCTGGTGTGGCGTGGCCGACAGCAGCATCAGGTCGCGCGAGTGATCCTTCAGCGCCTCGGCCAGCTTGTAGTTCTCGGTCTTCCTGACCTTGCCGCCGGTGCGGTAGGCGGTCAGGTGGTGGGCTTCGTCGAATACCACCAGATCCCAACGCGGCGCGTCCAGCAGCCGCTTGATGCGCGCCGGGCGCTTGAGCGTGTCGATGCTGGCGATCAGCCGGTCATGCTTGGCGAAGGCATTTGTCTTGCGGTCGGTGATGTCGCCTTCGGAGCCGAACACCTCGAAGTCGAGGTTGAACACCTCGTTCAGTTCCCTGTGCCAGTTGTTCACCAGACCCGCAGGTACCACCATCAACGCGCGGTTTAGTTCGCCCCGGCTGGCCAGCTCACGCAAGATCAGCGCGGTCTCGATGGTCTTGCCTAAGCCCACCTCGTCGGCAATCAGATAGCGCCGGGGGGATGCGGTGGCAATGCGGTGAGTCAGCACCACCTGATGCGGCAGGAGGTCGATCTTGGCGGAGGTCAGCGCCGACGCGCTTTCCATGACGGGCAGCGCGTGGGCCTCATAGGACAGCCACGCCTTGCGCGACCGATCCGCGCTGCCATTGACGGATCGCAAGATGCGTTCGGTGCGAGAAAACTGGCGGCGAATCGAGGCAACCGGCACACGGCGCTCGCCGACACCGAAGAAGGCGCGAACGTAACCGTCGCGGGGTGCATCAAGAACGACACCTGGACCGAATTCATGGTTGGTGATCCGTTCGCCTGGCGCGAAGCCGTCCGTCTTAGCTTCACTCATCGCGATTACCTAACTCATTCAAGGCCTTCGAGAACCTGTCTTCATGCGGGTCAAGTTCTATTGCCTTTTCAAAGGCATGACGAACATCTGGCAATGGTGCCCGACTCCAACGAAGTACTCGACCAAGGTCATACCACGCCCAAGCATGACGGGTGCGCGGCGCATCCATTTGCACCACGCGTTGCAGCATTTCTCGGGCCTCGTTAAGCAACCTGAGGTTGGCAGCGCGGTTTCCTGATCGATGGCGCGGCCTAGCCTTGTCAGCCAGCTTCATCTTGACCTGAGCAAACTCGTGCAGCGCCTTGACGTCTTGAAAGACGGCGCCGCCAGCCACCTGAAAATAGCGGTGCGCCTTTTCCAGCCGTCCGGCTCGCTTTTCCTGGATAGCGGCCTCGAATGCATCATCGACGGCTGCAAGCATTGGCAGCTTATCCAACCATGACACAGCTTCGAGCTGTTTGCCGGTATCTAGCCAGGCGGACGCCAAGAGTGTGATCAGCGGTGCCGGATTTGCTGCCGGGTTGGCGCGCACGAATCGCTGATAAACATCTTCGGCGCCGTGAATGTCTCCCTTGGATACGAGTTCCCTCGCCAACTCAACAGCGACACCAATTGTCGAAGGACTGGCTGCGTGCGCCTCGCGCAAACGTTGCAGCGCACCTTGGCTGTCACCGACGGCCCTCAGATGTGCTACGTCCTGGAGCGCGAGAATGGATTGGTATTCCGGATGCACCGGGAGTGTGACCCGGAAGTAACTGCGCGACTCGTCGAAATCGAATCGTGGCGGCGGAGAACCGTTCTGCTGCATAGTGCGCCTGACCTTAGGGATGCCCGTACCGCGGGCCTCAGCCAGTTTCAGCTCCTTCAACAGTTCCCCAATACGGCGATTACGGGCGGGTACGGGTGGCAGTGGTGCCCTGCCATCGAGATGTTTCAACTCAATGCCTGGCACTGGCCCCGGGTAGCTGATGATTTCCATGCGGTCCGGATACAGATAGACCTTTGTTGGCTCCGGTACCCCCTCGTAGGAACGATGATAGACGGCATTGACTAATGCCTCTCGCAAGGCCAAAGACGGGTAACTGACCCAATGACCCGCTTGGATGCGCCCCGGCAACTTTTGGATCATGCGGACTGACAGGTTTTCCAGGTACGCAAGGCATTCCCGAAGCTGTTCGTGAATTGGCCGTTTGTTGAACACTATCTCGGGCAGTATGTTTCCGGTTGCATCGCTGGTGAAGTGCACAACCTCGATCCGAGCCCCAGGGAACCATTGCTCGGGGTCCTGGCTGAAGAACAGCAAGCCAACATTGCGTGGTGCATCGTGGCCGTTTACCGGTTCCGCGATACGCAGGCTACGGTACAGAGTGCGGGTGTCCTGTTCTTCGATCAGACCGCTGCCAATGTCGTGCAAAAACTCCCTGACCTTGGTTTCCCGAATGTCCAAGACGTTGGCTTGAAGCGCGCGCCGGTCGTCGTAAGGCACGCGGGCTGTCAGCTGCATAAGCTGCGTCTTCAGCTCCGGTTGGCTGTCTGCATCAACTGTGCTCGATCCCAGGCGGATGTAAAACCTCCGTGTCGCTCCCTTTTCTGCGGACTCGGGCGCCTGGTGTGGCCTGGTTTGGCTGCCCGGCGCCCACACAACCAGTAGCCTTTGGCCGTCATACACTTCCGGTGACAGCACCGGTTGGTACACAGGGTCAATGACGTTGCACCGACCCCTTATCCAGTTCTGAGCGCTTTCCAAATCTGCATCAGAAAGCCCCTTGGGTGGCAATACCGCTACGCCGTCCTGCTCGGCTACACCGATGACGACATACCCCCCATTCAGATTTTGGAAGTCGTTGGCAAACGCACATATGGTTCGGATAATCTGCGCACCGGTGTACTTTTCGTCCCAAGAGGCTTTGAACTCAACCCGTGCCGATTCCACGCCTCGGTGCTTGAGGAGGTCATCTAAGTTAACTGGAAGGATAGAGGGCATACAGCAACCTCAGGTAATCCGCAGATGGAACAGGCCAGCGGGCTTGCTGCCTTCACGCAGCAGGATCTCTTGCGGATACTCGTTTGCCTCCCCCCACAAGATGCGGCCGAAGGCGAGCAGGCTTTCGCCGTGCGGTGCCGCGCAGCGCCACTCGATGGAGTCTGTGGCGGGATGAAACTTGATGCGTCCCTGACCGGATGGCAGCCAAAACACGAGCGCCGCTTGTCCGTCATAAGCATCCTGAAAAGACAGGATCGCCTGCTTTACCGCGTCGCCCAGCCACGTCTCAGCATCCTCCGGCGTCAGCAGGTCGAGGCTGCCTTCCAGGCCCGCGACAACAAGCGTATTGCTGCCGTTGCTCGGCAGGTCGTCCGGCCAATTGCCCACCGCCTGCAAGAACTGGCGCAGGCTCCAGACCTCGCTGGCCACGCACACCTGATTGCGTGCTTCCTCGTCCCAAATCCAGCTGGTGCCGCGCCGCTGCCACACGGTGTCGAGCAGTTGCTTCATAGCGCATACTCCTCAAACAGCGAGCCCTGCGAAGGTTTGGCGGCTTGGCTCGCTGCCCAAGCGTTGTAGATCGACATGGCGCGCGAGGCCGCGTTGCGGCTGGCCTGATCCGGGCCGTTCTTGTGCAACCATTCCAGCAAGGGCTTCAGCGCCACGTGGGGCTTGAAGTTCTCGTTCTTTAGCGTGTCGGAGGCATTGATGCCGCTGTCATCGAAGCACGCCCCAATGAGCACCAGCGCCTGATCCAAGTCAGAAGTCAAACGGCGCTTGTGCTTGCCAGACCATTCGCGGGCGAAGTCCAGCGGATTGACCCGCACAAAGACTTTGTTTTTCTCCGAGCACCAGCCGCGCTGCTCAAACTCGTCCGGTGTCGTGATCGAGCCCTTGAGGAACTTCTGCAACTGGTCACGCTTCATCTCGGTGGCGTTGCCGAAGGTGCGCAGAAACTGGCGCGTGATCGGCTCGGCATTGACCGGCGGCGGCTCCTTGCCCTTGTCGGCATCTTCGTCGATGAGCTGGTTGATGCCGACCAGTGCGTCCCTGACCGAGATCGTGCGCCCCTCGTCGACATAGACCTTGCCGTAGTGGCGGGAGAAATATTCCAGCGCCTTGCCGCGCCGGATCACCTGGATGTCTGCGGCGGGCAGACCTTCCTTGGCATGGTTCTCCAGCATCGCCTGCAGTTGGCGCACGTCGGCCATCACCTCGCGACGCATCCGACCCCAGCTCACTGGCTTGGGTTCTTCGGTGCGCTTGCGACAGACGTGGATGATGTCGTACTCGATGGTCTTGGAGCCGAACTCGCCTTCACCCTTGGTTTCGTCAGAGCGGATCGGATAGGTCGCTTCGAGGTAGTACCCGGCGTCGAACAGCGATTCCAGGACAGCCACCCACGGTTCGTCCTCGCTGTGGTGGAAGGTGAAAGCGAGGATGCCGCTGGGCTTGAGCACGCGATGCGCCTCGCGCCAGCATTGGGTGAGAAGACGTTGGTAGAAGCCGTCGGGGTCTTCCGGCTCTCGCGCTTTGTTCGCGACAGCTTCAAGCGATTTCGGAACGAACTCGGCAGAAAATCCATCCGGATACTTGCCCTTGAGCGCGAGTCTGAGCCAGACATAGAAAAACTCTGACAACTCCGAGTAGTGAAGCAATCCGCCAAAAGGCGGGTCAGTAATCACTAAATCCACGGAGCTATTGGCAATGTGCTCAAGATCAGTCGACGAACATTGCCGCACCTGCGCGCTTGCTAGATGGTCGCCGGGGTATACCTTTTCGCTCTTTCCGGCAGGGGTCAGCTCTGGCGTAGACTTTTTCAGATTCTCGAAAGCGACCAGTTCCCACGGAGTTCTTGCCCATTCACCACCTTCAATTATTGGTGCCACGGCTGACCGCCAAGGTCCATATCCAGTCGGACAAAAAACTCCCACTTCAACTACGGTTGGCTTTGGATGGAAGTTATTGTTCGAAAGTGCTGGCGCGTAGTGATCCTTCGTGACGTGCCAGAAGGAAAACATATTCTGATTGCGAACATACTGCTGGAATGCGCCAAGCACGTACTCGCGAACCTCCCACGAATGATCGCCAGCATTCAGAATCGCCTTCAGCAGTTGCGCATGAACCAATAGCTGCCTGGGGTTGAACATGTCTGACCAATTCAGGTAGCCATGCTGGGGTAGCGGTTGGCGCTGATGAGTCATGTGGCCGAACGGAATCTCGCTTCTGGGCCAATATTCTGCGAGGTCGGAATTCTTGCGCTGTTCCCATTCAGCTTGTGCAGCGTCTAATGCGCGGGAGTCACTAACCGGAAGGAAGAATCTTCCCCCATAGGGGTTTCCTGCTGCTTCCAGTTTTTCCGAATAGCCCTGCACGGCATAAACACTTGCTGGCGCAGTCTTCTTCGTTGCGTCAATTGACGTGACGATCGGCTGTACGGTGCCACACGCTGAGCACGCGAAATTTGCCGCCTTCGGGACGGTACCCACGCTCGATTTGAAAGTGACCTTGGTTTCAGGGCAGATCACTTCATCCGGCAGCTCGCCACGCACCTCCAGTAAACGAATCTTTGATGCACGTTCCTCATTCCAACGCGCAGAGGATGCCGCATCGTCCTGAGCGGAGCCGCCGAAAGGCTGGCCGTTCGCATCCTGCTTTGGCGAACCGGCCAGCCATTGCGGATGCACCAGCAGGCTCAGTTCGACTTTCTTGTTCTTGCCCTTGCCGAGATTAACGAGCGCGGTGTGGCCGCAGTGCGGGCACACGACACCCTTGCGGCGGTCAAGAACAGAGAAAGGTTGTTCGGACGGAGCCACGTACAGAGGAACATCGGGAGCCATCCGCGCTGCCTCTTCCTCGACGTGGAACTCCCCTCCGCATTTGCTGCAGCTGTGTTCCCAGTGCTTGACGCTGAGCGTCTTCACCGCCATCACCGGGCTGCTCATGATCGGTGTGCGGTGGCCGCAGCCGGTCACCTGACAGGGGCCGTGCTTGGCCCAGAAGGTGTAGATGATCTCCGGGCCTTCGTAGCTGTACTCATGCCGTTGCTCTTGGGTGAGGCTGAGCGGATCGAAGTCGGCAGGCATCACCCGCTTGGTCGGTACGTGCGTCCATTTGCCTTTCTCGCCGTTCGGGCCGTCGCAGTAGTAGTACGGCATGATCTGCGGCTTGACCTCGGCCTCGATATCGGCGAGCAGGCGCTGCACCTCCTCCAGGTCGACATTGGCAAGCTCCTGCTTGACCACGAACCACGCAACCGGATTCAGGTCGTTGCCGATCATCTGCATCCCGAGACGGGAGCCTTCGACCAGAGTGGTGCCGCCGCCCATGAAGATGTCGGCCACCTTCAGGTTCTTGAACGCGCCTTTCTTCTGATGGTTGGCGTAGTAGTTATCCCACACCAGCTTGGCCGCGTGCGACTTGTCGTCGGGAGCCTTGGTAGCCGCCGCGATCAACATCGAGCGAAACACGCTGGAACGCCGCCGCGCCCACCACTTTGACATCTGGTAGATCGGCTTACCCGCGTTGCCTTCGATGATTGCGATCTGATTGACCGGCAGGATTGGAAAATCGACTTCCAGGCATGTCTTGGGGCGATTCGGGTCGTTGAAGTCCACTGTTTCCAGTGCGACGGCCTTGCCTGCGCTGACGGCCTTGGCAACCTCTTGGGCGAGTAGTTCTTTTTTGGTGGCCATTAACGTGTTCCCCCAACTGCACCGACAGCCACTTGCGGCTGGAGCCTGGTGCGAAGTTGTTCATAAATTGGAATCTGGATGCCTTCGGCCACCTCCAGGGTAACTGCAAGGCCGTAAGGAATGGCGTCGTCAAGGCTCGCCGTTGCGTCCTTTTTGCAGGCAACGTGCAGCAAAATGCTGTCTCCGTCCCGAAATGCCTCGATTTGTTTTTTCCCTTCAAGAACCTCGTGCTGCACCGTTCCGCGCAAAGCCTGATCATCATCTGCATCTTGGCGCGTAAGTTTTAGAGGTAAATCGCCCCAGCGACCAACTGGGGAGAGTTTCAATTTTGCCTCGCGAAAATTCCGATGATCTGGATTGACGGGACTGAGCCATGCCAACGTCACCACCATTCGACGCCACACCTGACTGCTCGAAAGGTCCGGAGGAAGCGGAAGCCGATACTCGTGAATTTCATTCTCACGAATTTCGCCACACCCTAGCACCGTGCCGCGCTGTTCGGTACACGCCAACACCCGCTCAATTGCAACTGCGCCATAGCCGAGGTAGCGAGCCATCACCTCTTTGAACTGACGTGAGTTTTCGGGTGTTTTCAGCGCAGCAGTGATTGCCTTGCAAGCGTCATCGTCCTGCTTCGCACCATGTACCAGCAGCGCTTTAATGAGTACGGAAATCAGCCCTTGTGGAATGTCCTCTCCGTGCTCCGTGCGCAGCGCATCGAGCACTTCGTAAATGCGCGCTGCGCTGCGCGTGCAAAGGGCTGTGGCATTACTTGTGCCGCGTGTATGAACAGTCTGAGACAATGCGCCAGCCTGATTGCTATCCCAAGCGACTTTCTGTCCTGGAGCACCAAGCGCACCATCGAGGCGATAGAGAGACTGGTTGTTCAGTGCGGGGGTGCGATAAAGCTGGCGACCACCGGGAAACAGTATCTCCGGCTTGACCGAACGGCGAAATCCATGTCCAACCCGTGCAGCAGGGCTAAATAGAGATGCGCTGGGCAACAAGTCTGTGCGCTGCCCCGGATGAAAATTTTCAACGCTATCGGAATGCGTTGCGCCGACAGAAATAGCATTGATCGATTCTGCCGGAGACAGGATTCGCCGCCCGAAAAGTTGTGCCTGAATGCACTTCAGCACATGCGCGACCCTTTTTTCATCGGTCAACGCCAGATAGTCCGGCCCAGACAATCCAATGTCGATAGCGTCCAGATAGTTGCCGGCACTGACGCAGAAAAGCACCCGGTATTTCCACGACAGCCAATCAAGCAGCCTCGCCCAAGGGCTGGGGGTGTGAATGAAAGGGCGTGCCGGGTCGCCGATGGAGAGGTTGATGACGCAGACGCTGGGCGCTTGTGCGGGTACCGCACCTTCACCTTCAAACATCCGCCTGACCGCGCGCGCGATGCGATCCTCAAAGAAAACCTCGTCGGGAACGTGCTCGCTCCGACTCATGGAGTGAGGGTCTGGCTGCATGATGGGCAGCACATAAACCAGACGTGGCAACGGATCGGATTGGCCGTCTACCATCTCACCATGCACGACCAAAGACGCCATCGCCGTCCCGTGCTTTCTCTCACCCGCTTGGTACTGCGCGGAAAGGTTGTCCGGATCGTCAAACAACAGACGCCCCTTCAGCGCCTGATGTTGCACATTGGGAGCGCCATCGAGAATAGCGGCAATGGGTGGCAGATCAACCTCACCCTCGGGAATTTCAGTGTCAACGCCTTCGCCATCTTCTGTCACAGCAAGACTTTGCCCGGTTGGACGGAAGTACATGACGCCATGAAATTTGAAGAGCTGGATGTCAGTATCGTGAGTCTCGGAATCCAGATCGCTCAAGAGCTGCCGGATACGCTCCGCCGGCAGTTCAGCCTTAACCGCATGAAACGAGATTTCCGGCATATCAATGAAGCTGCCCAACGTCCTACCACCGACAGCCTCAAGCAGCGCGATAATGTTGCGTTCACCTTGCGCACGCCTTGCTTCTGACTTGCGATAAAACAGCTCAATCTGACAATGGATCAGTTGCACAGGATTGATGGGATCAAGTAAATCCCGCCAGCGATCCAGCATGCCGGTCTCGCGCAACGCCTCTTCAATACCCCAGCGGCGAATCTGCAACGTCTGGTTGAACACATCGCGCCACTTGGTTTTTCCAGTCGGCAGTGTCTGGTTGTTTTTCCATTGCTCCCACAGCGACAGTAGCTCCCGCATCCCGGTTTCATTGCCGAGCGACAGGAAAATTCGGCCCTTTACCGCTTTGCCGGTGCGCTCCCCTTTGGTATTGCGCTCGAAGAAATCTTCATCGGGTGGAATGTCATCAATATCCCATTCGCCGAGCCATTCCAGTCCAATGGCTTCAATGGCCTGCCGGAATTCGTTAACGCTGCCTGCTATTTCGATAACCAGAACAGTTTCCGGCTCCAAGCCAGCCACAGAACCGCTGACACTGGCTTTGTAGCGATCAAACTCCTGTTGTAGTGCAGCCAGTTGCGCACCCAGTCGAACTACCTGTTTTCCGTGACCCGGAACATGCGGCTGGCTTGTTGGGAAGCCATTGCCTTTGGGTGGCGCGATGGTCTTTGCCTGCGGGAATACCAGCAGAGGAAGAGAATTTGCCATCAGCGATCCGCTCCTACTTTGGCTGTTTCCATGTTCTTATCGGAGGTCGGCTTCAAACGGCCTTTCCATTGCTCCAGCTTCAGCTTGGTCACTTGCTGGGCGTTTTCCGTTTTCATGTCGAGCACCGCCCGGCGAACCACGCCAAGGCAGAACTCCTCAACTTCCGCGAAATTCAATCCCAGCAAATGTTTCGCTAGGGTTTCTGGCTCATATCCAAAATTGACGCTGCACCGCTGTCCAATAGAAGCGATGTACTGCGTTAGTTGCTCGCGAGTCGGGGTTGGTAACTCAATGCGCAATTGAAAACGTCGCCAGACCGCCTTATCCAGAAGCTCGGGATGATTGCTAGCCGCAACCACTACGACATAGTCGGGCATGTCATCTAGCTGCAGCAGCAGGGAACTCACTACTCTTTTTATCTCCCCTGTTTCATGAGTATCACCACGCTCCTTGCCCAGGGTCTCGAATTCATCAAAAAACAACACGCAGCGCTGCGTCCTGGCATAGTCCAGCACACTCTTCAATCGACTGGAGGTTTCGCCAAGATAACTCCCTACTAGCGTCTCGTAACGAATGACGATGAGTGGGTACATCAATTCAGAAGCCAAGGCTTCAGCTAATGTTGTTTTTCCATTTCCTGGTGGTCCTGCAAGCAAGATTCGGTTTCTGGCGCGCAAATTATGTGCATGAAGTAACTCTGAGCGATGCTGTTCTTCTACAAGCTCCTGCACCTGCGCCTTGACTTTTTCAGGCAGCACCAAACTGCTCAGATTGCGCTCGGGCGTAATTTCGTAGAACAACTCTTTGCTTGCGCTGCTACCGTTCATTCTTGCGGCAGGAGGTCGCACGGATTGAACTGCGTTAGCTTGCAAAGCTTTTGCCAGCCGCTCCGCCAGCAACCGATGACCCTTCTGCTTTTCTTCCTGGATCAGACCTTCAGCGACTTTTCGGAACGCAAGCTGATCTCCGCTAGTCGCGGCCTTAAGCAGGTCAACCAACAAATCAGCTTGTGCCATTAGCTAATGCTCCAAAAAATACGCAAGCAGTCATTCATTTGCTTATTTCAACAAACGGCGACAGCACCTCCAGCAACGAGAGGCCGCCGTGCGTCAGCGTGGGGTAGCCGCCCTGGCTGCGCCACTTTCTGCGCCCAAGGGCCAGCAGGTGAGCGCCGTGCGGGCTGTTGATCTGGAGCGCAACCGGCGGCACGAAGGGGCCGGTTTCGCCGGTGCCCGTGGTGCTGCGCCCGCTGGCGAAGGTCTTCTTGAGGAACTGGCCAACCTCGCCATCGGCATCAGGGAAGTAGCCGGTGGCGGCGTAGCCGTGATCGGAGGTGATGACCATCCGCCGCCCGGTGGCCAAGCGCTCGACAAAAGCCCAGAAATCGTCGCTGCTCAGCTGATCGGCGGCGTCGCGGGTCAGCGTGTCGAGGCCCTGGCCCGCGCCTGATCCGTCGTGAACCTTGCTATCGGGCCAGTGGTGCCAGAACACCCAGTTCGGTGCGCTGTTGATCAGCCCCTCGCAGTCCTTCCACGGCATATCGACGCACTCGGTGTGCGCCGGTTGCAGCCTGTGAGCAAGGCCGCCGCCATTGTTTTGGAGCTGGCTACGGCTACCAAAGCCCAGCGCCTGCGCAAACTCGTTGGTTTCGCCGGGCAGCTCGGAGGCGTTCGCGGAGACCTCGTGCAGGGTGAAGCCGCGCTCCTTCGCTCCCTGCAGTAGCCAAGGCAATTCGCGCAACGACAAACCGTCGAGAATCAGCACCGCCTTGGCGCTGTAAGGCTCAGCCCACCAGCGCGCGAGACGATCCGAGGTGCGTTCGACGGTGTCGCCGAAGTCTTGCCATAAGTCCCATCCGCTCGACGACAGGAAGTGATCGAGCGCGCCGATTTCGCGGTCGCGCTTGATGACCTCGCTGGGCGCGTTGCCTGCAGCCAGCAGTTTGGACACGATCTCGACGGCGTTGTCGATGATGACTCGCCACGCGTCATCGGCAGAGCCCTTGGTCAGGCTGTGCAATACCCCGGCGTCGAGTGCCATCAGTTGTCCTCCTTCTCAAGGCTGAGCTCGAAGGTCATGCCATCGGGCAGCTTCTTGAGCAGTTCCTTGAGCTGGGCACCGTTTGCCACAGCCACCTTGATCGAGACTTCGGCCACCTGTGTAGCGGGGCCGATACCCCAGCCTTCGAGCTTGCCGATCAGGTTCAGCGGCGAGGTGGGCGGGTTGCTCAGGGGGATGCGCGGCTTGCTGCCAGCGCCTGTCGAACCGCCACCGAAAATTCCACCGCCGGTCGGGGGCGTACTACCTCCATTTGACGTGTCACCGCCCGAGGGTGGTGGCGGCGCGGTTGTGCCACCACCAAACAAGCCGCCACCGTCCCCGCCCGCAGGCGGTTGTGGTGCGGGCGGCGCTGTGCCGCCAGTGGCCGGCACCGCCGAGGGCCCCATTAGGAACACCTCGTCGAGCTGGCGACCGGTGTAGGACAGCTTCGGTCGCAGCCGCTTCCAAGCCGTGTCCTCATCCTCGCCGGGCTGGGTTTGCAGGTACTCAAGACCACGCAGGTTGATGGCAATCTTGCCCCGCGCGCACAGACGCAGGATGCGCTCCTTCATCGCGGTCTCGCCGAGCCAGGGGATGCAATCCTGGCCCGCCGGGCGAGGCTCTTGCAGCTCGCGCAGCAGTTTGCCAACCGGCGAGTTCTCGGCAGCGGCTTCCAGCACGAGGTCTTCGAAGTCCTCGGGCACGAACAAGTCGTTGACCAGCGCTTCTTCGATGCCCTCGGGGATCTGTGCGCCTTGCTTCTTCAGACTCTCTACGCTGAACATGCATTGGTTCGGGTCGGCGAAATTCCAGCGATGCAGCACAGCGAAGCGGTCGAAGCGCTTCTTCAGGATGTCGCGCAGCGCGCCCTGGTATTCGGTGTGCAGTTTCTTGTACTCGGGGTTCTGGCCGCTCCATTCCTGCGCCTTCATCTCGGCGCGGGCCAGGATCAGCAGGTCGCGGTCTTGGAATGCATTCGATGAGCCGGATCGCGGCAGCAGGAAGCGGATGGTGTTGCGACGCTTCTGCAGGTGATCTTTGAGCCAGCGGCCAAGACGCTGGTCAATGGTGTCGGGCTCTTCCGGCAGCACCAGGATGGGCAAGCGGTCGTCCCAACGCTCGGGCTGCTCGGCTTCGTCCAGTGTTGACCACGGATCGGTCTGCCAAGACTTCGGCAGCGCGATCACGCGGAAGGTCTTGGCCACCTCGTCGGTGCCGCCGATGACGTAGCGAACCTGCTTGGCTAGCTGAGCCTGATCGGAGCCGTCGGTGAACAGCTTGTCGTTTCGTGCGCAGGCCATCAGCTTGGCACGCGGGTTCTCTTCCTCGCGGAAAACCAGTCGGGGACCGTCCTGGTGGATGTTGAAGCTGTTTTCGACGATGGTCGCCAGTTCTACCTGGAACGCGTTGTCGTCCACGGCCTTGTTGCGTGTGATATCGACCTGCAGCGTCGCGGGCTCGGCTCCGGCCAAATTGCCGACGGCAATGGATCGCAGCCACAGCGCACCGACAATCTCTTGCAGGTGCGGGGCGAGGCTGGTGTGGTCGGTCACCGCTTCGGTGACCGAGATGATGTTCTGCTGGGCCTTCGCACGCAGCGTGCGGTGATGCTCGTTCGACACCGAATCCAGCAGCGCGCCGATGCCGGAGGCATCGTCATCCAGCCGGAAATCTGCGGCCGTCAGCACCGGCGCCACCTCGCCACGACTCTTGTAGAGGTTGGCCAGGATGCGGATCATGTCGCGTGTTTCCTGCGCGTCGGTAGCAATCAGCACCTGCTCTTCAAGCAGGCGCAGCAAGTGGGGAGCAAACGGCCAAGAGACCAGAAACTCCTTACGCTTGCGCTCGTGTTCGGCAGCGGGCACCGCCATCAGCCGCAGATAGTCGCTGACGTGGGTTTCGATGAGTGTCGCGATTTGGGGCTTGGTGATCTGTAAGCGATTCGTGAACAGGCGGTGCAACAACATGCGGCGGCGATCTTGCTGCACTCGTTCAGGATTTCCGCCCGCCATGAAGTCGATGGCAACCGGATTGACGCGGTGCACCTGCTGGTAGGCATCGCTGCCGCCGTTGCGAACCGAGATGACAAGGACCAGCAACTCCGGATGCTCCTTGGCGATCTCGGACAGAATCTGGATGAAGTTGAACGCCCAGTTCTTCCAGGGGTACTGCTTGGTGTTGGTCAAGCCGTCGTACCACGTCTGAAATTCGTCCAACAGCAGCATCGTGGGCGTGTGCTGCAACAGCTCAAGGATCAACTGATCGGATGGGATGTCGGTCTTGGCTGCGCCCATGCCTTCCCATTTGCCCTTGATGTAGGTGCCGTGGGGATGGCGCTCGAACAGCAGATCCCACAGGAACTTGTAGCGCTGTCGGTGCAGGCTCTCGCCGATCACCAGCATTCCGCTGCGCAGCGCAATCTTGCCAACTTGCGGATCGCCAAGCGTCGTGGCCCAGGAATTCAGCCACGCACCAGTGGAGGCGGCGTCATTGACGGCGTGGTAGAGAGTGGCCATCAAGTGCGACTTACCAAGACCGCGCTCACCGATCACCACCACCGGACGCCCCTGGTTCGGACCAACGGCCTCAATCCCCTTCAGCAGGTCGTGGGTCGGATACGTGATTTCCAGGAACTCCTTCGCCGCGATCTGCGTCGCGCCGGTGTTCGTATCATTGGAGAGCTCAATGGCTGTCCCTTTGAGGCGCTTGCCCCGAAATTCTTCTCGTAGAGTCAGTCCAAGCATTACTTTCGCTCCCCATTGTTCGATTGGCCCTTGGCCACATCATCCTCGTCGCGCTCGACGTCGAGTCCCTCCATCGACTGCTGCCTGATCCAGCCATCGATGTCCGCACGGGAAAAGCGCCATATTCCTCCCACCTTGAAGGCCGGAATTTTCTTGGCGGCCGCCAAGCGATAGACCGTGCGCTTGCCCACCTTGAGGTAGGCAGCCACTTCATCGAGGGTCAATATCTGTCCGGGCTCGTCTTTCATTATTTCCCCAACCGGTGAGGGTGGCACAGGCGGCAGTGACAATCCTGGCAAGTGTAGAGCAAACTAGTGCAATGCTGAACAGTTAAATGCGCAGTTCGCCGGCGTGAGGTCATCCAGTTCGTGAGGGGATAGCCCCACCACGGGGGCGAGCGTCACGTCGCGTCAAGCCGCCACCGCGGTGACGACGTCGGCCAGCGGAGAGAAGTAGGCGCACCGCGCCAGCAGGGTTTCCACATCAGTGACCGGCCCGTCTTGCTCTAGCAGCCGGATCCTGGACTCCCGGCCCTTGTCCGGAAACGGCGCTACGCCAATTATCGAGGCAAATCCGGTGCACCGCCCGTTCCGATTCTTTGCGGCACACCCAAGCTTCACGCCGCAGCATCCTGCCATCCAGACGACTGTGGAACGGCGTGATGACACCCCTTGGCAACCTGACGAGCGCCTGGCGCCGTGTGCCGGCCCTGGCCTTGGCGCTGACCATCGCGCTGGCCGGCGCATCGCCCGCATCGGCCGGCGATGCCACCGCTGAACACGAGCAACTGGCGGCCCTCGCCCGCCAACTCGAACTGATCGACCGCCTCGCCGAGCACGCCGCCAATACCGCTCCGCAGGAACGTGCCCGCTACCACTTCGACTACGCCCGGCTGCGTGCAGACCTGAAGCGCGTTCGCGCCGGCCTGCAGGACTACCTCGTGCCCCAGCGCGCCCAGCCGCGCGATCCCGTCCCGCTGG
>OFDN01001157.1_pt1 | contig 18421 bp, 20 predicted proteins | sample 1520971 | NCBI WGS metagenome assembly OFDN01 (sample SAMEA94257418, study PRJEB24077) | hot springs metagenome | biome: Aquatic biome; feature: Geographical feature; material: Water | place: India | collected 2012-06-12 | depth 5 m
CGTGCCGTGCCGGTGGCGCCCTTCAGCCTGGTCAATCTGGCCGCCGGGGCCTCGCGCATCCGCTTCGGCGACTATCTGGCCGGCACCGCCGTGGGATTGGCACCGGGGACCCTGGCCTTCAGCCTGATCGGACACCAGCTTGAACGGACGCTGGTGGACCCGACCGCGCTCGATGTGGCACTCCTGGTGGCGGCGGCCGGCGCCGCCATCGCCCTCGGGTGGGGGGCCGGCTGGCTGATGGGCCGGCTGCGGCCGGTCCGGGCCGGGGACAGGACGACCGCCAGCACGACGACCGGCAGCACGACGACAGCCAGCACGACGACAGCCAGCACGACAAAAGAAGGACCGGAGGAGCCGTGATCCGTTTCAGCCGAGACCGCGTCCAGCAGATCGCCGCCGCCCTTCGCGCCGCGCGCGCCGCCCGCGCCGCGCGCCGCACCGACGGGCGCAGCGGCGAGGTGCCGGAGGGGATGGCCGGTCTCTCCATCGCCACCTGGAACATCCATTCCTGCGTCGGGCTGGACGCCCGCTTCGCCCCCGACCGCATCGCCGAGGTGATCCGCGACCTGGATGTCGACCTGATCGGCCTGCAGGAGGTCGGCTGGCACCACCGGGGGGAGGCCGGGCTGGACCAGTTCGCCTATCTGGCCCAGGCCACCGGCATGCAGGCGCACGCCGGCCCTACCAAGCACACCCGCCGCGCCCATTACGGCAACGCCATCCTGACCCGGCTGCCGGTGCGCTCCATGACCGTCATCGACCTCAGCGTCGGGCTGCGCGAGCCGCGCGGCGCCGTCGATCTGGTGGTCGAGGTGGAGGGGCGGGAGGTGCGGGCCATCGCCGCCCATCTCGGGCTCGACCCGTGGGAACGCGCCACCCAGGTTTCCCGCATCCTGGCCCTGGTCGAGCAGCGGCCGGAATTGCCGACGCTGTTCATGGGCGACCTCAACGAATGGACGCCCAACAGCCCGCGCCTGCGCACCCTGGCCGGCAACTTCGAGGACTGGGCCAGCCCGCGCAGCTTCCACGCCCGCATGCCCACCCTGCGGCTCGACCGCATCTATGTCCGCGGCGGCCTGCGCATCCCGGCCTTCGAGGTGGTGCGCACCACCCTGACCCGCCGCGCGTCCGACCATCTTCCGGTGCGGGCGCTGATCGCCGTTCCGTGATCCCCGCGGGGTTCACTTGTATGACAGGTGGCCCGCGACAGATCGCCACTCCCCCCGCCGGTCGGGGATGCCTCGCCGCCTCCAACGGAAGGCCGGAAACTCTTGCGTCATAAGCATTTCGGTGCAGGGCGGGTACGGCTGACGGGGAGTGGCGGGACCAATGATCCGCGCCGGGGCGTTGTTGATTCCGAAGATCAGCGTTGCATCGCAGCAAGCTGTTTGGATAATGCCCGACGGAACAGTTTGTAGTACGTACAAAATGTTGCCGCGCCGCTCCGGCGCACGCGCGACCAGACCATGACGAGGGGCCGTTGCTGTACCACCTGTATGACCTCCAACACGCCGTCCTGCAGCCGGTGCGTCTGATCGCCGGGGCTGCGCAGCACACCTTCCAGAATCCGTTCCTTCCGGCGTCCTACACCGGGATCGGGCGCGCCATGGCGGCCGGCGCCGAGCTTCTGGAGCGCACGACGCGCCGCTTCGACAAGCCCGCTTTCGGCATCAGGACCGCACGGGTGAACGGCGACGAGGTGGCGATCACCGAGCGGGTCGAGATGGAGACCCCGTTCTGCCGGCTGCTGAACTTCCACAAGGACGCCAACGCCGAGCAGCCGACCGTGCTGCTGGTGGCGCCGATGTCCGGCCATCACGCCACGCTGCTGCGCGGCACGGTCGCGGCGCTGGTGCACGACCACAACGTCTATGTGACGGACTGGATCGACATCCGCCACGTCCCGCTCTCCAAGGGCCGGTTCGGGCTGGACGAGTACATCGACCACGTCATCAACTTCGTTCATCACCTGGGCGCCAACACCCACATCATCGCGGTGTGCCAGCCGGCGGTGCCGGTGCTGGCGGCGGCGTCGCTGATGGCGGCGGCGGACGACCCGATCCAGCCGCGCAGCATGACGCTGATGGGCGGCCCGATCGACCCGATGGCGAATCCGACCGTGCCGGTGAAGCTCGGCGCCTCGCGCCCGCTGTCCTGGTTCGAGCGCACGGTGATCACCACGGTACCGGTCTATTACCCCGGTGCCTTCCGGCGGGTTTATCCCGGCTTCATCCAGCTGTCCGGCTTCATGTCGATGAATCTGGACCGCCACATCGGCGAGCATCTGGGGCTGTTCCGCCACCTGATCCGCGGCGACGGCGAATCCGCCGAGGCGCACCGGCGCTTCTACGACGAGTACCTGTCGGTGATGGACCTGTCGGCGGAGTTCTATCTGGAGACCATCGAGACGGTGTTCCAGAAGCACGCGCTGGCCAACGGCACCATGAAGTCGCGCGGGCACGCGGTGGAGCCCTCGGCCATCCGCAAGACGGCGCTGATGACGGTGGAAGGCCAGCTCGACGACATCTCGGCCCCCGGCCAGACGGTGTCGGCGCACCGGCTCTGCTCCAACCTGCCGGAGGAGATGAAGACGCACCACCTGCAGGAGGGTGTCGGCCACTACGGCATCTTCAACGGCCGGCGCTGGCGCGAGCACATCATGCCGCGCGTGCGCGACTTCATCCGCCAGCACAACGCCTGAAGGGTCGGACGACGCGAACGGACGACGCCGGGTCCTCTGGTCCCGGCGTCGTCCGTTTTTGGAACACCCGCATCCGTTGGCCCGTTGCTACCCTCTGCCCCCGTCATCGCGACCGGGGTGGGAACGGGATCGGGCAGCATGACGGAGTGGATCGCCGGGATCGTCAACAACCTGGGCTATGTCGGGATCTTCCTGCTGCTGGTGGTGGCACGGGTGATTCCGCCCGTGCCGGCGGAGACGGTGATCCCCCTGGCCGGCATCGGCGCCGCCCAGGGCGACTTCAACCTCATCCTGATCGGGCTGGCCGGCGGCGTGGGGTCCGCCCTCGGCGAGTTCCTGTGGTATCTGCCCAGCCGTCATCTGGGGCCGGAGCGCTTCCGTGCCTTCCTGCGCCGCCATGGACGCTGGATCGCGCTGCGCCCGGACCAGGTGGGCAAGGCGACGGACTGGTTCACCCGGCGCGGCGGTCTGGCGGTGATGATCTGCCAGCCGGTGCCGGGCATCCGCACCTTCATCTCCATCCCCGCCGGGGCCTGCGGCATGCGGGTCTGGCAGTTCCTGGTCTATTCGATCATCGGCTCCACCCTGTGGATCCTGGTGCTGGCCGGCTGCGGCTATCTAGCCAAGCGCGGCTGGCCGTGGCTGGCCGAATGGATCGGTCCCGGCTCGCTGATCCTGTTCACCGTGCCGGTGGTGATCTACGCCGTCCGCGTCGCGCGCTGGCGCGATCCGGACCCGGACCCCCGACCCGGGCCCGCCTGACACGCGGCGGAACCTCGGCCCCCGGCGGCGGGTTCTTGCAGTCGACGGAACACGATCGACTTCAAGGACGCCTTCGCCATGACACGCATCGCACTGGGTACTTTGAGCAGGGCGGGGTTCGCCGGAGCGGCCCTGCTGGCCTTGGCCGCCTGCGCGGGCACGGTCCAGCCGGCGGCGGAGCTGGGCGCCTCCCGCGAGGCCATCGCCGCCGCCGAGCGTGCCGGGGCCATGGAGCACGCGCCGGTCGAGCTGCAATCGGCGCGCACCAAGCTGGCCGCGGCGGAGCGCGAACTGCAGGACGGCAACGAGGGCCGCGCCCAAATCCTGGCGGAACAGGCCCGCGTCGATGCCGAGCTGGCCGGTGTGCGGTCGCAGCGGGACATCGCGCAGCGCGCCGAGAGCTCCATCCGCAGCTCCCTGTCCGGCAGCAGTGCCCCCACGCCCGATGCGGGCGCCACCGGCAGCACGCTTCCGGGGTCGCGCGGCGGCACCGGCTGGGGCACGGGCCAGTAACGAGGGGAGGGAACGATGATGAAGCTTCGCACGCTTGGCGCCCTGACGCTCGCCGCCGGCACGCTGGCCGCCTGCGCCGGCACCACCGAGACCGCCGGCCTTCAGCAGGCCACCGCCGCCTACCAGTCGGTGTCGACCGACCCCGCGGTCACCGCCAACGCGCCGCTCGAGGTGCGCCGGGCCGAGGAGGCGCTGCGCCGGGCCCAGACCGCCGCCGCCGAGGGGGAGAGCGAGCGGACGGTCAACCACCTGTCCTACCTCGCCACCCGCCGCGCCCAGATCGCCGAGGAGGCGGCCGGGCTGAAGCGGGCGCAGGCGGTGGCCGCCAACCCCAACGAGGTGCGGCTGGCCGCCCGCAACCAGGAGCTGGAGCGCCAGCTCCGCGACCTCCAGGCCCGGCGCACCGATCGGGGGTTGGTGATGACGCTGGGTGACGTGCTGTTCGCCACCGGCAGTGCCGATCTGACGGCCGGGGCGGAGACCCGCATCCAGCGCCTCGCCCAGTTCCTCGAAGGGCAGCCCGGCCGCACCGTGCGGATCGAGGGCTACACGGACGCCACCGGCTCGTCGGAGACCAACCTGCGCCTGTCAGAGCGCCGGGCGGAGTCGGTGCGCGCCGCGCTGCTGGCCCAGGGCGTCAGCCCGACCCGCGTCACCACCCGCGGCTTCGGCGAGGCGCAGCCGGTGGCGTCCAACAGCACCGACGCCGGCCGTCAGCAGAACCGCCGGGTCGAGATCGTCATTTCCGACGACGGCCGCGTGGCGCAGACGCCATAAGGCCGTGCCGTTGCCGGGCTGGCGCCATGCCTGCCCGGCAACGGCGACCCTTCAGCCGACGAGGCTGTCCAGCGACACGAAACGGTCCTCCATCTTGCGCGCCTCCTCCTGGTGGACCTTGAAGACCTTCTCCTTGATCGCGCTGGAGGCGACGAAGTCGGTGTAGGCGCGTTCGAGATGGGCGCGGTAGCGGGCCGCCAGCCCCTCGTCGTCGCTCAGATCCTCGATCCCCTCGTCGCGCGACAGGTAATCGTGAAAGCGCTGCAGGATGTGCAGACGGTTCACGTGCACGATGCGCTGATCGTAGGCGACGCCGAGGAAGCGCAGGAAGTCCTCGGCGGTGTCGAGGTCGTCGAGATCGTCCTTGAAGCTCATGGACCCGGTCCTCTTCATCGGTGGAAAGCGGTCAGTTGGCGCGCCGCGGGGCGTCGCCGGCGGCGCAGAGATCGTTGTCGCAGGCGTTGCCGCAGGTCTCGCAGACCACGCCGGTGAGCGGCTCCAGCCGGGCGCGTTCCTCGGCGGTGTGGGCCTCCAGCCGCGTCTCGATGCGGTTGATGTGGTCCATCAGGCAGGAAATGGCCTTGCCCACCGGGTCCGGCATCAGATGGTGGTCGAGGTCGATGCCCACCTCGGCCAAGCGTTGGCGGCTGTCGCGCCGCACGATGCGACCGGGGATTCCCACCACCGTCATGCCGTCCGGCACGTCCTTGGTCACCACCGAGTTGGCGCCGACCCGGCCATTGCGCCCCACCGTGATCGGCCCCAGGATCTTGGCCCCGGACCCCACCAGCACCCCGTCCATCAGGGTGGGGTGGCGCTTGCCCTTGTTCCAGGAGGTGCCGCCCAGCGTGACCCCGTGATAGATGGTCACGTCGTCCCCCACCTCCGCCGTCTCGCCGATCACCACGCCGGCGCCATGGTCGATGAAGAAGCGGCGGCCGATGCGCGCACCGGGGTGGATGTCGATGTTGGTGATGGCGCGGGCAAGGTAGGACAGGAAGCGCGCCGGCCAGCGCAGGCCGCGCCCCCACGCCTCGTGCGCGATGCGGTGGACGATCAGCGCGTGGATGCCGGGGTAGCAGGTCAGCACGTCGACGGTGTTGCGCGCGGCCGGATCGCGGTCGAAGACGCAGAGCACATCCTCGCGCAGGAGCTGCCAGATGCCCGGCGTCCGCGTGTCATCGACCGGGGTGGTGTCCACATCCATCATCGGGGCCATCGCGGGGTCTCCGGCCGGGGTTGATTGCTCACGCATCGACCATCAGGTCGTGGTGGAAGGCGAGGAGTTCGTCCGCCGTCGGCGGGCGCTTGGCGCGGGTGGCGAGTGCGCGGACCCGCGGCAGGATGGCGGCGGCGGCGCGGTCGTCCACCGCCACGCCCAGCCGGTCGTAGGCCATCTTCACCGCCGCGGTGCCGGAATGCTTGCCCAGCACAATGCGGTGCTCGCGCCCGAGCTCCGCCGGATCGAAGCCCTGGTAGGTGGCGCGGTCGCGCAGCAGCCCGTCGACATGGATGCCCGCCTCGTGGGTGAAGACGGCGTCGCCGACGATGCTCTTGTTGACCGCCACCGGCCGGTTACTCGCCAGCTCCACCAGGGCGGAGATGGCGCCCAGCGCCTTGGGCGCGATGCCGGTCTCGCGGTGGTGCAGCATCTTCAGCGCCATCACCACCTCCTCCAGCGGCGCGTTGCCGGCCCGTTCGCCCAGCCCGTTCACCGTGGTGTTGACGTGGGTGGCCCCACCCAGCACTGCGGCCAGCGCGTTGGCGGTGGCGAGGCCGAGGTCGTCGTGGCTGTGGATCTCGATCTCCAGATCGGTCGCCCTGGCGATCCGTTCGATGCAGGCGCGGGTCTGGAAGGGGTCGAGCACGCCCAGCGTGTCGGCGAAGCGGAAGCGCCGGGCGCCGGCCCGCTGCGCCGTCTCCGCCGCGCGGATCAGGAAATCCTGGTCGGCGCGGCTCGAATCCTCGCCGCCAAGGCTGACCTCCAGGCCCAGGTCGCGGGCCTGCCGGACGCGGCGGTCGATCTCCGCCAGCACCCAGTCGCGCGTGCGGCGCAGCTTGCGGGTGATGTGGATGTCCGACACCGGCATCGACAGGTTGACGAAATCGACCCCGCAATCGAGGGCGGCGCCGAGATCGGTGTCGTGCATGCGGCACCACACCATCAGCCGCGCCTTCAGGCCGAGCGACGCCACCGCGCGGATGCCGTCCCGCTCCTCCTCGCCCATGGCGGGGATGCCGATCTCCAGCTCCGGCACGCCGGCCTCGTCCAGCGCGCGGGCGATGGCCGTCTTCTCGTCGATGGTGAAGGCCACGCCGGCCGTCTGCTCACCGTCGCGCAGCGTGGTGTCGTTGATGGTGACGAAGGCGGGCTGGCGCATGGGACGTTCCTGAGCTGGGCCCCCACCCAACCCTCCCCCACTCTCGCGGGGGAGGGCTTCTTCTTCCCCCTCCCCCGTCGAAGATGGGGGAGGGCCGGGGTGGGGGCCGGGTGCGGCAACGCTTACGAATAGACCGGCACGAATTCCTTCGGCCGGGCCGCGTCCTTGGCCCAATAGGGGGACAGGCCGCGCAGACGGTCGATGATGCCGGGCACCACCTTGATAACCGCGTCGATCTCCGCCTCCGTCGTGTCGCGCGACAGCGAGAAGCGGGTGGCGCCGTGGGCGGCGGTGTAGGGCACGCCCATCGCCCGCATCACGTGGCTGGGCTCCAGCGAGCCCGAGGTGCAGGCCGAACCGGACGACGCCGCGATGCCCGCCTCGTTCAGCAGCAGCAGGATCGCCTCGCCCTCGATGTACTCGAAGGCGATGTTGCAGGTGTTGGGCAGCCGGTGGTCCGGATTGCCGGTGACGAAGCAGTTGGGCACCGCCGCCAGCAGCGCCGTCTCCAGCCTGTCGCGCAGCGCCTTCACCCGGGTGTTCTCGTCGGTCATGTGGACGAGCGCGAGTTGAGCCGCCGCCCCCAGACCGACGATGCCCGGCGCGTTCTCGGTGCCGGCGCGGCGCGAGCGCTCCTGGTGGCCGCCGCGCAGCATCGGGCGGAAGCGCAGGCCACGCTTGACGTAGAGCGCGCCGATGCCCTTGGGCGCGTGCAGCTTGTGGCCGGACAGCGACAGCATGTCGACCGCGCTGTCGGCGAGCTTCATCGGGATCTTGCCGACCGCCTGCACCGCGTCGGTGTGGAACACCGCACCCACGGCCTTCGCCAGAGTCGCCAGCTCCTCGATGGGGAAGATCGTGCCCGTCTCGTTGTTGGCCCACATGATGGAGACGATGGCGACATTCTCCGACAGCGCCTTCCTGTAGGCGTCCATGTCCAGGTCGCCCTTGCCGTCCACCGGGATGCGGTGGATGGTGTAGCCGCGCTTCTTCTCCAGGTAATCGCACAACGCCAGGATGGCGGGGTGTTCGACCACGCTGGTGACGATCTCCTTCTTCTTCGGGTAGGCCTCGATGGCCGACAGGATGGCGGTGTTGTCGCTCTCCGTCCCGCCGGAGGTGAAGACGATCTCGCTGTCGTGGGCGGCGCCCAGCAGAGCCTGCACCTGCTTGCGCGCCCACTCGATCTTGCCGCCCACCGCGGCCCCGAAGCCGTGCATGGAGGACGGGTTGCCGAAATGCTCGGTGAAGAGCGGCAGCATCTCCGCCAGCACGTCCGGATCGACGCGGGTGGTGGCGTTGTTGTCGAGATAGATCCCGGTCATGGCCTCACACCCCCGCCGGCATCAGGGAGGCGGGCTTCACCCGGACGAACTCGCCGAGCTTCTCCACCAGCTTCATCTGCACGCCCATCATGGTGCCGGCCGACTGCGAACAGCCGGAGCAGGCGCCGCTGAGGCGCACGTAGATGTCCTTGCCGTCGATGTCCACCAGCTCCACGTCGCCGCCGTCCTTCTGGACCTGCGGGCGGATCTCCTCGATCGCCATCATGATGGCCTGCATGCGCTGCACGTTGGTCATCTTCGGCGCGGCGGTCGGGGCGGCGGGCTTTGGCTTCAAGGGCGTGATGGCGTCCAGCCCCACGGTGCCGGGGGCGTGGCTCTTGGCGGGCTTGAGCGCGCCGGTCTTGGCGAGCACCGTGTCCAGCACATCCTCGATCTTCTCGTGGCAGGTCTGGCAGGAGCCGCCGGCCTTGGTGTAGTGGGTGACTTCCTCCAGCGTGGTCAGGCCGTTGACGGTCACCGCGCGCTCGATCATCGCCGCGTCGATGCCGAAGCACTTGCAGACCAGCTCGCCTTCCTCGTGGTCGTCGTCCCACTCCTCGCCCTTGTAGGCGGCGATGGCGGCGCGCAGCGCCTCCGCCCCCATGACCGAACAGTGCATCTTCTCCGGCGGCAGGCCGCCGAGGTAGTCGGCGATGTCGCGGTTGGTGAGGCTGAGCGCCTGGTCCACCGTCTTGCCGATGATCATCTCGGTCAGCGCCGAGGAGGACGCGATGGCCGAGCCGCAGCCGAAGGTCTGGAAGCGCGCGTCCTCGATCACCTCGGTGTCGGGATTGACGGTCATCATCAGCTTCAGCGCGTCGCCGCAGGTGATGGAGCCGACCTCGCCGACCGCATTGGCGTTCTCAAGAACGCCCGCGTTCTTCGGGTTGAAGAAGTGTTCCTTGACCTTGTCGGTGTAGTTCCACATGACGGCTTGCCTTTCCGGGTTGACCGGGCGTGGGACGGATGGGGTTCGGGGGGCGGGTCAGTGCGTCGTGCCGCAGCCGCCGGCCGACGGCGTGCTGGAGCAGGAGCCGCCGGCCGACGCCCCCGACGAGAAGGACTTGCCGCAGCCGCAGGAGCCGGTGGCGTTGGGGTTGTCGAAGCGGAAGCCCGCCCCTTCGATCCCCTCGACGAAATCGACGACGACGCCGGTCAGCAGCGGCTGGCTCGCCGGATCGACGAAGATGGTCACGGGGCCGAAGGTCAGCACCGCATCCTCCTCGCCCGCCTGGGCCTCCAGGCCCATCTGATATTTGTGGCCGGCGCAGCCGCCATCGAGCACGGCGATGCGCAGCCCCTTGGCTGCGGCCGACTTCGCCAGCACCCGCTCCAGAGTGGTTACCGCCGCATCGGTCAGGGTCACCATGTCCAACGCTCCTCGCACACTGGTCCGAACGATTGACCGGGTAGAAGCAAAGCGCGGGCCAGTTTGTTAACAGGCTGGAATCACTGGAATTGTCAGGTCGGGGTGAGGTGCGACAGACTGGCGCGTTTCCGACATTGTTGGATTCGTGACAGGCCGGACGTGGCCGTTTCCCTTGGTGCTGCGGCGGAACGACGCATGGCCCTGCGACCCCTTGCCGGCTGGCGTGAAGCGGCCATAACCATGGAAAATGTAGGGTCTTGACGCTGCCCGGCCGACGGAGATGGACATGGAACGCCCCATCGAACTGCGCATCTCCAATGGCCGCATGGCCTTCGGCGACGTCCCGGAGCATGTGGACGAACGGCTTCAGGCGGCCGTGCTGGCCCGCGGGAACCCGACCGCGTGCGAGGCGCTGCTGTGGGAGGCGCACCGGCTGGCGCCGCGCGTGCTGCCGGTCTTCTACGCGCTCTACAAATTCTACTTCAACCGCAAGCGGCTGGAGGAGGCGGAGCGCGTGGCCCTCATCGGCCTCGACGTCGCCGCCCAGCAGATCGGCATCCCCGCCGACTGGCGCCAGCTCACGCCATCCAGCGCCGACTGGACAGCGGAAGGGCCGCAACGCTTCTTCCTCTTCACCCTGAAGGCGCTGGCCTTCATCACGCTGCGCCGCGACCGCCTGCCCGACGCCCTGGCCATCCTCGCCAAGCTCACCGAGATCGACCCCGGCGACCAGGTCGGGCACGGGGTGATCGCGGCGATGGCGAAGGGAGTGGAGGGGGAGTGAATTGATTTATTTTCATTTTCGTTATAGATTTTGGACGATAGGCAGGAATTTAGTATCGAGATATTGATCCCGCATCGGAAGATTCGCGGGAGGGAAAGGGGGCGGGATGGCTGGGAAGCTAATATTTCTATCTCACATACATGAAGAAAGCGAATTGGCTAAATCTTTCAAAGGTGCGCTTGAAGATGAATTTGGGGGATTTGTAGACGTTTTTGTGTCTTCTGACGGGAAAAGCATTCCTGCCGGATCGAATTTTTTGAAGAAAATCGAGAGCGGACTAATAAACTGTATCGGAGCGGTTTATCTTATTAGTCCTAAATCTGTAAAGAGAAACTGGGTCAATTTTGAGCTTGGAGCTGTTTGGATCAGAAATGCAATGAGTTTGGCCGCAGGGAACCAAGAAATTCCTGCTATACCGATATGCCATTCGGGAGTTACTCCGGAAAGCCTGCCTTCGCCGATCAATAATCTGAACGCAGTTATTGCGAATCAGTCGTCTCAATTGGAAGGAGCATTTCGATCATTGCAAGCGTCGGTCGGTGGCAGGGGGAAACTTCGGACAGATTTTGACGAACTTGCAACGCAAGTCTCCGCTTTCGAGTTGCGCTACACCCTTGGAAGCAATTACATAAAAGTATTCGAAGCAGTAAGAATGGGCATTACGCAGAGAATGCATTTTATAAATTGGTGTATTTCAAACAAAAATATGGACGATGCGAAAATACCGTTTAATTTTTTGCCAAGAGATACCATAAAAATACTGATAAATCTTCAAGATAACGAACTCAAGGGGCACTTTTTCATTCGTACTTCTAGTTATAGGATTGTTACAAATGAAGCTGGTATGGAAGATGGTTCATCTGGTGAAATGACATTCAAGATAAGCTCCATCCTGAAGGTCAAAGATCAGATCATGGAATGAATTTTGAGGGACTATTATTCTGCGTATAATATATTAGAAAGTGTTTAATTTTTCTGTGATATTTCCCCGAAGAACGCCGCCCCTCGCGATGCACCTGTCGCAGACAGGAACGCGGCAATCGAGCAGGCGGTCTTGAGCGCAGAGCAGGCAGACGCGCAGGGTGCGTCAGCCAATGCGGGAGCATCCGTGCCATGTCCACGGAACCCGGGCCGCGGCGGCGGCTCGACATCGACCATCTGCGGGCGCTGGCGGTGCTGCTGCTGGTGCCGTTCCACACCGCGCGTCTGTTCGACCGCGAGCCCTGGCACGTCAAGCACGCGCAGACCGTTCCGGTCGCCGACACGCTGGTCGCGCTGATGAACCAGTGGCACATGCCGCTGCTCTTCCTGCTGGCCGGCATGAGCGGTGTGCTGGCTCTGCGGACGCGGCCGGTCGGCGGTTTCCTGCGGGAACGGGTGGGACGGCTGCTGCTGCCGCTGCTGGTCGGCATTCCCGTCCTGGTGTTCCCGCAGGTCTATCTGGAGCGGACCGCGCACGGCATGGCCGGGCGCATGAGCCCCATCGATGTCGAAGGCGGGCCGCTCGATTTCTTGCCGGCGTTCTTCACCTGCTGCTACCCGGCGGCGAACTTCAGTTACCATCACCTGTGGTTCCTCTGGTACCTGTTCGCCTATTCGGTGCTGCTGGCGCCGCTGCTCTCCTGGATCGCCCGGCGCCCTTCGGCCGGGGGCTGGAGCGGCTGGGGCGTGGCGGTGCTGGGGCTTCCGGTGGTGGTGGCCGAGGTGGGGCTGCGGCCGCTGTTCCCGAGCACCCACGCCTTCATCGACGATTGGGCGAACCACGTCCACTTCGTGACACTGATCCTGCTGGGGGCCCTGATCGCCACACACCCGGCGCTGGAGGACCGCATCACGGAGCGGCGCCGGGCGTGGCTGCTGGGCGCGCTGCTGCTGACCGGCCTGTGGGTGCTATCCTGGGCGCAATCCCTGACCGCCGATCCCGACACCGGCCGCCGGCTGGCCCGGGGCCTGCGCAGTGCGGGGGAGTGGTTCTGGCTGCTGGCCTTCCTGGGCTACGGCCGGCTGTGGCTGGACCGGCGCCTGCCCTTCCTGACCGACTTCGCCCGCCTCGCCCTGGTGTTCTACCTCGTCCACCAGACGGTGATCGTGGCGCTGGGCCGGGTGTCCGCCGGGTGGGGGGCCTGGCCCCTGGCGACCTACGTCACCATCCTGCTGGTCGCCACCGCCATGAGTCTGGGGCTCTGCCGTCTTCTGGACTCGGGCGGGTGGACGCGGGTGCTGGTCGGGCTCAAGCCGTCCGGCTGACGGGGTGGCCGCGATCCTGCGACATGTTGACGCGGCCCTTTCGTGGTTCGGCCGGGTGGGCATATTACCGTATTCTCATTGACGCGCGCCCTTCGAAAGTGACGTCCCCATGACCTCGTCCCTCACCATCCGCATGAAGCTGCTCGGCTTCGTCGTGGCCGCCGCCCTGGCCAGCGTCGCCATCGCCGGTGCCGCGCTCTATCTGAATTACGGCCGCATGCACCACGACCGCACCGAAGCCCTCCGCTTCATGGTCGAGGCGGGGCACAGCATGGCGGCGCGGTTCGAGGCCGAGGCGGCCGCCGGCCGGATGACCCGGGACGAGGCGCAGGCCCGCTTCAAGGAGGCGCTGCTCGCCGTCCGCTACAGCGGCGCCGAGTATCTGTTTGCCCACACCTACGCCGGCGTCGGCTTCGCCCACCCCAGCGACCAGTTGATGGGCAAGGACGTCAACGGCATCAAGGACGGCAACGGCAAGCCGATCATTCCCGCCCTGGTGGCGCTGGTGAAACGCCAGGGCGAGGGCACCTACGTCTACGACTGGCCGCGCACCATGGGCGGCAGCGATCTGGCGCCCAAGCTCGCCTACGCCAAGGCGTTCGACCCCTGGGGCGTGTTCATCGGCACCGGCGTGTTCATCGACGACATCCGCTCGGCCTTCATGACCCAGCTGTGGACGCTGCTGGGGGTGGTCGCCGCCGTGGCGCTGCCGGTGGTCCTGCTGCTGGCCCTGGTCGGGCGCAACATCAGCCTGACGATCGGCGGGCTTGCCGAAAGGATGCACGCGCTGGCCGCGGGCGACCTTGGTGTGACCGTGCCCGAGGCCGGACGCGGTGACGAGCTGGGTGCCATGGGCAAGGCGCTGATGGTGTTCAAGGAGAACGCCGTGGAAAAGGCGCGGCTGGAGGAGCAGCAGGCGGCGCTCGCCCGTCGGGCCGAGGAGGACAAGCGCGCCGCCATGGCGGAGCTGGCCCGCAACTTCGAGCAGACGGTGGGCGGCGTGATCCGCATCGTCGCCGAAGAGGCCGGCAGCATCGAGGCCCGGGCGCAGCGGATGGTGCAGGAGTCCGATCGCACCGGACAGCTGGCGACCACCGTCGCGACCGCGACGGAGGTGACCTCGGCCAATGTGCAGACGGTGGCGTCCGCCGCCGACCAGCTCTCCAGCTCCATCGCCGAGATCAGCCGGCAGGTCGGCCAGTCCTCGCAGATCGCCCGCGACGCCGTCGGCATCGCCGAGCGCGCCAACGGCAAGGTGGAAGGACTGGCGGTCGCCGTGGAGCGGATCGGCGCTGTGGTCGAGCTGATCAACTCCATCGCGTCGCAGACCAACCTGCTGGCGCTGAACGCCACCATCGAGGCGGCGCGGGCCGGCGAGGCCGGCAAGGGTTTCGCGGTGGTTGCCGGCGAGGTCAAGCAACTCGCCAGCCAGACCGCCAAGGCCACCGAGGACATCGCCGCCCAGGTGTCGAACGTCCAGGCCGTGACGGGCGAGGCGGTGGGCGAAATCCGCGACGTCGTGCGCATCATCGGCCGCGTCAACGAGGTCGCCGCCTCCATCGCCTCGGCGGTCGAGGAGCAGGGCGCCGCGACGCAGGAAATCAGCCGCAACGTCCAGCAGGCGGCGGCCGGCACCCAGGGCGTGAGTGCCAACATCGCGGAGGTCAGCGCCGCCGTCGGCTCCAGCGGCACCGCCGCCAAGGAGGTGCTGACCTATGTCCGGCAGCTCTCCACCAACGCCGGTGCGCTGAGCGGCGAGGTGGCGCGGTTCCTTGGGCGCCTGCGCATGGCGTGACGGTGCCTACCCCTCCGCCCCGAAGCACACCGCTCCCGCGGTGCACGCGTCGCAGTCGGCGACGCGGCAGGCCAGCAGGCCGTCGCGGGCGCAGAGCAGGCGGTAGAGCAGGGTCCGCCACCGGGTGCCCGACCGGTTGCGCGCGGCCAGCGGCTCGAAGTGGCGCTCGAACATGGCGGTGAGCTGGCGCCGACCGGTCAGGCCCAGCTCACGCCACAACGGCCCGCTGTCAAGGCAGGCGCGGGCGACCATGACGGCCAGCCAGACCTCCTCCTCCGCGCCGACGGAACGGTGCTCCAGCAGGATGTCGGTCAGGTCGGCCGCCTCCGCCGCCAGCAGGGCGGTGAGCGGGCGGCGCGAAGCCCCCGGAGCGTACCGCCGGTCGCACAGCGCCATGGGAAAATAGCGCCCCATCAGCGCGACCAGCCCCGCGACGTCCAGCCCCAGCGGGTCGAATTCGCCGACATCCCGACCGGCCGGCCAGCGGTGCGCGAGGATGCGCGCGAACAGGTGCGCGTCCGCGACGTTACACCGGGTCTGGTGCGCGGTCAGCCAGCGGTAGAGGGCGTCCGGGCCATGCGGCTCGGCCGGCATGTGCATGTCCATGGGCGCGCCTCCACAGTGCGGAATCGCCGGGCGGGGACCGGCCTTTGGCCGGTGGGCCGGAACCGGCCTCCGGCCGGTGGGGGTCAGGCGGCCAGGGGCCGGTGGGTGATGCAGCTCTTCGAGCAGACCTTGGCGCAGCTCTCGCAGCCGATGCAGTTGGCGCCCTCCTTGATGCTCATCACCTTCTTCTCGGCCTCGTCGTCGAAGGCGTCGACGATGTCGCCGTCCTCGGTGATGCCGATCAGCTCCAGCACGCCACGCCCGCAGACCTTGAAGCAGCGGCCGCAGCCGATGCACTGCTTTTGGTCGATGTCGTCCACGAACTTGGGCGTCCAGGCCTTGCCGCCGCGGGTGGTGCCGCTCACGAAGTCGCTCATCGGGGTGCTCCTCGGGTTGTCGTGGGGGGGGGGAGGTGTCGGTTATGAGCCCCCACCCAAACCCTCCCCCATCGTCGACGGGGGAGGGCTCTAACCGGGGAGGGGTGGGGGCCCGATGCGGGGAGGTCACTGTAGCGCGACACCTGGTTTGACACATTCGGACACTTGGTTTGACACCGGTTGCAGCGCGTTTCAAGGCTTCGTGAACACCCCTTCACCCTACACGGTCCAGGTCTTGGTCTCGATGACGTTGTCGGTGCGCGACCACGGGATCTCGGTGGCGGTGAGGAGCGTTGTCCACGCCGAGCCGTCGGGGCTGATGCGGATCGTGGCGTTGCGGGGCGGCTCGCCTTCGATCAGCGCGCCGACCGACACCATGCTGGTGATGGCGACGGTGGTCGGACGGGGAAGGACGCGGGCGCCCAGGTCGAGCGTGAGCGTGCCGCCGCTCAAGTAAGGCGCGCTCCAGCGGCTGGAGCTGGCGATGGCGCCGAACGCCCGCCACGCGCTGGCGCTGTCCACATCCGCCGTCGCGACCATCGGAGGCGGGGCCGACGGGCCGGTCATCAGCCGCCACGGGTACGGGGTCCCGGCCGCGGTCAGGCGGAGCGCCAGCAACAGGAGCGGCACGTTGTTGAATGCACCCGACAGCGTCGCCCGCACGTACCGGTACGGACGGCTTGCCCCACACAGCGGCGCCAGCACTCAGCCCCCCACCGACAGGAACATCGGCCCGGCGGCAATGGTGGTGCCGCCGTCGCGCGTGGCGAAGACCAGCCATGTGCTGGCCGTGCCCGCCGCCAGCGGCGGCGGTGCGCCGCCGTCCCATGTGACCGCCGCCGGCCAGGTGATGGTGTGGTCGCCGCCGCCCTCGATCTCCACCAGCCACATCGCGCTGCCGGTGGCGGGCAGACCGGTGAAGGACACCGTACAGGCGGCGGCCGCCTTGAAGCGCGTGTGCACGGCGGCGGCGAAGCTGACGGCGACGGCGCCGGACTTGGAGCCCTGGTCCGAGAACGCGCCGGCGAGGCCGCGGTACGGCCCCTCGGTCGAGGTGCCGGCCGCCTGCATGGCGCCGGCGACGCGCGGTACATGGCCAGGCCCCATCAGCCCAGCTTTGAACAGGGTGGCGACGCCGAATCTCATGCAAACGCCCTCCGCGGGTTGGTCGGGTGGACGACGAGGGGAGCGCAGGCGACGACGATCGCGGCGTGCTCGGGGTGCGCCTCGGCCAGCCGCAAGTTGGCATGCCAGCCTTCAGCGCAGACGGCCGGCTCCAGTTGCTCGCCGGTCTCCGGCACCAGCAGCGCGGGCGTCAGCACGAGCGGTCCGATCGGGTCCAGCGCGTGGTGATGGCTGGCAGCCAGCCAGCATGGGGCGCCGTCCGGGTCGGTGCCGCGGAACCACGGCAGTGCTGCGGCAAGCTCGGCCTCGGTGGCGGCGCGCAGGCGGAAATCGATGGTGTCGTCCATGGGTCAGCCCGCCGTCAGGAGTTGCAGGGTGGAGTTGGACAGGCCACGAGGCCAGCCGGTCGCCCGGTGCAGCCAGGCGGTGCCGGCCGCGACAGTGTCCGCGGCCAGCCGCAACGTGGTCACGGTCGGCACCGTGCCGGACGTGTCGGTCACGGCGGCGCCGCCGTCCAGCGACCCGGCGAAATCGGCCGCGCGGATGCGGACCGCCGCCCGGAAGCGCGTGTTCGCCGACACGGCGCCGAGCGTCGCGGACACCTGCGAGGCGCCACCGGTCACCACCACCAAGCGGACGGAGCCGGAGGCGCACTCGATGGTGACGCGGTTGGTGGTGCTGCCATCGTCCAGTTGCAGCAGGGTCGTCGTGATAGCGGTGCTCGGCACCTCCGCCTCCAGATACAGCGTCCCCTCGGTCCCGGACCACCACGCCATGTCCGACAGTGCACACACGTCAGCCGCGCGCGTCACCGTGCTGGCCCCCGTCGGTATGTAGCTGGTCGCAGACGCACCAGCTTCCGCTTGCACGCCCCAGATGGAGGCGCTTGCCGTTCCTGCTCCGGTGTTGGGGTAGAAACGCATTGTGAGCGTTTCCGGGCTGGCGGCGACGAAACTGAATTGCGCGCGGCCCCACCCGCGCGGCAGTTGCGTGACGGTGCCGGAGCCAGACGTGACGGACCAAGTGCCACCGAACGCGAGACGCAAGTCGGCCACACTCGCACCATGGAACGCGCGGGCCCACATGCTCGGGGCGCTGGTGGACCAACAAAAGAACGACACTGTGTAAGTGCCGGCGGAGGAAAGGCTGATGGTCTGGTCGAGATAATTTCCGCTGGTACCTTCCAGCGTAGCCGCGGTCGTGGCGCCGGTCGGCGCCAGCGTCGTGTTGGCGCTGCGGGTCAAGCCGGTGTTGGTCCATGGCGACCCCGTCAGCTCCTCCGATTTCACGCAGAGGTTCGCCGCCGTCGCCCCGATCAGCAAGCCCCGCGAGCGCCCCGTCTCCGGGTCGTGGTCGATGCGCGGCACGCCGGCCACCGCGGTGCGCAGCACGCCGGCGGCGTCGTAGTAGGTCGCGGTCCCGAGCCGGCTGAACATGCCCGCCGGCAGCCCCATCGGGTCGGTCGGCACCAGGTCGAGCGACGCCGGCACCCCCGCGATTTCCTCCGGCTCCAAGGGGTAGGCCGCGCCGACCGCCGTCACCGCCGCGGCCTCGGCCGCGAGGCGGGCGGTCTGGGCCAGCATCAGGCGCAGGTCGAAGTCGCGGCTGTCGACGTGCATCCGTCCGGCGTTCAGGCGGGCATGGTCCAACAGGTCGTCC
>OFDN01001159.1_pt1 | contig 18387 bp, 26 predicted proteins | sample 1520971 | NCBI WGS metagenome assembly OFDN01 (sample SAMEA94257418, study PRJEB24077) | hot springs metagenome | biome: Aquatic biome; feature: Geographical feature; material: Water | place: India | collected 2012-06-12 | depth 5 m
CGAGCGCAGGTTCGAGCCTGTCGAGAACCGAAGTCGAGAAGGGGTTGCCCCAAACTCAGGGTTCTCGACGGACGCTTCTCGACAAGCTCGAAGCTGCTCGAACCGAACGGTTGAGGTGGGAATGCAGCGCTCCAACCCGGCCGTCAGCCCGGACTCGATCCGGGGTTCCGCCTTATTTCCGGCGGTCGGGAAGAAGCGGGACCCCGGATCAAGTCCGGGGTGATGAAGAGGAGCGTAGCGCCGCTACCTTACCCTCACCCTGCCTCTTGAAACTGCAGATTCGCCAACCGCGCATACAGCCCGCCTTGCGCGATCAACTCGCCATGTCGGCCGCTCTCGACGATCCGACCCTGATCCATCACGATGATCCGCGACGCCGCGCGTACCGTCGCCAGCCGGTGCGCGATGACGAGGGTCGTCCGGTTCGCCATCAGCCGGTCGAGCGCATCCTGCACCAGCCGCTCGCTCTCGGCATCGAGCGCCGAGGTCGCTTCGTCCAGCAACAGGATCGGCGCGTCGCGCAGCAGCGCGCGGGCGATCGCCACCCGCTGCCGCTGGCCCCCCGACAGCCGTGCCCCGCCTTCGCCCAGATAGGTGTCGAGACCGTCGGGCAAGTCGCGCAGAAACGCACTGGCATTGGCGGCATCGGCGGCGGCCCAGAGCTGTTCGTCGCTCGCATCCCAGCGGCCGTAGCGCAGATTGTCGCGGGCGGAGGCGGCGAAGATCACGGTTTCCTGCGGGACCATCGCGATCCGCGCGCGCACCGCCGCCGGATCTGCATCGCGAACATCGACGCCATCGACCGCGACGCGGCCGGCTTCTGGATCGTAGAAGCGTTGGATCAGCTGGAACAGCGTCGACTTGCCGGCACCCGACGGGCCCACCACCGCCACCGTCTCCCCCGGCGTCACGTCGAGCGTGAAATCGGTCAGCGCGGCGACTTCCGGGCGGGTCGGATAATGGAAGGTGACGCCTGCGAACGCCACCGCGCCGCGCGCCGGTTCGGGCAGCGCGACCGGATTGGCCGGCGCGGCGATGACCGGGCGTTGCGCCAACAGGTCGGCCAGCCGCCCGGCGGCACCCGATGCACGCAGCAAATCGCCATAGACTTCGGTCAGCGCGCCGAACGACCCGGTCACCAGCGCAGCGGTCAGCACGAAGGCGGTGATCGCGCCGCCGGTCGTCCGCCCCGCCGCGACGTCGCTGACCGCATCCCACATGATGAGGGTGATCGCGGCGAACAACATGCCGATGACGAAGGCGGTCATGATCGCCCGCGTCGCGAACCGTTTCTTGGCGGTGGCGAAGCCGCGATCAACCGCATCGGCGAAGCGTTCGCTCTCGCGGCGTTCCTGCCCGAACGCCTGCACGATCTTCATCGCGCCCAGCGTCTCCGACGCGACCGTCCCGATGTCGGCGATCCGGTCCTGGCTGCTGCGCGACAATTTGCGCACCCGCCCGCCCAGCCACATGATCGGCAGCACGATCACCGGGATGCCGACGATCAGGTAGAGCGTCAGCTTGGGTTGCAGGCTGAAGAGATAGATGACCCCGCCGACGCCGACCAGCAGGTTGCGCAGCGCGACCGATACGGTGGTGCTGACGATCCCCTCGACGATCGCGGTGTCGGCGGTCAGGCGCGACGCGATCTCGGACGGGCGGTTTTCCTCGAACCAGCCGGGCGACAGTGTCAGCAGGTTGCGATGCACCGCCAGCCGCAGATCGGCGACGGTCCGTTCGCCCAGCCACGACACGAAATAGAACCGCCCGGCGGTCGCGATCGCCAGCACGACGACGACGCCCAGCAGCCCTTCGAAATAGACGCCGATCTCGCTGACGCTCGCCCCTTCGGCAAAGCCGTTGTCGACCACCTTCTGAAAGGTGCGCGGGATCCACAATGTCGCGACCGCGGCGGTGACCAGCGACACCAGCGCGCCGACCAGTTGCAGCTTGTAGCGGATGGTGAAGCGCCAGATCAGCCGGAGCGCCGGCAGCATCTTCGCACGATCGGGGGCAGGGGGCGTGTCGGCCATGGCGCTGCCTAGCGCCTGGGGCGGGCGACCGCAAAGGGAACCTCCGACCCCGTCATTGCTTCAACGTATCGAAGGGACGCGATGATGTGTCCACGCATGCGCTTTCAGCGCAGGGACAGATTTGGCGTGCGACGTTCGAAGCGTTGCCGATGGCAACGAATCGCTATATTTTCACTGGTACGGGTAGTCCCCGTCAGAGAAGGTCCGGGGATGCCCATGTTGTACGACGCTTATGAATGGCAACGCTCGCTGCTGGCCGGGGCCAGCGCGATGGCGAATTTCAGCGCGGGGCTGTTGCAGAACCCCAGCAATCCGTTCGCCTATTTCGGTGGTGGCCCGGTGCTGGGATCGGCGTTGCAGGTGTTCGCCCATGCCGCCGCGCCGCGCGGCAAGCCGGCCTTCGGCCTCACCACCACGACGATCGACAGCAAGCCGGTGGCGGTGCGCGAGGAGATCGTGCTGCGCCGCCCGTTCGGGCAGCTCAAGCGCTTCGTCCGCGAAGGGGTGGAGGGCAGCCCCAAGCTGCTGATCGTCGCGCCGATGAGCGGCCATTATGCGACGCTGCTGCGCGGCACGGTCGAACGCATGCTCCCCTTCGCCGATGTCTACATCACCGACTGGCGCGATGCGAAGCTGGTGCCGGTCGGCGACGGCAGCTTCGACCTCGACGACTATATCGACTATGTCATCGCCTTCCTCGAAAAGATCGGCGAGACGGGCGATGCCCGCGCGCATGTGCTGGCGGTGTGCCAGCCCTCGGTCCCGGTCTATGCCGCGACCGCGCTGATGGGGGCGGACGAGCATCCCAACCGGCCGCGCACGCTGACCATGATGGGCGGGCCGATCGACACGCGGCAGGCGCCGACCGCGGTCAACATTCTGGCGACCGAACGGCCGCACGCGTGGTTCGAACAGAATGTCATCGCGACCGTGCCGATGACTTATCCCGGTGCCGGTCGCCGCGTCTATCCGGGCTTCCTGCAGCTGGCCGGCTTCATGAGCATGAACCTGGGCAGCCACATGATCTCGCACTGGGAGATGTTCAAGCATCTGGTGCAGGGTGATGGCGAAGGCGCGGGCGCGACCCAGCGTTTCTATGACGAATATCGCGCGGTGTGCGACATGACCGCCGAATTCTATCTCCAGACGATCGACCTGGTGTTCCAGACCCATGCCCTGCCCGAAGGAACGATGAAGCATCGCGGGCGGCCGGTCGATCCGGGCGCGATCACCGACACCGCGATCCTCGCGATCGAGGGCGAGCGCGACGATATTTCGGGATTGGGCCAGACCCGCGCCGCGCTGACGCTGGCGACCGCGCTGCCCGACGACATGAAGCAGTACCATATGGCGCCCGAGGTCGGCCATTACGGTATCTTCAACGGATCGAAATGGCGCAACCGCATCGCGCCGGTGCTGGAGGAATGGATCGCCCGCCACGACGGCTGATCCGTTAGTTCGGGTACAAGGAACGGGAAGGGCGGGGGCTGCAAGACCCCCGCCCTTCGTCCATTCAGACGTCGACGACGGCGTGGCTGCCGGCTTCGTCCCCGCCCTTGATCGTCTGGCCGGTGAACATCTTCAGCTTGCCGAGCAGCGACTGGTCGGTTTCCCACACCTCGGCATCGTCGAGGTCGAAGCGCAGCATCAGCAGCGACGGGTCCTGCCGGCCCTGTTCGTACCAAGCCTCGACCTGCTTCGACCAATATTTGTCGATGATGGCCGGATCGCTTTCCTCGGTCAGCGTGCCTGCGATGCAGGCGAACAGGTCGTGCCCCTTGGCGACGAACTGCACCATCGCCGGACCGCCCTCGGCTGCACGGTTGTCGCGCTTGGTATAGAACCAGAATTCGCTGTGCGCGTCCTCGTCCAGCACGGCGTACATCGGTTCGGCATGCTGGTGCTTGCCGGTCAGGCCCAGCATGACATAGGGGCTGGCCGCCATCGCCTTCCACATGGCGTCGCGGATTTCGGCGGGGCTCTTGTTCGACATGGATTTTCCTTCCTGGGTAGGTGACCCGACAACGACCCAGAACGCACAGGTTTCCCGCGAAGACGGCGCATGCAAATCCCATTGCGCAACGCGCCGGACTTCCCTAGTGCCTCCCCACCGCGCAACGCGCGGTCGCTGGGGCGTCGCCAAGCGGTAAGGCACCGGTTTTTGGTACCGGCATTCGTAGGTTCGAATCCTGCCGCCCCAGCCATTGATTTTATTCACCTTTTTCCCCCTTGGTGAGTGTTTCGGAAGGCGCGTTCCGCAGTCCGTTCCGCAAAGTAAGATTGCTCGCCTCCAGCTTTGCGACGGCAGAGTCGCTGAGCGACGCGGTCATCGCTTGGTACAGATCGAGCATTCCGGCGACCGTCGAGACGGTCCATCCGAGCATCGCCGCGATCTCCGACGGCGTGGCACCGGCCTGCGCCAGCACGGTGCAGGCGGTGCCGCGCAGGTCGTGGAAGTGCAGGCCGTTGCGGCCGGCCTTCAACACGGTCGCCCGCCAGTGCGTGTTGAAGTTCGACATGCCCCATGGCTTGCCGTCCGGACGTGCGAGGATCGTCTTGGCAGTGCGGGGCTGCGCGTCGAGCAGCTCCTTCAGCGACCGGGTGACCGGCATGTCGATGAGCCGCTTGCGCTTCGACTGGCGCAGGCGGATGCGCTCACCGTCATATGCCGACCATGGCATCGCAAGGACGTCGCCCTTCCGTTGCCCGGTTCCCAACGCCAGTTCAAAAGCGAGCCGTATTTCTGGTGCGGCCTCTTCGCGCAACGCGGCGATATCGTCAGGAAGCCACAGCTTGTCAGCCCGGTCAGCCTTGTAGACCTTCTTCGGCCGAGTGGCGTGGTTGTGCATGAGCAGGCCGCGGTCACGACCCCATTCGAGGATGATGCGCAGGACGCCGAGCATGGCGTCAGCCTGTCGCGCTGAGGACTTCGCGCGTTCGTCGCGCCACTGAAGGAAGCGGACGCGGATCTTAGGATCTTCGATCACCGCCAGCGGGTGATTGCCGAAGCGTTCGGAGATCCGCAGCAGGTGGCCGTCGTAATCCAGCTTCGTACGGGGGGCGAGGCGCTGATACTGGGGCGACTTTTGGTAGCCATCCACAATCGACTGCAGGGTGCCGTGGGTCCGGGCGACGCGCGGCGCCTCGATCGCGGCGTGATAGGCGCGCATGAACGCTGGCGTTCCAGGAGCGAAGGACTCGCTTTCGTCGCCGGCCTGCGGCTTCAGCGCGCCAAATTCGCGCAGGAACCAATAGGTCTTGCGGGTACCGTCGGCGAGCTTCTTCTTACTCGAATAGACGCCCTTAAGCGGCACGCGCATTGTCGGCCTCCCACTGTTCGAGGGGCGACAGCGCAGCGTTTGCCGATCCGACGCCGGCGAGCTTGTCCAGCAGCGCGTCATGGGCGCGGACGTCATAGCGGTTCGTGCCGCGCACCGGGCCGGGTACCAGTCCCTTCTGCGCCCACATGTCGTAGGTCGCGGTGCTGATATGGCCTAAGTAGGCGCAGATGCCGGCCTTGCTCTGCAGGCGGCTGTTGGGATCGAAATCGGCGCTCATGCGGCTTCCTTGGCGCGGACGGCGTGATGCAGCTCGGCGATGCGGTCGCGGATCTGCAGCGGGGTGCGGTACGGTGTGTCGAGGGCATGCATGGCGAGGATGCGGGCGCGGACTTCGCCGATCGTCGCGGCTTCCTCGATCGTGGGCACGCGCTGCGGCCAGCCCTTCACGTATTTCAGGCCGGCCGGCAGCATGGCTTCGAGCTGGCGACGCTCGGCGGCCTGCGCTTTGCCGCGGGCAAGGTCCATCGCCAGCGTCGCCGGCAGCAGATCGGGGGCGACATCGCCAAGCCAACGCTGCTGCTGAAAGGAGAAGGTGCTGCTGGCTTCCATGTCGACCAGGTGCAGCAGGGTACCGCAATTGGTCGGTACGCGCGCGGCGATAGCGATGTCGCCTTCGCTGGCCAGCACGCAGAAGGCACATCCGAAGCGGCTACTGCCGAGCGGATAGGCTTCGGCGAGGGGCAGGCGCTCGCGCTCAATATAGGCATAGACCTCCGGCTCGCGCAGGTCGACGCCAGGGTGCCATGTGCGGACGGTGCCGCCATCGGCGCGGGTCCATGGCTTCCCCTCCAGCTTCGAGATCGGAGCTAGACGGCGGCGAGGGCTCTCCTCGCGACGGATGCCGACGATCGACAGGACCGGCGTGCCGTCCCACTGGCGCAGCAGCTGCGGCAGGATGACCTGCGTCTTCAGCTCGGCCGTGCAGAAGCGGTTCGACGCCGAGGACCATGGACCGGTCAGATGGTACGTCTCCAGCGCGGCATAGCGCTGCTGCCCCAGCTCGAATCGGCGTTCCCAGCGCGAGATCAGGTCGCCGGCCTTGCGACGGACCACGACCAGGGGGACGCCGATCGCGGCGGCGGCTGCTTCGACCGTCGCCGGCGTCGACCGCCATTCGATCCGGCCGAGATCCGCGTGGATCGCGATGCGGCGGTCGCGCGGGTGCCCAAGCCGATCGAGGAGACGGTCGGTGGCGTGCGCGATCGATACGCTGTCCTTGCCACCGGACAGGCTATAGGCGACCGGCGCGCCGGCCGCGATCAAAGCGCGCACGGCGTCGTCGATCGCCAGCGCGGCAAAGCCGGGGGCGAACATGTCGAGCTGCGAGCGGTCGACGCGCATCAGTCCGTGTCCTCGCCCAGCCAAGCGAAGGGGTCAGGTTCGAAATCAGCGCGTTCGAGGCGGCCGCCGGACGGGGTTTCCATGCGGAACGCGACGACGTCTGCCCAGTAGACCTCGTCCAGTAGGACGCGGCGCGGCGACACACCGCCGGCGGCGTCCATCAGGATGGCGTGGGGCATCCAACTTTCACCCAGGACTTCGTACAGCCAGTCAGGAACGGTGAAAGGCGGATCGAGCGCAATCATGCGCTCTTCGGCGATGCGGCTGTCGAGCATCATGATGCGGCATCCCGTCCGCCGAGGGTGGCGCGGATGGTGGTGGCGTGTGCGAGCAGCTCGGCGGCGTGCTTTTCCAGCGCTGTCGCGACGAAGCGCAGGTTATCGTCGTGGACGCCGCGCGTAGCCTCAAGCTTGGCTCGCATCGATCGAGGCCGGATACCGAGCGCTGCGGCCGCGCGTTCTTGCCCGAGGAAATCAACGGCGGTGCGTAGCAGACCGATGCGGCGGGCTGTCTGGCCGATGCTCATAGCGGCGGCGGCGAGCCGGTTTTGCGGCGCGCTCATGCCAGCACCAGGGATTTCGGGTGGACGATGATCGCGTGGTCGTATTCGTCGATCACGACATGCGCGTGCGCGGTGCTGTCGCGGCCGGGATGTACGACGGTGCCGGCCTTCCCCTCCAGATCGCAGCCTTCGCCGGTGATAGTTACGCGGGTGCCGTGGCGGATATCGACGCCGTAGTAGCCGCGGATATACTCGTAGGGGTCGATCATCGGGCGTCCGCCGACAGCGACCTTCGCGATCCGCAGGAAGTCGCGGAAGGTGCAATCGTAGGCGTCGGTGAAGTCGAGGAAGCGGCTGTACAGCGCCGCGCCGCGCGAACGGGCGGACAGTGTCGACGTGCCAAAGCCGTCGACCGTCACGTCGTACAGGCGCCAAGGTGCAGTGGCATCAGCCATGGGGCAGCTCCTTCAGGCGGGCGCGCATCCGATCGATCAGCGCCTCGGCATGGACGCCGGCATTCACGAGGACATCGGCGAAGGCGTCGGGGTCGAGCATCTTGGTCGGTGTTGCGCGGAATTCGCTCACTGCCTCCGTGATCGCCGTGCGGATAGCTGCGTCGGCATCCGACACCATGATCCGGTAGCTTTCGAGCGTCAGGCCGAGCTGCTTCGGTGTCGGCGCCACGGTCGGCGCGGCATCGGGGTGGCGCAGCGCATCGGCCATGTGCATCGCGCACGATGGGCAGAGATCGCCAGTGAGCTGGATGCCACGCTCTGAATTCGACAGCGCGAACCCTTCCCAGTCGCGGGGGCGGTGACCCTGCGCATCGTCATGCGTCACTTCTGCGCCGCAGCGGTCGCAGGTGAGGCGGATGGTGCGGGTCGTCGTCATTGGCCACCATCGGTGCTGTCAGCCGCTACGGGCGGGCAAGGCGACTGGGTCGTAGAGAGCGTCTCTACGATTGCCGAGGTCGGTTCGACGCGCTCACCGTTGCGGGTGCCGCCGAAGAGATTGCCGCGCTCGAAGGTGTGGCCGGCGCGGTCGCACCAGCGGTCGAGCAGTACCTGCAGCTCGGCATCGGCGGCGGCGATCGCAGCAGCATCGCCGCGGCGGTCCGGCTCGGCATGGTCGAAGTTGAAATCGTCATTGTTCTCGAAATACTGGTCTTCGAGCAGCTGTTCGGCCGAGAGGCGGATCGGCGCAGGCGGATGCGCCTCGGTCACATAGCCGGCATCGCCGGCGAGCGCGGCGACCGCTTCTTCGCGGGTGTCGAAGGGGCCATGCGAGTACCATTCGTCACTGGGGCCGGACCACCATTGCCAGCCTGGACCAGGCACCGTCGACGTTGCCGGCCCCTCACCGCGCAATTCGGCGCGCTGCTCGGCGGTCAGATCGGCAAGGTCCATCCCTGCTTTCGCCAATGCGACGGGACTGATGCTGCCATTGATGATCGCCTGCAGGACGATGCAGATCATCTGCAAGCGGGCTTCCGGGCTGTCGATGTCCAGGTCGTCGGACATGAGATCACCACATGGGCGGGGGGCGGCGGGGGATGGGGTGGAGGTCGGCGGCGAGGCAGAGCATGCCGCGTCCGCATTCGAGGCGGACGTTGGCGTAGACGCCGCGCACGCACAGGACGTCGCAGTGCTTTCCCCGTGGGCCGAGGCCGAGGAAGACGGCGCGGTCGCCGGTTGCGACGCTGCCGGGTGGACGGGCGCGGGGCACATCAGCGCGCTCCCCGCGCGTCGGCGATCATCTTCCCGACCAGGATCGGCGAGAGGAGGACGATCGTGGCGGCGGCAAGGATGATGCCGGCGATGCGAAGCGCGCGGGCGCGGCGGGAGGTCGGCGCGCTCACAGGCCGTACCCGGCGGGATCGCAGCGCTCGCAGCTGTTGCGCGTCGCCCAGCGCGGGGCGTCGTGATCGTGCGCCGAGGTGCCGCAGCCACGACAGACTCGGGGGTGGCGATCGGGCGGGTACTGGGCGAGCTGCCAATAGACGTCCACGTCGAAGGGCAGGACGGCGGCGAGGGCAGTGATCGTCTGTGGACGGCGGGCGACAGCACCGGGCAGCTCGATCGCGCGGAGCAGGAGCAGCATCGCCTTCGAGATGTCGAGCATCGTGTCGCGCGGACGGCGGGTGGCGGTGCTGACGTAGAGCGCGGCCATGCGCTGGGCCAGGTCATGCTCCGACAGCTTGGCGGCGAGGCGGCGCAGGCGGATATACTCGCTCGCCGTCATCGGCTTTGCGTCAGCGATGCGCGGGAGAGGCGGGCGGGGCTTGGCGACGGGGAAGTCGTGAGTGAGGTACATCGGGTGTCTCCGGTGCTGGGCAAGGCGGGGGCGGTCCCGGCGGCGGGGGTTAAGCCGCCGGGTGGTTCAGTCGGGAAGGATGGGTTGGCGGCGGTCAGGCCGCGCGGGGTCAGCCGCTCATGTCGGTGGCCGCCGGGGTCAGCGGGCCGGGATCATTGGCGGGGGTGGGGGCATCATCATTGGCGGGCTTGCGCTTCGGCCCCAAATTGGGGTTGCCGCGTGGCAGGTGGACGCCGACGCGAGGGCACGCGCTGGGTACGATCGTGCGCACGACTGCCGCCTGAACCACGAAGGTGTGACCGCAGCCGACATTCTCGCACTGATAGTCCAGCTCACGCACCAACAGGCTGATTTGCCCGCTGCTGCGGACGATCGCGCGCGCATCGCAGTGCGGGCACGATTGAAACGGTGGACGTTGCTTCTTCACTTCTGGGCACCCCCCGGCGTCCCCGGCACCGCGCCGGGGAGAAAGCGTTTGACGAGGCGGCGCAGGCGTTTGACCCGCGTCTGCACCTCGTCCAATTCGATATCGGCGCTGAGCGCTTGGTTAGGTGTGAAGCCGGGCTGGGTCAGCCGGACTGCGGCACCGAACGCCTCGCCCCATTCACGCGACGCCTCGGCCAGATCGGTAGCGAGTGTTTTGTAGCAGGCGGTCAGTTCCTCGACCGACAGGTCGAGTTGCTTGCCATATGCCTCGTACAGCGGCGCGCCCTCGCCACCGGCGGCGCGGTAAGCGGCGTCGAGCGCGATCGACTGTGCCCAGCTGGGGCAGGCCGTTCGCTTGTCGGAGGCCCAATCGGAGACGCACCCGACACTGCGGCCGACGACGGCGGCGACGGCTTCGAAGCTGCCGAGCTGGCCCTCGATACGACGGACCGCGTGGGCGCAGCCGTCAGGATCACGGAGCGCGGTCATCGTGCGACCCCACGGCATTCGGGCGACTGCCACGGCGCTGCGCGACGATCGCACGCGGGATTGTCGGGCGCTGCCGGCGTGCAGGCGGCAAGCAGGGCGAGGAAGAAAGGGGCGCGGCGCATCATGCGCGCTTCCGTTCGACCGAAAATTCAGTGCGATTCGGTGCGACGGCCGCCGCGCCAGGGGCTACGTCGCCGGGGAGGTCGGCACTCGACGTAGGGTAGAGGTCAGGACGAAGGAGATGCTTGGAAACGCCAGTTTCGCGCTCGACGATCAGCACATGTTCGGCGGGAAGGCGCTTGCCAGACTGGAGCCACTTCCAGACGGCAGGCTGACCAACGCCGCAGATGCGGGCCATGGCGCTTTGCGAACCGGCGCGATTTACGGCGGCTTGTAGCGCTTCGAACGGGGTGGCTCCTAGTTCCATAGGAATGGACTATTCCTAGAGGAATGTAGAGTCAACTACCAAAGTGCGGTGGACGTCTATTCCAGTGGTGATAGCTAAGTAAATATGATCCGAAGCGACCGCGTCCGAGAGCTGCTGCTCGCAAAGGGAATATCCCAGACGGAGTTGGCGCGCAGGGTCTCGGTCACGCAGGGAGCTATCGCAAAGATCGTTAGCAGCAACCCGTCCGGTTCGTCGCATCTTCACAAGATCGCACGCGAGCTAGAAACGACCGCTGAATACCTGACCGGCGAGACAGACGATCCGCATTCTGACGCTGTTCCGCGAGCCACGCCAGAATTGCTCGCCGAGCAATTCGATCTTGTTCCGCTGGCCGAGGTCGACATTTCCTATGGCATGGGTGCGGCGTTCGTTGATGATGCGCCGATCGTCACCGTGCACCAGTTTCCGAAGGAATGGTTGGCCGGGATTACCGCTTCGCCTTCGACGTCGCTGTTCATCGCGCGCGGCCGAGGTACGTCGATGGAGCCGACGCTCCGCGACGGTGACATGCTGATCATCGACCGGTCAGAACGGCAGGTCCGTGACCAGGACGAGCTGTGGGCGTTCACGATCGGCGAGATCGGGATGATCAAGCGGCTGCGCGTCCGCGGCGAAAAGGTGACGATCTTGTCGGATAGTTCGTTGGTCCCGGAAGACTACGCGCATCCGGATGAGGTCAATGTGGTCGGGCGCGTCGTGTTCATCGGGCGGCGGATGTAGGGAGAGGTTCGGTGGCTGCTACCAGTGAAACTGTCGGAATGGCAGGTTACTATCTTGCTGTCTGCCTGCTCGAAGAGTTGGGCCGCGTGGATCCGGCTGCAAAAGCCCGGGTCCTAGCCGAGGTTTTTACCAACCTCGAAAACAAGATTGAGGATGCTCCTAATGGCAATGCCAGTCGCATTCTCGATTTCATGTCGACGCTGAGGAATGGGTAGACGTTCAGTCCTCTTCGATCATCTTTGCGGAACAGTTCGGAGTGAGGAATGCACTACCTCTTCTATAACGGAAGTATCAGCGCCAAGGGTGCGCAGCATGTTCAAGCGCTGGCTGAACTTGCCGTGGAGCGAGGCCGCCGGGAAATAACGCTCGTCCTGACAAGCCACGGGGGAGACGTGGCAGGTGGCATCGGGCTTTATCACTACATCCGATCGATGCCGTATCCATTCCTCATTCACGCTGCAGGCATCTGCAGTTCGATCGCAGCAACGATCCTGCAAGCTGGCGCAAGACGGTTCGCCGTTCCGAGCACGTTGATTGCCTTCCATCTACCTACTTATGTCGAAGGTCCGCTGATAGGGCAGCCGAGTACCAACGCCGCTTTGATTCAAGAGCCTTTCGTGAGCCGTGCGAATTGGCCGCAGGAGCGGGTTTCTGAATGGTTCACCACGGACGAAAAGGCGATGACAGAGCAGCAGGCGTTGACGCTAGGCGTCATTGATGAAGTGAAACCGATCGATGTTGGCACATCTGATACTTGGGAAACGATTTCCGTTCCAAGCTAGTCCTGTTTCGCAAGTAAAACGCCAGCGGGCATTGAATGAGGAGGGTTGGCCAATGAGTGTGACGCCACTTACTGTGTTTGAACCTTCGAAAAAGGCCATTAATTGGGCGCAGGAAGCGCTAGTTGAATTGGATCAGATTGCGCGGGATTTCTTCAATCGGCAGACCGGTCAACTTTTTACCGAGCTCGACGCACAGACTGGAGAGAAGGTCTGGAAGGCGAGGCTCGCAGAGCCGTTCCCTGAGGCGTTCGGTAGAAAGGCTACCGAAGCGCTGAATAACACTCGCCACGCGTTCGACCAATCCGTTTATGCTGCATGCTCTCTGTTCAAGCAAACCGGAAACAGGTCGATAAATTTTCCGTGGGCAGCCAATCCTACGGACCTACAGCGATTGATGGAAAGGCGAGGCATTCCAGAGGAACTGTGGGACGCCATTAGAAAGCATGAGCCATATCCTCGGTCAGATGCATACGCCGGAGGGGACGACATAATCAGAGCTTTAGCCACCATCGCTAACAACAAGCATACTGTTGGGATCGCCGTAATAGGCCACGTTGCCAGTATGGCTGGTCCTGATTTTCGGGGGCACAGCATCGGCGGTATCCGCATGGGGCCGAGGGCGTGGGATCCGGTTAAAAATGAGGTTGAACTCTTGCGGTATCGTGGTGACGCGGACGTTTACGGTGAGTGCCGACTTGATTTTCACGTGGTCCTACACGATGCCCGGCTTCCAGGTCCAGTGGACGCTGCGCAAGCGCTTACTTTGTTCAAAAACAAGGGCTTAGCTGTATTGAAAAGTCTAGAGGCTGCATGCAGCGGTGAGCAGTAACGGTTATGTCGACACCAGAAACATTACGCAAGCGACACGAGGCGGGAGAATGGCGGCTCAGCATTCCCGCGCTAGATTTTTCTTCCTTTCCACTGCAAGAAACAGAAACAATTGGATTGATACAAAACCATCTAATTGCTTTAGGTGGGTATTTTGAAGATGTTACCGCAGCTTTTTTTCTCTTCGATACAGCCAGCCTGAATACTCGTTCGCCGGCTGGCAAACGATGGATGTTATGGGCATACGTTGCCGCCCGTGATGCAATGATGAGCATATATCATTTTGGCAAGACACTGGAGTACATCAAAAGCTGTGGTAAGCTTGCTCCCGAATTTCGTAGTCGGATAGATCAGAGCAAGCTTAAGAATGCCCGCAAAATTTTTGGCAAGAATTTTCCCGTTTTTGTCGATATCCGAACTGCTATTGCCCATTCGGCCGACCTGACTTCCTCATTAGAGAAAGCGGAAGCGACCGCGCTCTCTTCCGAGCAAGCCGAGCAGATTGGAATTCCTAGCTTCGGTAAAAAGGTTTTGGTAAGAAATCATATTGAAGGAAATACATTTAGTACGACCTTCGAGGGCAAGTTTATACGTCAAGAGATAACGCCGGCTGTACAGGACATCCTCTTTGCAGTTATCTCGGAATTCTACGAAGCGTTCAACGAGGTAAATCTTCGATCTGAAGCATCTTCCTTGCGACCAACCTAAGGTCGAATGTGCCGTCGATAAGCGTTTCCCCGCTCAACGGATTTCCGAACACAAGCGCTTTGCCCCGAGCCGCCGATTTAAGCGCCTCGTGCAATCGCTCGGTTAACTTTTCCTCTGCACCCATCACATGCTTTCCAGTTTCAGGCTGCTCGTAAACCCTCGGTCGCCAAGCGAATGGACCACCTCCGACAATATCCAGTGCTGTCGGTCGATCGCAAGCTTGTAGCCAGACACCGTGATCGGCGTCTCGGGCTTCAGGTCGGGGCGGCCAAGGGCCAATGACAGCGACAGGGTGCGGGGCTGGCGGGCGGCGCGGCCGGCTTCGGCCTTGGCGGCGGCGCGGGCGTCGGCCTCGCTGGCATAGGTGCGGGACAGCTTGCGGGCGCCTTCGGCCTTGCCGGCGGTGACGGTCTTCTTTTTTGCTGACGCGCGATCGTGCCAGTCGGCGGAGACGCCGGTCGCATCTTCCTGCTTTTGCACCTGATAGTCGTGGCGGTCGCCGTCGCGGCGGCGGATGGTCACGGCCGACAACGCCTTGCCCGACACGGTGGCGCGATCGGCGATCGGCTTCAGGATGAGATTGCCGTCCTTGATCGTGGCGACGGCATCGTGATCTCGGCCAAGGCGGCGCAGGAACGCCAAGTCGCTCTCCCGGCTCTGTACCTTGGCGGTGATCGCGATTGACGCCAGCGCTGCGGCGCAGCGGGGCTTCAGGCCATGCGCCTTGGCGACGTCGGCGACAATCGCGCCCAGCGTGGTGCCGCGCCAGCTGCGCTCTCGCCGGACACGCATGTCGCCGGTGAAGTCGGCGGCGCGGGCGCGGACGGTGATCTGGTCGGGCGGGCCGCTGTGCCCGACGTCGTCGACAATGTAAGTGCCCATGTCGACCAGGCCGGGGGTGACGTCCGGTCCCGACTTCCATCCCAGCGATACGCGGATCTTCGCGCCGGTCGGGGGAAGCTCGACGCCGCCGTCGCTGTCATCGATGACCAAGTCGAGCTGGTCGGCCTCGCTGCCCCGCTTGTCGGTCAGACCAAGCGAGATGAGCCGCGGTCGAGGGCGGACGGTGTACGTGGTCGGCACCCGCTCCTGCAGCATAGGCGTGATGTCGATGCCATTCACCTCGACGCGGAAATCGGGGATATTGCTCATGCGTCGATCCGCAGCAGCTCAATCGAGAAGTCGATCGCGCGGGGGGTGCCGTCGGGGAAAAGTGCCTTGTGCTTTTCGTCGAGCGTCTGGATGACGAATGCGCCGAAGATCATGCCGGCGCCGTCGACCAGCGGCCATGATTGACCGGTGCCGGCCATGTCGCGCAGCTGGTCGAGGCAGGCGCGGCCATCGGTCAGCTCGGCATGGGCGGTGCCGGAGATGCTGACGCTCTCTTCGCCCGGTCCGACATACTGGGTCGCGTCGCGCGCGCCGATCCGTGATGCGGTGGCATGCCGCCAGGCGGTGCGGCGCGACAGATCGTCATGGGCGAGGGTGGGAAGGGAGAAGGGGAAAAGCCCCAGCGACATCAGCATCAGACTTCCCAATCCGGACGGTCGGCAAAAGACGAATAGGCGGCGGCGCGGTCCTTGCGGTCGAGATCCTCGATCGCCTTTTGCACCGCGTCCGCTATCTCCTGCGGATTCCCGCCGCCGGCATTGATCGTTATATTGTAGGTGCGGGCCGAGGGAGCGCCGCCGACGGGCGCAGCGCTGGTGCCGGGCGGGGGCAGGCCGCCGGCCGCTAGCGACGGCGTGGCCGCACCGAGCGCCATCGCGCTGCCCAGCTCGGCCGACAGGCGGGCGATGCGGTCGAGCGGACCACCGGAGCCACGATCGATGCCGCGCTCCAGCCCCTGCATCATGAAACCGCCGAAGCCCATGAAGACGCGAGAGGGGGATCGGATGCCGAGCTTCGATTTGAACCAGGCGGCCGCGCTGCCGGCGGCATTGACGATGGTCGATTTCAGCGCGCCGAGCATCCCGGTGATGCCATTGATGAGGCCGGTGATGAGCATCCGGCCGAAGTCCGAAAATTTGGCGGGCATCGAAACGCCGAAATAGCTCATCACGCTGGCGAAGGCGCGATAGAAGAGGCCGATCGGCGACCAATTCAGGATGGTCGCGCTGATATTGCCGATACCGCTGCTGAAGAACGCCTTGATACGGGTCCAAAGTCCGCCGAACCAGGCGACGATCCCATCCCAATTATCATAGATCAGGTAGGCGCCATAGGCGAGTAGCGCGACGGCCGCGACCATCAGCAGCACAGTCCCGAGCAGGGGGAGCATCGCCATACCGGTAGCGGTCGACAGCGCGCCGAAAAGCGCCATCGGTCCCATCATCGCGGCATAGCCGAGCGTCAGGAGCGCCGCCGCGCCGAGCAGCGCGGTCAGGGCGACCGCCAGCAGCACGATACCCTTGGTCAGGGCGGGATGGCGCTGCGACCAGTCGCCGAGGCGTCCGGCCATCGCCGCCGCCTTGCCCAGAAGGTCATTCACGGTGGGGAGCAGCACGGTGCCGAGCTGGATACCCAGCGTCTGAGCGTTGACCGTCAGCTGTTTAGTCCGCTCGGCACTGTCGCGCATCCGCTCGACGAAGTCGCGGTCGGTGGTGCCACCGGCCTTGCCCGCTTCCTCGCGGATGCGGCGATATTCGTCCATATTCTGGATCAGCGGGCGCAGGCCGGCCTGCACCTGGGCGTCCTCGAACAGGTATCCCATGCGGGAGAGATCGCCCTTCAAGGTCTTATTCGTCAGCTCGGCGATGGCCTCGATCGGCGTCTTGCCCTCGGTGTACATGCGCTTCAGCGCGGCCGGCAGATCGACGCCCATCTTCTCGAAGGCTTTGACGGTCGCGGGCGACGTCACCTTCTGCAGGACATTGGCGAGATTACCGGCGGCGGTGGCGCTGTCGCCGGCGCCCTTGCGGGCGATCTGCAGCGCGGCGGCGAGGTCATTGCTGGCCGACACGCCCTTCTGCCCCAGCCCCTGATAGGCGGCGGTGAGCGCGGGCATGTGCTGGGCCATGTCCTTCACCTCGAAGGCGCCCGCCTTACCCGCCGCCGCCATGCCGTCAATCACGCGCGACGTGTCGCCGATCGACACCTTCAGATTGTCGTGGACCGCAAAGCCGGCGGCGGCGAGGTCGGCGATCTCCGCCTTGTACGCCGTCGCCGCCTTGCCGATCGGCCGCATCATCGCCGTCGCCTGGCGCGGATCAAGGCCGAAGCCGGCGAGCGTATCGACGCCGCCCTGCATGGCGTCAGGCAGCTGATTGGCGGCGCGCGCGGCCTTCAGCAGATCGGTGCCCATCCGTGCGGTGGCCGCGCGGGTGAGATCGGCCTTCTGACCGATGTCGGTCATCTTCGATTCGAATTCCTGCGCGGCCTTCACCCCAGCGACGATCGGCACGGCCATGGCGCCTGCGGTGGCGAGCATGCCCATGCCGGCGCCGGCGACATTCTGCGCGGTACCCATGGTCCGATTGAAGCGGTCGCGCGCGGCGCCGAAGCGTTGCTGTCGACCCGACAGCCGTTCCAGCTCGCGCCCCTGCTCGTCCAGCGTGCGGGTCAGGTCACGCGACCGGTCGCGCAGGTCGCGGTCGTGGCGGGCGAGATCGCGGGTGTCGATGCCCGCTTCGCGCAGGCGGGTGCGCAGGTCCTGCAGCTGCTGGGTCTGGCTCTGGTGCTGGGCTTCCAGCTGGGCGGCTTCGCGCTTCGCCTTTTCGAATTCGCCGGTCATCGCCTTGGTCGGGGTCGCGACCTGGGCGATCTCGCGGCCGAGCGCGGCGGCGCGGGTCTGGGCGGCCTCCATCGCCGCCGTGGATCCGCGCATCGAATCCTTCAGGGTGCGGAAGGCGTCGATCTGCCCTTGCGCATCGCCGATCTTCTGTAGCTCCTGCCGGGTGCCGCGCAGGGCGTCGGCGGCGCGGCGCGACCCGCCGGTGATGTCGCGCAGCGGGCGGCTGACGCGATCGGCGGCGTCCATGAGGATGCGCAGGCGCAGGTCACGATCGGCCACGTCACTTTTCCTTTTTCGGCGCGCGCTCTACGGCAAGGCGGTGCCAATCCATCAGCTCGGCCAGCGACATGGCGGACATCGCCTGCAGGTCGGGCTGGCCGCGCAGCACCCACCAGATGTCCGCCATGATCGGCTCTACTCGGTCGGGGAAACCGCCAGCTTCGCGGCCGATGGCAGCAAAAAATCCAGCACTTCGAGATGGAATTGCGTCAGGTCGGCCGGGTCCATTTCGGCGATGTGCTGCTTTTCGAGCCGGGGCTGGGTGATGCGCGGGGCAAGCGTCTCCAGCGCGGTATAGTCGCCCTGGATCAGCGGATTGGTCGACAGGCCGCGCAGCTCGCCGGCCTTGGGCTGGCGGATGATGATGACGGTGCCGACGTCGTGGACGATGATGCCGGCGGCCGAGATCGCCGACTGCAGGGTGAAGGTCGTGGTCTTCATGGG
>OFDN01001161.1_pt1 | contig 18356 bp, 14 predicted proteins | sample 1520971 | NCBI WGS metagenome assembly OFDN01 (sample SAMEA94257418, study PRJEB24077) | hot springs metagenome | biome: Aquatic biome; feature: Geographical feature; material: Water | place: India | collected 2012-06-12 | depth 5 m
CGCCGCCCGCCGCCGGCTTGACGAGCCGACACCGCTCACCGCGACGGAAGCCCCGCTGATGGAGCGGCTGCTCACCGTCTGCGGCGAGGCCCGCTTCCGCAACGGCCGCTGGACCCCGCCCGAGGTGATCGACCTGCTGGAGGCCGCGACGGGTCACCCGCTGCTGGCGAGCCGGACGCTGAAGCGCCTGCCGTGACGTCGGCGTGCGCCGCGGTGCCGGCGACGGATTGACAAGGCACGCCGCGGTCTCCCCGGTGTAAGCTGCGCGGCATGACCGCCGCCGCCAACGCCACCACCACGGCCAACCCCGCCGACCCGACCACGCTGCATGGACAGGCCGACGCCTGCTTCCGGGCCGGCGATTTCGAGGGGGCGCTGCGCTCTCTGCACGCGCTGCTGCGGCAACGGCCCGAGGCTGCGTCCGCGTGGCAGGACCTCGCCATCGTTCTGCACAATCTCGGCGCGACCCGCGTCAACGCCCACGTGCCGGGGGCGGCCATCCACCCGCTGCGCCTGGCCCTGGCGATCGATCCCGCCCTGGCACCGGCGCGCGCGGCGTTGGCGGAGGCCCTGTTCGGGGAGGGCCGGCGGCTGGTGGATGTGGGGCGGCACGACGAGGCGGTCGCCCTCTACACCCGCGCCGCGGCCATCCAGCCCGACCGGCACGACATCCGCTATTACGCCATGTTCGCCCATCTCTGGCGGGACGATTACGCCGCCGCCTGGGATCCGGAGGTCTGGCGCCGGGTGTATTGCGCCGTGTCCCCCCGGCTGTGGGACGGGCAAAGCGACGTCGGCGACATGCTGGTCACGCACGAGAACGGGCTGGGCGACCTGCTGCAGTTCGTGCGCTGCCTGCCCGACCTGGCCGGGCGCTTCGGCCGCATCCTCCTGCGCACCAACGCGCGCTGCCTGCCGCTGCTGCGCAACCCGCATCTGCGGCTGTTCGGGGGCGCGCTGGACGACCGCATCACCGTTCTGGGGCCGGACGAGGAGGTGGCCTACGACCGTCATTGCGAGCTGTTCGGCCTGTTCATGGCGACCGGCCTGACGCCGCGGACGCTGACGACGCGGCCGCCCTACCTGGCCGTCGCCGAACCGCTGACGGAGGCGTGGGCCGCGGTGCTCGACGCCCACGCCGCGGGGCGGCGGCTCCGCGTCGGCTTGTCCTGGGGCGCGCTGGGCGGAGGGACGAACCCGCGGACGGTCGATGCGGCCGCCCTGCGCCCGCTGCTCGACCGCTTCCCCGAGGTGCTGTTCGTCGGGCTCCAGGCCGATGAGGCGAAGGCCGGCCTGTTCGCCGGACCGTCGGCGGACAATCTCCTGGACCTCGGCGTGCGCGACATCGCGGCCACCGCGGCGGTCATCGCCAATGTGGATGTCGTGGTCGCGGCCGACAGCGGGCTCGCCCACCTCGCCGGGGCGCTGGGGACGGAGGTCTGGCTGCTGCTCGGACGGCTCTGCGACTGGCGCTGGCACCTTGCGGGCACCTCAAGCGACTGGTATCCCCGGGCGCGTCTGTTCCGGCAGGAGGCGGACGGCGACTGGAGCGCTCCCGTCGCCGCGGTCGAGTCGGCGTTGCGTCGGCGGACCGACCCGCCGTGATCGCGCCGGATGAGGTCAGCGTCGTCGTCCAGGGGCCGTGGGATCCCGACCACACCCCCCGCTGCCTGGACAGCGTCGCCACGATCCTGCCTGGGGCGGAGGTGATCCTGTCCGTGTGGAAGGCGCCGCCGGCGTTCGACACGACGGCTGTGCGCGCCGACGCGGTGATCCTGAACGCCGATCCCGGCGACACCGACCTGACCGGGCTGCTCGACCCCGCGCAGGAGCGGCGGACGCTGATCACCCGCTGCAACATCAACCGGCAGATCCGGTCCACCCGCAACGGGCTCGCCGTGGCGGGTCGCACCCACGCGCTCAAGCTGCGCACCGACATGGCGCTGGAGCATGCGGGCTTCCTCGCCCACGCCGCACAGTTCCGCGGCATCGACGGCCCCTGCCGGGTGTTCGGGGAGCGCATCGTCACCACCAGCGCCCGCAGCCCGCGCCGTTCCTTCGCGTTCTTCGTCCAGGATTTCTGTTCCTTCGGCCGGCTGGAGGACATGCACCGGCTGTGGGCGGCCCCCCTGTTCCCGCCGCGCGACGCGCTGCTGGCCATGCCGATGGCCGAACGCGCCGCCCGGCTGCTGGTTCCGGAACAGCATCTGGTGCTGTCCGCCCTGCGGCCGGCGCTCGGCGGCCTGGTCCCATCCAGCGCCCTCGACCGGTCCCCGGGGCTGGTCGAGCTGACCGAGCGCGCGCTGGCCGGCAACTTCGTCTGCCTGGACGCTCAGCGCTTCGGCGTGCGCGCGTTGAAGCCGTCGCTGCAATGGCTCAACCTGCCGGAGGGGTTGAGGCTCCATTGGCTGTGGGTCCTGACGGCCGGCTACGGCGAGTTCCTGTCCTGGTGCCGGCGCCACTGCGGGCCGGCGGTCGATCCGATCATCGCGGCGTGCGGGGAGGAGTATGTGGCGGCCTTGGCCGACGTGGAGGTCAAGCAGTCGCTGATTCCCGACGGTGAGCGCATGGACGGCAACCGCCTGATGGAGCTGGGCGTGCAGGCGCACGCCGCCGGCCGGCTCGACGACGCGGCGGAGGCCTACGCCACGCTGCTGGCGGCGGAGCCCGACCATCCGCAACTCAATCTCGCCATGGGCGCGCTGCTGCTCCAGCGCGGCGAGGCGGACGCCGGCCGGCAGCGGCTCGATGCGGCACTGCGTGCGGCACCCGGTCTCCGCCCCACCTGCGAGGCCCTGATGCGGCGGTTCGTTCCGGGCGAAGCCGACGGCTGACGCGCGCCCATGGTCGGGACCGCCTCCGGCACACATATCAGGCTGCCCGAAACGCCGGAGACAGCCGTTGCCGTCCGTCGCCCCCTCCATCGAGACCGCCCCGCCCCGCCTCGGCTGGTGCTGCCAGTACATCCCGCCGGACGGGGACGCCGAGACGGCGCGGCGGATGAATCCGGGCACCGTCACCGTGGCTGCCCTCTCCCGCCTCGACGGCGCACGGGCAGTGGAGAAGCTGGTCGAGGTTCTCCGCCGCAACCTCCAGGCGCTGCATCTCCAGCTCGCCGAGGTGGCGCGGCACCCGCCCCACCGCCGGCTGCTGCGGGTGAACAGCGGGCTGCTGCCGGTATACACCCACGCCGTCGGGCGCCCGATCTATGCCGAGCCGGCGGTGCGCGCGCTGGTGGAGGTGGGGCTGGAGCACGCCGGCCGCAAGGCGCGGGAGGCCGGCATCCGCATCGGCCTGCACCCCGACCAGTTCTGCGTGCTGAACAGCGCCAACCCGGCGACGCTGGAGAATTCCGTCGCCGAGCTGGAGTACCACGCCGACATCCTGCGGCTGATGGGGATGGCCGGCGGCTGGCACCCGCTGGGGGCGCATGTGAACATCCACGGCGGCGGCCGGGGCGAGGGCGTCGCCGGTTTCCGCCGCGGGCTGGCGCGGCTGTCGGAGGACGCGCGCGGGCTGGTGACGGTGGAGAACGACGAGACGTCCTTCGGCCTGGACGACCTGCTGCCGCTGGCCGACGCGGTGCCCGTCGTGCTCGACCTGCACCACCACTGGGTGAAGACGGAGGGGGAGTACATCCGGCCGGACGATCCGCGCATCGCCGCCGTCGCCGCCTCCTGGCGTGGCGTGCGGCCGGTGGCGCACATCAGCGTGTCGCGCGAGGAGCTGCTGGCCGACTGGCCGGTGGACACACTGCCCGACTACGCCGCCCTTGCCGAGCGCGGGCTGAAGGCGAAGGATCTGCGCGCCCATTCCCAACGTATGTGGAACCACGCGGTGAACCGGCTGGTCGCGGAGCATCTCGCCTGGGCCGATTTCGAGGTCGAGGCCAAGGCCAAGAACCTGGCGGTGGACGATCTGGAACGGGACGCGCGGCTCGTCGGAGCGCTGCCGGCGGCGGGCTGAGGAGCGGTCGCGCGGCGCGCCCCTTATGTCACTGACACACCGCATGCCAGGATAGGATAGAATACGGTTCCGGTGCCGTGCGTGCGACGGTTTGGACGATGAGTGTGTTTGTGGACGATCTCTTTCCTTGCGACGACGGCACCGGTGTCCCGCCACCCGCCGAACGGCCGATCCCCTGGCCGATCCTGGTGGTTGACGACGACGAGCAGGTGCACGCCATGACGCGCCTGCTGCTGAAGGATTTCGATTTCGACGGCCGCGACTTTGAAATGCTCAGCGCCCATTCGGCGGCGCAGGCGCGGGCGATCCTGGCCGGGCGGCCCGACATCCCCGTGGTCCTGCTGGACGTGGTGATGGAGACACCGGACGCCGGGCTCAAGCTCGTCCACCACATCCGCCGCGAGCTGGGCAACCGCCACATCCGCATCATCCTGCGCACCGGCCAGCCGGGGCAGGCGCCCGAGCGGGAGGTGGTGGTCGCCTACGACATCAACGACTACCGCGCCAAGAACGACCTCACCTCCGACCGGCTGTTCACCAGCCTGGTCAGCGCGCTGCGCGGCTGGCGCGATCTGACCACGATCGAATGCCTGAACCGGTCGCTGGAGGCGCGCGTCGCCGAGCGCACCGCCGAGCTGGCCCGCCGTCAGGCGGTGGCGGAGGAGCAGACCCGCTTCGTGGAGAATTTGGTCGAGCTGATGCCGAGTCCGGTCTGGTACCAGGAGGCCGGCGGCACCTACCGCATCTGCAACCGCGCCTTCCGCGCATTGTTCGGCGGCGGAATGGCGGCGGAGGGGGCGGACCCGCCGGCGCTCGGCGCTCTGGCCCCGCCGGTGGCCGGGGAGGAGCCGATCCCCGCCGTGGAAACCGCGGTGATGGACGCCGACGGGCAGGTCCGCGAGGTGCTGGTGATGCGCAAGGCGCTGGCCGGGCCGAGCGGCGGCACCGTGGGCGTCGTCGGGATCGCCATGGACATCACCGAGCGCCGGCGCATGGAGCGCGAGCTGCACCGGCTCGCCATCACCGACCCGCTCAGCGGCACCTTCAACCGCCGCCACCTGCTGGACCGGGTCGACGCGGCACTGCGCGACATGGAGGCCGGCGGCCGGCCCTTCTGCCTCGTCATGCTCGACATCGACCATTTCAAGCGCATCAACGACGCCCACGGCCACGCCGCCGGCGACGAGGCGATCCGCACCTCGGTCGCCGAGATTCGCCGGCATCTGCGCGCCAGCGACAGTGTCGGGCGCATCGGCGGCGAGGAGTTCGCCATCCTGCTGCCCGATACGACGCTCGATGCCGCCGCCGGCATCGCGGAACGGCTGCGGGTCGGGCTGGCCGCGGCGGCGGTGCCGCTGCCGCAAGGGCACAGCCTCGGCCTCACCGCCAGCTTCGGCATCACCCAGGCCCGCGGCGCGCTCGACACCATGGAGGCCGTCCTGCACCGCGCCGACCAGGCGCTCTACCGCGCCAAGGCGCTGGGCCGCAACCGCATCGAGCTGGGGTGACGGGCGGCGGTCACGCCCGCCGCGTGGCGACGGTGCCGTCGAGCGCCAGCAGCGCCGCCACCGCCGCCACGCCGAGACCGGCCGACAGCAGCAGCGACCACACGCCGTACCGCTCCATCAGCAGCGCGAACACCACGGGTGCGGCGGCCTGGGCGAAGCGCACGGGAACCATCAGGAGTCCCTGCCGCTCGCCATAGCCGTGCGCGCCGAAGATCACCAGCGGCAGGGTGCCCTTGGCGATGGTCAGGATGCCGTTGCCGGCACCGTGCACCACGGCGAAGAGAGACGCCGCGGGTCCACCCAGCGCCAACAGCGCCGCCACCCCCAGCGGGTGTGCCGCCGCGGCGAGGCGGGCGGACAGCAGGGGGTGGAAGCGCTGCAGCACCCCGAACTCCAGCAGCCGCCCGGCCACCTGCGCCGGCCCGACCAGCGCCGCCGCGGCGATCGCCGCGGTCGCCGAGGCGCCGGCCGATTCCAGCAGACGGGGCAGATGCGCCGCCATCGCCGTGCTGGTGAACCACGCGGCGGAGAAGACGAAGGCCAGCAGCACCATCGAGCGGTCGAGCCCGGGCCGTCCGGAGGCCGGTGCCGCCGGGCCGGCGACGGGCGGGGCCGGTTGGGTCCCGACCGGCACCAGGAAACGGTTCAGCGGCAACCCGAGCCCGAGATGCAGCAGGGCCCACGCCGCGCAGGCCCAGCGCCAGCCCAGCTCCGCCTCCAAGAGCGCGGTGAGTGGCCAGCCGACCGTGCTGGCGAAGCCGGCGAGCAGCGTGATGCCGGTGATGGCGCCCCGCGCGTCGCGGCCGTAGATGCCGGCCAGCGTCGAGAAGGCCGCCTCGTACAGCCCGATCGCCATGCCGACGCCCATCACCGCCCAGCCGGCGAACAGCAGGACCGGGCCGCCCGCGGCGGCCAGCATCAGCAGACCGGCCGCGAAGATCAGGTTGGACAGGACCAGCACATCGCGCCCGCCCATCCGGTCGATGCGCCGCCCGGCGGCCGGCCCCAGCGCCGCCGACACCAGCAGCGCCAGCGAGAAGGCGCCGTACACCCAGCCGGTGGTCAGCCCCAGGTCGCGCGCCATCGGTGCGGCCAGGATCGCCGGCAGGTAGTAGCTGGAGGCCCAGGCCAGCGTCTGCGCCGTGCCGAGGGCCAGCACGATCCGGGTGCGCGGAGTCATCGGGGAGTTGTCCGGATCCTGTCAGCGGGCGGGGCGGAGGTTGACCTCGACCAGCACGGTGTCCTCGATGAACTCGGCACCATGCCAGGCCTCCGGCTCGAAGCGGACGACCATGCCGGGCCGCAGCTCGATGGTGCCGGACTCCACCTGAAGGATGGCGTGGCCCTCCAGCACCAGCAGGAACTGCTCGTGGTCGTGGCTGTGACGCCCCGCGATCACGCCGGCCTTGATGTCGATGCGCTTCAGCGAGGCGCCGTCCCCGACGATCTCGCGCCGTTCGATGCCGTCCGCCGGCACGATCGGAACGTCGTTCCAGGAAACCACTTCGGTCCTCGGCATGGCCGCCGCTCCCCACATTGTTGGGATGCCGAGCATACGGGACCACGCTCCCCCCGGGGGTGGAAAAAAGCTCATGGCCGACCGGCGTGGTCGGGCATCGGCCAGCCGCCGCGACCGGTGGGGATGGGAACTTACCGGCCGCCCGGCTGTCCCCAAGGGGGTGGCTTCACCAGTGGGAGATCGGGAATGCGCCTCCTCGTCCTTGCCCTGGCCCTCGCGGCGGTCGGTGTGCCGGCCACGGCGGACGCCCAGACAACGGCGTGCCGACCGGGTGACGGTGCCTGCATCGCCTTCGCCCAAGGGAAGGCCGACACGCCGCCGAAGCGTGGCGGGAAGCGGCAGCCGGTGATGATCGGGGCCGCGGTGCATCTGCTCACACCCTGGCAGGCCGAGCGCGAGCGGCGCTGCCTCGCCATCGCCGGCTGGGCGGAGGCGCGCGGCGACGGGCCGGAGGCGATGGCCGCGGTGATGTGGGTGCTCGCCAACCGCGCGGCGTCCGATAACCACACCGAAACCCCTTGCAAGGCGCTGGTCGCGGCCGCCCAGTTCGAGCCGTTCATGCAAAAGGCCCGCAAGCTGCCGAAACCGGCGCGCAAGCCGGCCCGGACCAAGCGCGCGGCGGCGGAGACGATCACACCCGCGGCCGAGACCCGCCGCATCGCCGCCGACCTCCGCCGCCAAGCCCGCGTCATCGCGGCGGGTGGCATGCCATCCTGGCCGCGGACGCGGCTCGAACCCGACCGGGCGATGCTCGACGCGGCCCGCGCCGTCGCCTGGAACCTGAACGACGACGACTTGCCCGACCCCACCCGCCGGGCGCTGCTGTTCTACAGCCCGAGCGTCCAGGCGCGCCTCGGGCGGGCGGCGCCGGGTTGGGCCGAGCCGGCGGCCCGAACCGCCACCATCGGAGACCACGCCTTCTTCCGTGACCGATCCGCGATCCGACCGGCCATCCCGCCCGCGGACACCCAGGTGGCGGAGGCACCGGAGTGACGCCGGGAGCACCGCGCCCTCACGGCATCGCCTCCAGCGCCAGCGGGCGGTCGACGGCGAGGCGGAAGCGACCGCGGCCCGTCTTCTCGATGCGCAGGAAGCGGCAGCGCTCCGCCAGCCGCCGCTGCAGCAGGATCAGCCGCGCCTCCAGGTTCTCCGCGGCGTCGGGCAGGCGGATGTCGGCGGCCAGACGCAGCTCGCGGTTGGTGAAGTCGGTGCGGCCCTGCTCCACATGGTCGCGGGCGAGCTTCCAGAAGATGGCGCCGGCCACGCCCTTGATCAGATAGTCGTGGTCGATAAACACGCTGTCGTCGGCGGCGTAATGGCGAACGGTGGCGGGGGCGCCCTGCCCCGGGTCCGTGACGGCGCCGGGGGGAACGGCGTCCTCCAGCTCGGCGGCGGGGACCAGCGCGGCAAGCCGGGCCGCCAGCAGCGCCGCCACCGTCGCCAGGGCGTCCTCGTCGTCGTAGCGGAAGCGCAGCTCGCGCCGGCTTTCCACGAACAGCACGCCGAACAGCCGCAACCCGGCGGCGATCGGCACCGCGAGCTGGCTGTGCGGCTCCGGCAAGCCGGGAAACGGGATTTCCGTGGCGGCCACGGTGGGATCGGCCAGGCTGTCGCGCACCGCGCGCCCGTACCCGTAGTCGGCGGTCATGTGGGAGATGCGGATGGGGATGCGCTCGCGCGCCGCGACGCCGATCACCCCCTCCCCCAGCGTCACTTCCGCGCCGACGCCGGATTCCCGGTAGCCCATGGTGGCGACGGCGTAGAGCCGCCCGGCCGGCTCGTCGTGCATCAGGATCTGCGCGTGCTCCACGCCGAAGCCGTGGCGCAGTTCCCCCAGCAGGCGATCGAACAGCTCCGCCTGGTCGGCGGCCCCGGCCAGCCGCTCGCAGCAGCGGCGCGTCGCCGGCAACAGGCCATGGCCGCGCGGCACCACCGGCAGCGACGGCCCCGGCACCCGCTCCACCGACAGCACCCGGCAGACGTCGGCGCCGAGCAGCCGGAACACCCCCTGCATGCCGACATGGGACGCGATGCCCGACAGCTTAGCCCGCATGCTCTCGAACAGCGGCCCTTCCGTCTCCGTGCGCAGGTAGCGCACGGTCAGGCGATGCTGCGCCGCCGTCTCCGGATCGACCAGCTCGAGCGTGGCGACCGGGTTGGCGAGCAGGTTGCGCCGCGTCTTGTTGAAGAACTGGTAGGACAGCGCGACATGCTCCGCGTCCACATGATGCACCTGGGACAGCAACGACACGTTGGGCGTGCCGTCGGCGTCGCAGGTGGCGATGGCCGACGGCGCCACCCCTTCCAGGGAGTTGCGGATCAGATCGAGGGTGACGGCGTCGATCACGGCGGCAGCGGCTCCCCGGCGTTTGGTCCCGGCGTCTGGTCGAAGCCGGCGTCGGGCGAGAAGGACACCGCCACCAGATCGGCCGCCTGGAAGGCGCAGAGCGCGCGGGTGAAGGCGTCGCCATAGCCGATCGCCGCCAGCTCGCGCGCGAAGCCGGCAATGTGGTGTTCGGCCAGCGCGACGGCGTCCGGCGGCGCGGCGGCAACGCGCGCGTTCCGCCCCTTGAACTGGATGGAGCGGTGGGTGGTCGGCTGGGTCAGCACCACCGCCACGCGGGCCGACGCGGCGAGCGCATCGACCAGCCCTTCGTTGGCGGCGTCGTCCAGGATGACCGTGACGGTGCGCCCGTCCGCCTCCAGCCGCCAGGCGAGGGCGCGCCCGACCACGGGTCGACCGCCCGCCGCCGTCGAGGCCACCGACACGCTCGTGCCCACGCCAAGAAAGGCCGCCAGCCCCTCCCCCATGCCTCTTGGCTCCCCCGCCGTCACGGTCGCGAAGGATAGCAGGCGGACAGGCCCGACGCCTACCCGCCGTTGGGGGAGCGCGAGCCCGCCACCCCCAACCGCAGAGTCAGCGGCCAGCGCACGGTGCGCGCGGCGCCGGGGTCGCCCCACAGCGGCGCGATGCGCTCGGCGAAATCCGGCAACGGGGAGGTGCCGAGCGCCTTGGTCGCCGGTTTGATGGCGGACCACGTGTTCAGGTAATGGATCAACGCAGCGAAGGTCCAGTCGATGGCCATGGCGACGGGCGGCGGCTCCAGCTCGCGGAAGGGGAAGGCGATGGAGCGGTAGCCCTCCACCACCAGCCAGCGCTCCGGCGACCAGTGGGGTCCCAGCGTGTCGTCGTGGAAGGCACGGATCATCGCGTCCATCTCCGCCGACACCGACGGCATGCCGTAGGACACCAGAGCCACCAGCCCACCGGGGCGGGCGATGCGGTCGGCTTCGTCCCAGAAGGCCGGCAGGTCGAACCAGTGCGCCGCCTGCGCGGCGACCACGAGGTCGGCGCTGTGGTCCTCCAGCCCGCTGCGCTCGGCCGGGGCGACGCGGTACTCCACCCGCGGGTGGGGGAAGGCGTGGGCGATCTGCTCGGCGCTGGCGTCGGTGGCGACCACGCGCTTGAAGCGGTCGGCCAGCAGCACCGAGAGCTGACCCGAGCCGCAGCCGCAATCGACGGCAAGACCCTGCCCGCCTGCGCGTTCCGCCAGGATCGCCGCCAGTTCGGGCGGGTATGTCGGCCGATGCTCGGCGTAAGCCGCCGCGTGACCCGAGAACAGATCCTTGAAGCCACCGCCGCCCATGCCCGCCTCCTCCGGCTTTTGAGCCAAGTTAGCGCGTTTGGCGGCTGACGTGAACGCGCTCAAGGTCGCACGGGCTCACCCTGGGCCGGCGGCGACGCGACCTCGTGCCGTGCCGGCCCTGGGCCGGGTTGAGCGTAACGCAAAGCCAGCCTGCGGCGGGCGGGGCTGGCGACTGGGCGCCCCGCGGCGCATCCTGAACCGGCGACCATCGACGTGGAGCGTGCCATGACCATCCCCGCCTTTCCCCCCGGCTTCCTCTGGGGCGCCTCGACCTCCTCCTACCAGATCGAAGGGGCGCTGGACGCCGACGGGCGCGGTCCTTGCGTGTGGGACAGCTTCACCGCCGCCGGCCGCATCCAGGACGGCAGCAGCGCCGCCACCGCCTGCGACCACTTCCACCGCTGGCCGGAGGATGTGGCGCTGCTGAAGGACGCGGGCTTCAACGCCTACCGCTTCTCCATCGCCTGGCCGCGGGTGGTGCCGGACGGCAGCGGTGCGGTGAACCAGGCCGGACTGGACTTCTACGACCGGCTGGTCGATGGGCTGCTGGCCGCCGGCATCCGGCCGATGGCCTGCCTCTACCACTGGGATCTGCCGCAGCCGCTGGAGGACGCCGGCGGCTGGCAGGGCCGCGGCGTGATCGAGCCCTTCGCCGCCTACGCGCGCGCCTGCGTGCGCCGGCTCGGCGACCGGGTGAAGGACTGGATGACGCTGAACGAGCCGAACGTCGTCGCCATCTTCGGCTATGGCGTGGGCGAGCATGCGCCGGGGCACCGGCTGGGTGCGGACGGAATCCTGCGCGCCCTGCACCACCAGAACCTCGCCCAGGGGGCGGCGCTGCGGGCGCTGCGGGAGGAGGGGCCGGACCTCACCCTCGGCACCGTTCTGAACCTGCAGCCCACGGTGCCCGACAGCGACCGGCCGGAGGACGTGGCCGCCGCCGCCCGCTGGGACGCGGTGTGGAACCGGGTGTCGCTGGACGGCGTGATGCGCGGCACCATCCCGGAGCTGATGGCCGACCGGATGGCCGGATTCGTGCTGCCCGGCGACACCGAGCTGATCCGCTTCCCCATCGACCTGCTGGGCATCAACTACTACTCCCGCTCGACGATGAAGCACGAGGCGGGGCGGCCCTTCGACGTGGGCTGGGGCGAGGCACGGTGCCGCCGCTGGACCGGCATGGCCTGGCCGGTGCAGCCGGAGGGGCTGTACGACCTGCTGGCGGAGCTGAAGCGCGACTACGTCAACCCCGCCTGCTACATCGCCGAGAACGGCTGCGCCTACGACGACGTGGTGTCGCCCGACGGCGCCATCCACGACGCGGAGCGGGTGCTCTATTTCCGCGAGCATCTGGAGTCGGTGGCCCAGGCGCTCGCCGACGGCTGCAACGTCAAAGGCTACCTGTGCTGGAGCCTGCTCGACAATTTCGAATGGGCGTACGGCCTGTCCAAGCGCTTCGGCATCGTGCGGGTCGATTACGACACGCTGGTCCGCACGCCGAAGGACAGCTACCGGTTCCTGTCCGGGGTCGCGCGCACGGGTGTGCTCGAGGGTGGCGTGCCGGGGGGTTGACACCATTTCTCACAGCGACCGGCGGTGGCATCCCCTGCCATTTGAGGTATAGTCAGCGGTCCGTCATCCCCCGTTCGGCCGAGCCGCGCGGCGGCCGCAGGGACAGCACCCATGTCGATCCGCAGCAGGAGCCGCGAAGCGGCCAGCATCTTCCGGCGCTTCTTCGCGATCGCCGGGGGCTATTGGAGCTGCGAGACGAAATGGACCGTGCGCCTGATGACGGTGTCCCTGGCCGCGCTGACGGTCGGGCAGGTGTGCGTGCCGGTCGCCATCAACCTGTGGAGCCAGCGGCTGTTCGACGCGCTGGAGCAGCGTTCGACCGAGCGGCTGGCCACGCTGGTGCTGGCGGCGGGCGGCATCCTGCTGTTCAACATCGCGGTCATGGTCGGTCATCTGCGGGTCAAGCGGAAGCTGCAGCTCGGCTGGCGGCGCTGGCTGACCCGGCGGGTGGTGGAGGGCTGGCTGGTCGGCGGGCGGCAGCACCTGATCTCGCTGGTGCCCGGCGATCATGACAACCCCGACGGCCGCATCGCGGAGGACGTACGGGTGGCGACGGAGTACGCCATCGACCTCGCCCTGTCGCTGTCCTACTGCCTGCTGCTGCTGGTCGGCTTCACCAGCATCCTGTGGTCGATCTCCGGAGCGCCGGAGCTGACGCTGTTCGGCGTGACCATACGCGTGCCCGGCTGGCTGCTGTATGTGGCCCTGCTGTACGCGGCGGCCGGCACCACCATCGCCCTTCTGGTCGGTCAGCCTTTGGTGCACGCGGCCAACCGGCGCCAGGGCTACGAGGCCGATTTCCGCTTCGCGCTGGCCCGCGTGCGCGAACGCGCCCAGCCCATCGCCCTGCTGCACGGCGAGGTGCAGGAGCGCCGCCGGCTGGAGGGGCTGTTCCACGGCGTGAAGATCGGCTGGAAACGGCAGACCCGCGCGCTGTCGGACATGATGGCCTTCAGCTCCGCCTACAGCGTGCTGTCGGTGGCCTTCCCCATCCTGGTGGCCGCCCCCCACTACATCTCCGGCGCCATCTCGCTGGGGGTCCTGATGCAGACGGCGCAGGCCTTCCAGCAGACGGTCGCGGCGCTGTCCTGGCCCATCGACAACCTCGCCCGCGCGGCGGAGTGGCGGGCCTCGGTGGAGCGGGTGCTGGGGCTGCACGACGCGCTGCGCCGGCTCGACCACGAGCTGGCCGGAAACGGCACCGAACGGATCGTGGTGGAGCGGGTGGAGGATGCACGCTCCATCCGCTTCGACGGGGTCATGCTGGCCGAACCCAACGGACACGTGACGATCGAGCCCTTCGATCTGGAGATCGCGCCGCGCGAACGGCTGCTGATCGCCGGCGATCCCGGTGCGGCGGTGCGGCTGTTCAAGGCGGTGGCCGGGGTGTGGCCGTGGGGTCATGGCCGCATCGTGCTGCCGGCGCGCTCCCGCGTCTTCTTCATGCCGGAGCGCCCCTACCTGCCCTCCGGCCCGCTGCGCGGGGTGCTCAGCTATCCGGTGGCGGCGGAGTCGGTGGAGGACTGGCAGGCGCGGGACGTGCTGGAACGGGTCGGGCTCGACCACCTTGTGCCGATGATCGACGCGGTGGAGCGCTGGAACGAGACGCTGCCGATGTCGGAGCAGCAGCGGCTGGGATTCGCCCGCCTGCTGGTGCGGCGGCCGGACTGGATCTTCCTGGAGGGTGCCGCCAGCACGCTCGACCCGCGCGGCGAGGAGGACATGCTGCACCTGCTGGACGCGGAGTTCCCCGACTCGACCCTGATCTTCGTCGGCCATCCCGGCGGGCTGGCCGTGCACCACCAGCGCGCCCTGCTGCTGGAGCGCACCAACGGCTCCGTCCGCCTGCGCGTGGCCGACGCCGCACAGCCCACCCCCCTTCCCGACAAGGAGCTGACCCCGTCATGACCGCCGCGACGAGCGCCGGGGGCTTCCCGCCCGGCTTCCTCTGGGGTGTCTCGACCTCCGCCTACCAGATCGAGGGCGCGGCGGCGGCGGACGGGCGCGGCCCCAGCATCTGGGACACGCGCTGCCGCGTGCCCGGCGGGGTGGTGAACGGCGACACCGGCGACGTCGCCTGCGACCATTACCACCGCTACGCCGAGGACATCACGCTGATGCGCGGGATGGGCGTCGGCGCCTACCGCTTCTCGGTGGCGTGGCCGCGGGTGCTGCCGCGCGGGCGCGGGGCCGCCAATGACAAGGGCCTCGACTTCTACGACCGGCTGATCGACGCGGTGCTGGAGGCGGGCATTGAGCCGTGGCTCTGCCTCTACCACTGGGACCTGCCGCAGGCTCTGCATGATCTGGGAGGCTGGGCCAACCGCGACGTCGCCGGCTGGTTCGCCGATTACGCGGTGCTGGTGGCGCGGCGCTACGGCGACCGGGTGAAGCGCTTCGCCACGGTGAACGAGCCCAGCGTCTTCACCCTGTTCGGCTACGCCATCCCCTGGGCCGCCCCCGGCATCACCGACCGGACCATGAACCTGCGCGCCATCCATCACGTCAATCTTGCGCATGGTGCCGGGGTGGACGTGCTGCGCGACCATGTGCCTGGAGCGTCGATCGGTGCGATCCACAACTGCCAGCCGGTGATCCCCGCCACCGACAGCGAGGCCGACCGCGAGGCCGCCGCCTTCCTGGACGAGCATTGGAACCTTGCCTTCCCAGACCCGCAGCTCCTCGGCCGCTACCCGGCGCGGCTGGCGGCTCTGATCGAGCCGCACATGCAGGCCGGCGACATGGCGCGCATCGGACGGCCGACCGACTGGATCGGCCTCAACCACTACGGCCCGATCTTCGCCAAGGCCGACCCGTCCACCACCTGGGGCTTCGGCTGGGCCGACCTGCCCGACGGGGCCGATGACCACGGTGTCGGCTGGCCCGTCTTCCCGGAGATGTTCCGCGACGAGCTGGTCCGTCTGACGAAACGCTACCGACTGCCCGTCTATGTCGCGGAGAACGGCTGTTCCGGCACCGACGCCCCCGACGCGAACGGCGTCGTGGACGACCCCCGCCGCATCCGCTACCTGACGCTCTACACCGACGCCATGCGGGACGCCATGCGGGCCGGGGCGGACGTGCGCGGCTATTTCGTGTGGTCGCTGCTCGACAGCTTCGAATGGGGCAGCGGCTACGGCCCGCGCTTTGGCCTGGTGCACGTGGATTTCCCCACCGGCACGCGCACTTCCAAGAGCTCGGCCCGCTGGTACGCCGACCTGATCCAGCGGTCGCGGGCGGTGGTGGCGTAGGGGGAATGGTCGCGCCGGGCCCCCCTCCCGACCTCCCCCCACTTCGCGGGGGGAGGAGAAAAAAGCCCTCCCCCGCGAAGTGGGGGAGGGTTGGGTGGGGGCCCGATTCGACCACGCACCCGCATCGCCGCCATGCCCAGCCGGGCATGGTCGCGCGCCCCTCGACCCGCTAACACTGGCGCGTTCCCCCATCACAACCAGCCGCCATGCCCCCGCTTCCTCCCTCCTCCGCCACCGTTCTGCCGGCGGGTACGGCCGGCTCGGCCTTCCGGCACCGGTCCTTCGCGCTGTTCTGGTGCGCGCGGGTGGCCGGCATGCTGGCGATCCAGATGCAGGTGGTGGCGGTCGGGTGGCAGGTCTACGAGTTGACCGACAGCGCGCTGGCGCTCGGCATGGTCGGGCTGTTCCAGTTCCTGCCGTCGCTGGCCCTGGCGCTGGTCGCCGGCCATGTTGTGGACAGCCGCGACCGGCGGCGCGTGCTGCTGGCCGCGGTGGCGACGCAGCTGGGGGCGGTCGCGGCGTTGTGCGCGCTGACCGCGGCGGGCGCACTGGCGACGATGCCGACGCTGGTGTTCGCGGTGGTGGCGGTGATCGGCGCCGCCAAGGCCTTCGAAGGGCCGGGGAACCAGGCGATCCTGTCGGCGCTCGTTCCCCCGGAGGATCTGCCGAACGCCGTGGCCTGGAACAGCTCGGCCGCCCAATCCGCCATGGTGGCCGGCCCGGCGCTGGGCGGGCTGCTCTACATCGCCGGCCCGTCGGTGGTGTACGCCACCTCCACCCTGCTGCTGGCCGCCGCCGTGCTGTTCATCACCCTGCTTCGGCCGCGCCCGGTGGCGCAGGCGCCGCGCGCCATGAGCTGGGCGTCGCTGATGGCCGGGATCGGCTTCATCCGCGGCCAGCGCGCCATCCTCGGCGCCATCACGCTCGACATGGTCGCGGTGCTGCTGGGCGGGGCCACGGCGCTGCTGCCGGTCTTCGCCCGCGACGTCCTGCATGTCGGGCCGGAGGGAATGGGCGTGCTGCGCGCCGCCCCGGCCATCGGCGCCGTCGCCATGGCGGTGGTGCTGGCGCGCGTCGGTGTGCGGCGCCACGCCGGGGCGTGGATGCTGGCGGGGGTTGCCGGCTTCGGCGCCGCCACGGTGCTGTTCGGGCTGTCCACCGATCCGGTGCTGTCCTTTTTCGCGCTGATCGCCATCGGCGCCACCGATCAGGTCAGCGTCGTCGTCCGCATGACCCTGATCCAGCTCGCCACGCCCGACGACGTGCGCGGGCGGGTGGGGGCGGTGAATTCGCTGTTCATCGGCGCCTCCAACCAGCTCGGCGAGTTCGAGTCCGGCGTGGCGGCGACGCTGCTGGGCGCGGTGCCGGCGGTGGTGCTGGGCGGAGTCGGCGCCATGGCGCTGGCCGCCGGTTGGGCGCGCCTGTTCCCCGAGCTGCGCCGCATCGACCGGCTGACCGACCTGCGGCGAGAATAACCGATCAGGGTCCGCCGCGCGCCAGCGTGAAGTCGCGGCCGACCAGGGTGAAGACGGGCACCTGGGCCAGATTGAAGGCCCGTTCGGCGATCACCGGCACTCGGCTGCGCGCGTAGTCGCCCAGCGCCCGCGCCGTCACCTCCCGCCCGGCGGCGCCGGACAGCCCCTCCAGCAGCACCGCGGTCAGCAGGCCGTGGCCGTTGTAGCCCTCCGCCGCGACCTGCTCGTCCGAGGCGGCGCTGAGGAAGCCCCGGCCGGTGGCGCGGGCCAGCCGGTTGTGCGCGGTGCGCATCAGCAAGTTGCGATCGACGATCTCCGCGACGCCGCCGGAATAGCAGGTGTCCAGCACCACGATGGCGCGCTCGGCGGGCACGGCGGCAAGCAACTCTTGCAGGCGGTCCTGCGGCAGGCCCTTGCGCGCCACCTCGTCCAGCGTCGGGCGCTGCACGTCGTGCGACAGGAAGCGGTAGTCGCCCTTCAGGTTGACCCCGTGCCCGGCGAGGAACAGCAGGAAGCTGTCGGTCTCCGCCATGCCCTCGGCCATCCGCCGCACCGCGGCGGCGATGGCCGCGGCGTCCGCGCGCTCGTCCAGCAGCGGCGTGACGTGAACCGCGGTGAACAGCCCGGCCGCGCGTTCGGACAGGGCGGCGGCCAGGGCGCGGGCGTCGCCCGCGGCAAAGGCCAGCCGCATGTCGGCGATGCTGCGGGTCAGCGGACCCTGGACCGCCATCAGCGACGCCGAGATCGTGGCGCGGCCCTGCGCGGTCGCATTGAACGACGGAACGCGGCCATAGGTCGGGCGCAGGCCGAGCACCCCGTTGCAATAGGCGGGATAGCGCACCGAGCCGGCGATGTCGTTGCCATGGGCGATCGCCCCGATGCCGGACGCGACCGCCGAACCGGCGCCGCCGGACGAGCCGCCGGGGGTATGCGCGGCACTCCAAGGATTGCGGGTGCGGCCGTGCAGCGCGTTGTCGGTGTCGTAGCGCATCGAATAGCAGGGCGTGTTGGTCCGCCCGATGATGATGCCGCCGGCCCGGCGCAGATTGGCCACGACCGGATTGTCCGCGGTCGCGATGACGTCGCGATAGGCGACGACACCGCCGTCGGTCGGGTGTCCGGCCTGATCGATATTGACCTTGATGGTGATCGGCACGCCGTGCAGCGGCGGCAGCGCCTCGCCGGCCGCCCGGCGGCGATCGGCGGCATCGGCCTCGGCCAGTGCCTCGTCGTGCAGCGGCCGGACGACGGCGTTCAGCGCCGGATTGACCGCGTCGAGACGGGCCAGCGCTGCGGCGGTCGCCTCCCGGGCGGAAACAAGGCCGTTGCGGATGAGGGCGCCGAGGGTTGCGGCGTCGAGCCGCCAGAGATCCGCCGTACCGGACATGAAAATCAAAGCCTCCGTGGGTCCTTCACGG
>OFDN01001165.1_pt1 | contig 18302 bp, 17 predicted proteins | sample 1520971 | NCBI WGS metagenome assembly OFDN01 (sample SAMEA94257418, study PRJEB24077) | hot springs metagenome | biome: Aquatic biome; feature: Geographical feature; material: Water | place: India | collected 2012-06-12 | depth 5 m
GGCAGATGGCAGATGGCAGATGGCAGATGGCAGATGGCAGATAAGAAAAAACGAAACGGCGAACACTTCTTATTGTGTTCGCCGCCTTATTTTTTTACATTATTTCAAATCAGACATTAGAAATCAGAAATCCGAGATCTGAGATCTGCGATCTACCATCTCCCTTGAACTCTGTATTTTTGCACATCTATGAAAGTACATCGTGAATTGGCGGGTTCTTTGCCGGAGTTTAGGAATGCTGTGGTGACCATTGGTACATTTGATGGCGTTCATAAGGGACACCAACAGATCCTGGCACAAATGAAGGAAGAGGCGGCTCGTATCAACGGTGAAACCATCATCATTACTTTCCACCCACATCCCAGAAAAATTGTTTCCTCTGTGCCGGGTGATGTAAAGCTGTTAAATACATTATCAGAAAAAAAACTATTGCTAGAAAAAGCGGGTATAGATCATTTGGTGGTAGTACCTTTTGATCATCATTTTGCCAATCAATCTGCCGATGAATATGTTCGGGATTTTTTGTACAAATACTTTAGACCCCATACCATCATTATTGGATACGATCATCGCTTTGGAAAAGGCAGAACCGGCGACTATCACCTGCTTGAAGATTTTGGAAAAGAACTGGGATTTGAAGTCAAAGAAATTCCGGAGCAATTGTTGAATGAAATTGCTGTTAGCTCCACAAGAATACGCCAAGCCATTGCTAACAATGATATTGACACCGCCAATGCTGCTTTGGGACATCCCTATTTTTTTGAAGGACTGGTGATTGAAGGCAATCAATTAGGAAGAACCATTGGTTATCCAACGGCCAATCTCCATATCGGAAGTGAAGAAAAACTGATACCGGGCAATGGCGTATATGCTGTACAAGTAGAAATCTTATCTAACCTACATGCTACTCAACAGAAACTGAAAGGCATGATGAATATTGGTATCCGTCCCACTATTGATGGAAAGAAAAGAGTGATTGAAGTCAATATTTTTGATTTTGATGCAGATATCTATGGACAAACATTACGCGTACACGTACTGAAACAGTTGCGCAATGAAATCAAATTCGAAGGACTGGAAGCCTTAAAAACACAATTGGGTATTGATAAGCTACAAGCTATGAGCTGTGAGCTATGAGCCTTTATACGTTGAATTTGAAAGATCAACAACCGATAATTGGCTACCACTCAAAGCTCGCAGCTCATAGCTCACAGCCTATTCCCCTCAGACACTAATGATTTCTTATTCATTATTCATTATTCGTCATTCATCATTCATTATTCATTATTCATCATCCCTTCTCCTTCACTTTCTCCCAATTCAAATCCGCTTTTTGAATAAAGCCGGATTGATCTTTATTCCATAGTTCTTGTACTTTCAAACTGTAATTGAAATACAGTTTACCATTCAATATTTTCCATGTTTCGATTACTGTGGGAGCTTTATATCCACCCGACATTCCATAAGCACAGTAGCCTCCGTATTGCGGTACATATTTTTCCGGATTGGTTTTAAACAGCTCCAAATTTTCTTTTGAACTAAATAGCCAAGTTGCATCTTTCCAAGTGTATGAAAAGCTTTCATTGCCTTGTACCGGCTTAGACTCAGAAAAAAAGGCCACTACATCATATCCGCGAATCGCTTTTCCGTTGGTACTAAAGATTTCTGCTTTTTGAGCAAATGTGGTGGATAGTCCTATCAATAGGAGTACAATAGATCCAATTATTTTTTTCATGATCGTATCAGGTTTGCAGGATAGACGAACCTTTACGCATTTGCTTACAATAAAAGAGAAAGATTAATTCATCATTTTCACCACCATTTCTTTCATGAGTCCGGCATCAGAAGTACCGGCATCATATACACCAACACTTCGGAGATTGTATTGATGTAATAATAACAAAGCCTTTTCTACTCCCGTATATTCATACTTACGGGCAGAACTCAAATAGTCTTTGATAAAATATGGATTGACCCCTAATGCACTGGCCGCAGATTTTTCATCGGGATTCTGCAAGCCGAATAACATATATACTTTACTAAAATAGTTGTATAGCGCGGGTAACACCAATTGTATGGGTGCTGCTTTTGGATTGGCTTCAAAATATTGAATGATACGAATAGACTTTGACAGATCTTTTCTTCCAATGGCTTCCTGTAATTCAAATACATTGAACTCTTTGCTGATACCAATGTATTTTTCGATATCGTCTTCCGTAATATTGGTTCTGCCGGCAAGGTTTACCGCCAGTTTTTCAATTTCGTTTTCAATGCGACTCAAATCATTCCCTACATGATCTACCAACAACATCAATGCTTTTTGATTGATGGATAACTGATGTTTCTTCACCATTTCAAGCGTCCAATCCGGCAACTGGTTATCATACATCTTTTTGGTGGTCAACATCTCCCCCTTTGATTTCAGGGTCTTGGCGAGCTTGGAACGACCATCCACTTTTTTATCCTTATAACTTACCACGAAAATGGTTGAAGGCAAGGGGTTTTCGATATAAGGTTCCAGCTTATCAATATCGCGCATTTGCTGCGCCTCTTTTAAAATCACCACTTGTCGCTCAGCAAACATGGGGTATCTGCGACAAGCATTGACTACTGCTGCCCAATCTGCATCTTTTCCGTAAAAAACAGTGAGATTAAATCCAACTTCGGCTTCACCCAAAATTTTGTGCTCCGCATAATCCACCACCTGATCAATAAAGTAGGGCTCTTCTCCTTCCAGCCAATAAATGGGCTTGAATACTCCTTTTTTCCACTCTGTTATGATCTTTTCCGCCGACATGGGTGCAAAGATGAAGGATGATGAAGGATTTAAAAAATGTGTAAGGGTTTAGTTATGAACATGGCTTGTGGCTTATGGTCCATAGTCCATGGTCGATAGTAAAAGCCCATGGACTATGGACTATGGACTATGGACTATGACCAAACGGAAAAACAGCGTAAATATTGCAGTTCTCAGGTTACAATTTGAATATTTTCAGGGTTCAGAATTGGTAGGTTTTGGAAACGGAGGACTATGTTAGCAGTGACTATGACGTCTTGCTGGCAATAGTTGATAATCCGCTGTAAGTCTTTTTCTAAGTAATAAACATCTTGCACCATGCTTCCATCCATATCTGTTTTTGAAGTGGGGATTCCTAGGACATGGGCTAATAAATGGAGGGATACATAATTCTTATGGTCGCCAAATTTCCACCAATTCATGGTGTCTACCATCTTTAGCTCCCATGGCTTTTTATCTTGAATGTTTAGATAGGGAGGTAAAGAAAGATAGTTGATCAACATGCGCCGCCCGATATAGGGGATATCAAACTCGCGAATATTATGTCCGGCAAACTGGAAGTTTGGATTGATTCGATAGAGTTTATCGCATAATTCAGTGAAAATACGCAGTATTTCTACCTCATGATCCCCCGCTATACTCTTTATTTTAAGTCGCCATTCTCCTTCATCCTGGTACAAAAAAGCGGTGGATATGCAGATGATCTTACCAAATTCAGCTAAAATTCCTGCCCTTTTTCGATAAGCTTCAGGGGGAGCCATATCTTCTGGCACGGTTTTAGATATTTTGTCGCAAAACAGGGATTGCCATACAGGATCCAGTTCTATAAAGGATGGTACGGCGGGCACTGTTTCAATATCAATGAATAACAGATCCTTGAGCATAAGCACTGTTTTAAATTCCGTTAACTCAAAAATTACAACGTATGAACTACATCAACACCAACGATCAGAATGCTGCTCCAGAGCAGAAAGACAACCGTAAAGTAATATACGGTATTCTGATAGTAGCCCTTTTGGCTACCTGGGCTTATATCTTCTATGATAAAAGCCGTACTACCGAAACCATCGGTCAATTAGAAACCCGTATTACCAATGTAGACAGTGCTCGTAATGCCATTCAGCAAGAGTTTCTCGAGGTATCTGCTAAAGCCGATTCACTGACGCAAAGCAATATCCAGTTACAAGGTGCTTTGGCCGATCGCGGATCTGAGATTCAGAAACTGAAAGGAAATATCGGCAATATCCTGAAACGTAAAAATGCATCTGATGCTGAACTGGCGCAGGCTAAACAAATGATCAGTGAATTGAATGGTAAAATCGACGGTTTATTTGCTGAAATCGAAAAGCTTCAAGGTGAGAACAAGCAACTGACTGCCGCCAATGAGCAGTTGAGCACTGAAAAAACACAACTCACTTCAGAAAAAGAAAATCTCCAGCAGAATCTGAGTGCTACTAAAAAAGAGTTGGATGAAAAAGTAGATGTTGCCTCTACCCTGCATGCTTCTAATATTGGTATCACTGCCATTGATATCCGCAATAGCGGCAATGAAAAAACCACTTCAACTGCAAAAAGAGCTGACTTAATGCGTATCTCTTTTGTATTAGATCCAAATCGTATTGCTCCAAGTGGCGTGAAAGATATTTATGTATGTGTTACCGGACCTGATGGAAAAGTCATCAGCGAAGGCACCAAATTCATTACCCGTGAAGAAGGTGAAAAAATTTATACCAGCAAAGTATCTGTTACCTACGAGCAAGGCAAAGTAACTCCTGTAAGTTTTGACTGGAAACAAACTACCAAATACCAAACCGGTAACTATAAAATTGAGATCTACAATAATGGTTTCAAAATTGGTGAAGGTGTGAAGACTTTGAAGAAAGGGGGATTGTTTAGTTAAGGTTCAAGGGACAAGAGACAGGAAACAAGAAAGGAACAAGAGCGAAGAAAGAAGAGACAAGGAAGCAACAAGTAAACAAGTCCCAATTTAAATAGCGCCGGACTTCAGTCCGGCGAGCAATTCAAACCTGTAATATTTCCGGGGGGTAATATTTAGCAAGCAACAACCAAAGGCGTCCGTTAGGGCGCCTTTTGAGTGAAAGGTGAAAAGTGAAACGTGAAAAAGGCTGATTTCACCTTTCACCTTTCACTTTTCACTTTTCCTCCCTCTTCCCTATCTTCACTCAAACTTTTCCATGCGTATCAATTGGCGGATCATATTGGTGGTGATTGCGGTGATTCTGGTAAGCGGAACGATTTTTTATTCGCAGTATGTAGCCGGGAAAATCGCTACCGAGGAAAGAATGTACGTGACCGTTTGGGTGGAAGCACAACGAACCATCTTGAACTCTTATGATACTGCCAATCTAAACTTAGCGACTTTTATCTCATCAGAAAATCAGGAGATCCCCATCATTGAAACCAATGAGAACGATAGCATCACCGGTAACTACCTGAACCTTGACAGCAGTTTGGTGGCATCGGATAGTACTTATTTACAAAGCAAGCTCGAAGAATTCCGTCGATACAATAATAAGCCTATTGTATTGGTGATGAAAGACAATCCCTATACAGCCAATCATTATTACTATGGACAAAGTAAACTGCTGAAAGAAGTGAAGTTGTATCCATTGGTTCAATTAATCATTGTAGCCTTATTCATAGCGATTGCGATCATGGCTGTTCAATCGCATTACAGAAGTGCACAGAATCAATTATGGGCTGCGATGGCCAGGGAAACGGCACATCAACTGGGCACCCCTGTTTCCAGTTTGGAAGGATGGCTGGAAATTCTCAAACAGCAGGGAGAAAATCAACAGATCGTTCCTGAAATTGCCAAAGATGTAAAGCGACTGCAGTTGATTACAGACCGTTTTGGTAAGATAGGAAGTCAACCAAAACTTGAACCCGGCGATCCTTTTGAACAGATTGATCAGATGATTGCTTACATGAAAAAAAGATCCGGTGGACAAGTACAATTTGAATTTACCAAGCAGCCATTAGCTGTTCAGCCGAAATTCAGTGCACCATTATTTGATTGGGTGATCGAAAACCTGATCAAAAATGCCTTAGATGCCATGGAAGGAAAAGGCACCATTACCATTGAAGCACATAGCACACGTGAGGAATTACAAATTGATGTAACAGATACAGGAAAAGGAATCAGTGGCGTGAATATCAATAAAGTATTCAAACCTGGTTTTACAACGAAAAAAAGAGGTTGGGGACTGGGTCTCCCCCTCAGTAAGCGCATCATTGAGGAGTACCATGGCGGTAAGCTTTTTGTACGATGGAGTGAAAGTGGTAAAGGAACCAGCTTTCGAATCATTCTGCCTCTTCCTGAAGATGGGTCCCCATTACATACATAGGAGATTCTCCATAACTGCTCATCACTGCAAACCATTGTTGTAAAGCATGTGGTGTCGCCGTTTCTACATACAAGTTGGCTTCTTTGCAATAATTCAGTAATTCATGTTCAATTTTTCTTACATCATCATACTGTTGTTGATTGCCCAATTTGTGCAGGCAACTGTTCATGCGTGATAATTTCTCATCCGACAAATGATCAAAAGCGTGCTGCTGTAATAATTGCCCGGTGGCATTTACCAGCAAAGTACATGACCGTGTTTTCATAGTGAATAATTTACTGCAAGTGACAACTGTAACATAACCGTACAATGATTAAATTGTAAAGGAATTGTTACCCGATTTTTTTGTGCATAATCTGTGAATCTGTGACAAATAATATTACTTGTAGGCAGTGGCTTGTTTCTGATTTACCCAACCTTTTATCGTATCTCCATCATTTGAATGAGGAAACCAGAAATCGTTTTGGACCGCATCCTTTTACCAAGGAAGCTTTGGAACATTTATATCATCATCCTGATTACACAGGATTTATTGTAATAGAAAACAACAGCACTTTTATTATAGGATATGCCATTGTGAAATTGGGGTATCTGGAACACGATCATCCCAGATTACTTAGTTACAATATTCAACCAAACCATATGACAGATGCTACCTACGCCCCTTCTTTGGCAAATGACTGGCAAGGAAAAGGAATTGGAAAAGTGCTATGGAATCATACCAAAAACTACATACAACAACAGCAAAAACAAAGAGTCATTTTATGGGGTGGTGTTCAGGAAGATAATATGGTAGCCGTTAACTATTACAATAAAATTGGATTTATAAAGATTGGCTCATATGAGTATCATGGAAAAAATAATTTAGATATGGTGTGTACTATTCAATAAAAAAGTGGCGAACAGATCCTATATGTTCACCACTTTTATAATCAAGTAAAAAGTAAAAAATCAAAAGTCAAAATCTGACATCAGACATCCGACATCAGAAATTAGACATCTATTTATCCGCTTGTCTCTTCACTGTTCCACCACTGCTCACATTGATATTACGGATCAGGCCTTCGCCTCTGAATCTTACATATCCACCACTACTGGCTTCTGCTGAAATTTCTTTGTTCACAGATACCTGAACGCCGGCGCCACTGCTTACATCTGCTTTGCAATAGGTTACATTCAAATCGTAGCCTCGGAAAATACCGCCACTGCTACCGTCAACATTCAATGCTGAAGCTTTGCCTGCAACGGTAATGGTTCCTCCGCTGCTTACATCGGCGGTTAGTTTATCCAGGTCAACAGATTTGGCTTGGATAGAACCTCCACTGCTCGCTTCTAAACCATCCAACTGTGTGTAAGAAACATACACAACCACTTTCCAATTTCTTCTTCTCTCCCAGAATTTCCAATCGTCATTTTCTCTACCAATTCTTAAAACACCATTGGTAACAGTTGTTTTTACTTTGTCTAACAAGTCTGCATCATTGGTGGTAACAGCCAATTCTTCTTTGCTGCCTTTGGTCAGAATCACTTGTATACCTGCTGAAGTTTTTACCGCATGGAAAGATCCGACATTTCTTTTTTGAACGTTCTCCCCCGATACCACTTCCTGCCCCAAAGCCATAGAAAACAGCATGGTAAGGGCGAATAAACTAGTCAATATTTTTTTCATACACTGTTTGTTTTAGGGTGTAACGGGGAGGAGGGGGAAATGTTACAGTTGGGATAGCAGCTTCTAGCTTCTAGCAGATTGATGGATTATAAATGAAACTATATTATTTAACTAGAAGCTGGTAGCTACTAGCTAGCAGCTTGATTATCGCAAAACCACCGCCCCCAACGCCGGTAAATGCACTTTTAACCGATAGCATTTGGAAGGTTTGTCTACCAGTTCGGATTGGATTTCGGGGTTAAAGACATCTCCTGTTCCCCAGAATTCTTTGGCATCACTATTAAAGATCTCCTGCCATTTCCCTTTTCCATGAACATAAATTTCCCAATCCTGACGAACTACTGGTGTTACATTCAATATCACTAGCACATCGTCTTTCTCTTTTTTTCCTTTGCGTTTATAGACCATCACTGATTCACTTCGATGGTTTAAGTCTACCCATTCAAACCCATCCGGTTCAAATTGTTTTTCATACAGCGCGGGTTCTGATCGGTATAGTTCATTGAGTTTTTGAACACAGTACTTCATTCCACCATGACTCACAAACTGTAACAATTCCCATTGTAACTCACTTTTATAATTCCACTCACTGGTAGCACCGAATTCATTGCCCATGAATAACAATTTTGCTCCCGGGTGTGTGAACATATAAGTATAGAGGATTCTCAGATTCGCGAACTTTTGCCATTCATCGCCGGGCATTTTATACAACATGGGACTCTTGCCATGTACCACTTCATCATGACTCAAGGGTAACATGAAGTTCTCATCATTGAAATACATCATACTGAAAGAAAACTTATCCTGATGAAATTGACGATAAATCGGATCCATTTTGAAATAATCCAAGGTATCATGCATCCAACCCATCATCCACTTCATTCCAAAGCCGAGTCCGCCTTCGAATGTTGGTTTGCTGATCTTTGGCCAATCGGTTGCTTCTTCAGCAATGGTTTGCACATCTGCAAAATCGCGGTATAGGGTTTCGTTCAAATCTTTGATGAAAGCAATCGCTTCCAGATTACCATTACCGCCAAATTCATTCGGCTCCCACTGACCTTCGTTTCTGCTGTAATCAAGACGCAACATCGAGCTCACTGCATCCACCCTCAACCCATCTGTATGAAATTTATCGCACCAAAACCTTGCACTGCTGATGAGAAAGGATTTTACTTCTCCCCTTTTATAATTAAAAATATAAGAGTTCCAATCGGGGTGATATCCTTTTCGCATATCTGCGTACTCGTAAGTATGCGTACCATCAAACATGAATAATCCATGTGCATCGTAGGGAAAATGTGAGGGTACCCAATCGAGTATCACGCCAATACCTGCCTGATGAAAAGCATCTACCATGGCTGCATAATCCTGTGGTGTACCGAAACGGGAAGTAGGCGCAAAATATCCGGTGCCTTGGTATCCCCAGCTGCCATCAAAAGGATGTTCCATCACCGGCATGAACTCTACATGTGTAAAGCCCATTTCTTTCACATAAGGCACCAATCTTTCTGTGATCTGTTGATAGGTATTGTAAACTTCTTCATTGTTTTTATCCGGACGCATCCAACTGGCCAAATGCACTTCGTATACAGACCAGGGAGCATCTAATGCATTGTTTTTTGAGCGTTGTTGCATCCATTCTTGGTCCTTCCATTCATAATCGGTTTGCCAAGTGATGGAAGCAGTATATGGACGTTTCTCCCAAAAATGCGCAAAGGGATCTCCTTTATCCAGTTTGATTCCTTTAAAACCATGGATATGATATTTATATGCTTCTCCGGTCTTGATCCCCGGAATAAATCCTTCCCAAATACCTGAATTATCCAGACGAACTTTTAAGGGGTGAGATCCCTTGTTCCACTCATTAAAATATCCGGTAACACTTACAAATGTGGCATTGGGTGCCCATACGGCGAAATAAGTCCCTTCGGTATCCAGTACTGTAATTTGTTTATTACCAAAATAATCATAGAGCCGATAATGCGTGCCTTGCTGAAAATTTTGCACGTCTTCATTTGAAAACAAAGAATAATTCCATACAGACTGTTCAGTATCAACAAAATGGATCTCTTCGTATTTCTTATCCGTCGTTCCAACCTTTTGTCCGCTTGTGTCTCCTTCTGACAGATTAGATCTTGAGGTAGTGTTTGACTTATTAATTTTATCGTTCATGGGTTCAAAGAGATCAGATTAAAAAAATTATTAACATTAATTTATAACTATACATTTAGTTATTAAACATTTTTTATGGATTTTGCTGTAACAAGCATCTAACGCTGCAAGCTACCAACAATGAAAAAACTAACTGCTATTCTGCTGGTGATCGGTTTCTGCACCATCTCTTTCAGCTATGCCCAAACGGGTTCCCTTAAAGGTACGGTTGTTGACTCTACCAATAAAGTAAATCTCCACAATGCTGTAGTTTCCTTATTAAGACCCAAGGATTCTGTGTTGGTCAAGTTTGTAAGAACCAATCCACAAGGCGCATTCGAGTTTTCAAATCTGCCTGCAGGAAAATTCATCGTGATGATCACTTACCCTGATTATGCAGATTATATTGATGATATAGACCTTTCGACTACGCTTCAAAAATCAATGGGTAATGTATTTGTTACCACCAAAGCGCATTTACTGGAAGAAGTAATCGTGAAACAAAGGATTGCCGCTATTCGTATGAAGGGCGATACCACTGAATATCGGGCAGATAGTTTTTATGTTGGCCCCAATGCCAATGTACAAGACCTTTTAAAACGTATGCCGGGTATTCAAGTAAATAGTAAAGGTGAGATCACTGCTCAGGGACAAAAAGTAGAGAAAGTGTTGGTTGATGGAGAAGAATTCTTTAGCGACGACCCTGCCGTAGTAACGCAGAATTTACGTGCAGATGCGATTGATAAAGTGCAGGTATTTGATAAAAAAAGTGATCAGGCAGTGTTTACAGGGATTGATGATGGACAAACGGCTAAAACCATCAACCTGCAAATGAAAGAAGACGCCAAAAAAGGTTATTTCGGTAAAGTAGAAGCAGGTGCAGATTTCGACAAGTATCGTTATGGGAAGGGCATGTTGAATGCTTTTAAAGGCAAGCGAAAATTTGCTGCGTTTATCACGAACGACAATACCAAGTTTGAATCTTTAAACTGGAATGAAAGAAATAATTATAGTGGCGGTTCTGATAATATGATGGTGATGGATGATGGAGGTATCGCCATTTTTGATGGTGGTGGCGATGATTTCAGTTATGGACAAGGTTTACCTACTTCTACAACCGGTGGATTGTTGTTTAGTAATAAATGGAATCAAGACAAACATAATATCAACAACTCTTATCAATACAATAATCTGAATGTTCGTGGTCTTAACAAAACCAGTACACAAACCATTTTACCGGATACCACTTTTTTCAATACACAGGAACAGAATTTTGTGAGTGACAGAAGACGTAACCGCATCAATAGCAAATATGAACTGCGTATTGATTCTACCAGCACATTGAAGATGACACTAACCGGTTCGATTATCACGAACAGAAACGCCAACAGCTTTTTAGGCAAAGCCATCAGTGAAGAGGGACAATTGATCAACCAGTCTGACCGTACAACAACAAATGATGGAGAAGACAGAAATCTTTTGGGTTCATTACAATGGCAAAAACGATTGAAGAAAAAAGGAAGAACACTATCATTCAACGGCGACTTTTCAATCATGAACAAAACAAATGATGGATTCCTTTTTGCTAAGAATGATTTCTACGATAAAAATGGGAATTTAGTTCGTCAAGACAATCTTGACCAGTTTAAAACCAATACGGAAGACCTTTCGGGTGTCAATGGTCGTCTTGCCTATACAGAACCTCTTTGGAAAAATACATTCCTTGAGTTGAATTATCGTTTTTCACTGAACAGAAATGATGCAGAAAGAAATACACTGGAGAAAACGACACCGGGTGGTAAATATGAAAACCGTATTGATACATTGAGCAATCATTTTATTTATAACAACAATACCCACACCGGCGGTTTCACTTTTAGATTAAATGAAAAGAAATATAGCTTATCCATTGGTATGGCGGCTGGAAGTGCAAAGTTCAATTTAGATGATATCAATACTGGTGCTAAACGCAGCATTCAATTCACCAACTTATTACCTACTGCAGTTCTTACATTCAATCCGAAAAAACAAACAAGACTGAGATTCAATTATACGGGTAATACAAGAAATCCAACACTGCAGCAAATACAGCCATTTATTGACAATATCGATCCGTTGAACATCACCATTGGAAATCCTAATCTAAAACAAGAATTCAGGCATAATTTCAATATTAATTTTAGTGACTACAAGGTTTTGAAAAGCAAAAACTTTTTCCTGAGTGGTAATTTAACAACAACGAATAATGCCATTACAAATGCAAATTTCATTGACAGTCTAGGAAGAAGGGTGAATCAGGCTATCAATGTAAATGGTAATTACAATGCATATTTCTGGAGTAATTATGGTTTTGACATATTCCCTTCTTACAACTTAGGTTTTGGATTTAGCCCAGGCTTTAATCGATTTGTAAACCGAGTAAACGGCTTAGAAAATGTGAGCACCAATAATACATATCGATTTACTATTAATCTTGGTCATTGGACTGAGAAGAAGCTAAGTTTCTATACAAGTTTTTCATCGACACTGAATAATTCCAAGTCTTCTATCCGTCCTAATGTTGTTACTAATTTCTGGTCTCATACAGGATACGCAGATGTAACTTTAAAATTACCTGCTAAATTATTTTTCCATATGGATGCTCAATTAACCTTGTATCAAAAAACAGCTCAGTTTGCCAATAACAGCAATGTGTACATCGTAAATAGCAATTTGAAGAAAACCTTTGGCAAGTCTGATAAACTGGAAATGAAGGTATCCATCAACGATATTTTCAACAACAACCAAAACATCCGAAGAAATATTAGTACCAACTTCATCACTGAAACCATACAGCAAAATATCCAGCGTTTCTGGTTATTTACAATTGCGTACAACTTCAGTAAAAATGGCAAACCTACTCAAGGATTCTAAAAGATTGAACCATGAAAAAATTAATGACATTCTTATTTGTACTGGCTTTTTTGAATAGCTTTTCGCAAGCGAGATTCATCAGTTCCGGCAGAATAGAGTTTGAAAGAAAATACAATCAACACAGTCAGTTTGAAGGACAAGAAGAAGGCATTTGGGTAGCTGAGATGAAAAAGAACTATCCAAAAATGGTAACTGATTTTTATGAACTGAGATTCAATTCCGAAAAATCTGTTTATAAATTATTAAAAGAAAACCCCGACAATAAGTATTTATGGTCTGGCAAACCAAATGAATCCGATGTTGCTGTAAAAGACCTCGCTAAAGGAACTTTATCGATTCAACGAGATGTCTTTGAACAAACCTATATCATACAAGATAGTCTTCGTCAATTAGAATGGCGTATCACGGATGAAACCAGAACCATTGCCGGATTTGAATGTAAAAAAGCAGTGACCCGTATTTGTGATTCGGTGTATGTAGTCGCTTTTTATACGGATCAAATTCTGGTGAACAGTGGTCCGGAAAGCTTTAGTGGTTTACCCGGCATGATCCTAGGATTGGCAGTACCGAGATTACATACAACATGGTTTGCAACAAAAGTTGAATTGATTGAACCCACTCCCGGACAGCTCTCCCCTTCTCAAAAAGGAAAGAAAGCTACCTGGCAACAAGTCTCTGCAGACTTGAACAAAGCCATGAAAGAATGGGGACGTGGGGCCGATAGAATTCTATGGAGTGCCTTACTATAGCATCAATTCAATGAAGGCTTAGGGGCATTCGTCATCAGACTATTGGTGGCTAAGATCAATGCCTGAATAATGAATGCTATAGCGATCAGTAACGCCATTTCCAATGTTGTCAAGATAACGGATCCGGCAACAATGGATTTAGACTCCTGATTTAATTTTGTACCCTCTTCAATCTGAATGGTTGACAGCTGTCTTAATTGTGCATTCAACTGTCGATACGATTGTTTTAATCCATCATACAAAGTCGGATCTACAGCTGCCATATTCAATACATGAGCTTCCTTTGTCTGCAGAAGCTGGTACTGTTTCGTAAAATCCTTAAAAGTAGCCGTTTCTGCCTGCGTAAATTTTGTCTTCTTATAAGATTTGATCAGATCAGCAATCGCCGCATCATGAAAATACAGTGAATGATTCAACTGATGTGAGTTTACATTTTTCCCATCGAAATACTGATCCGTTAACTGATGTTTTTGGTATAGGTGATCAGAAATCTTATAGATATAACTTTCCACGAGTAATCTGTCTTCATATACAGAAGAAAATGAGTCACCCAACATCGCTACATTCTTACGATCCATTAAATTCTTGCAAAAGACCATTGCCAGAACAATCCCCAATAAACCTGCCACTTTCATACGTGGCCCGATAGCATAAGCCCAATTCATAGTTAATGATTTAAGGATGAAACAATGTTGTGCTCCTTATCAATTTAACCAATAAAACTGAGGAAACCTAAGGATTGGGGAGTTGTAATATCTTAATGTGTATTTTATTGCCACTGAGGGCACTGAGGAACACAGAAATAGATGGTTCAGTGCCTTTCTGTGCCCTCAGTGGCAATAAAAGTTACTTATTAGCCCTCATCCTCTTCGGCCCATACCACAACCAAAATCCGGTAATGGTGAAGAGTAACAAAGCCAATCCCATAATAGTCGTATAGATCAACTTAAAAGTTCCGGAGGGAATATTCAGATAATGGTCTACCAAAGACCCATCGTGAATCTTCTCAATATAGTCTGCTCTTCGTTTCTCAATATGCAACAATGCACCGGTAGCGGCATCTATTTGCACCGCCGTAAAATGATCTGTAAATAAAAATTTCACCATCCCCTTTTCCGGTCTGAAATCAATTCGATCGATATAGGTGGATAAACTACTATCAGACTGCTTCAAATAATAAACGGCTTGTTGAGTTAGACTGTCTACCGACAACCAATCTTTAGATAAGGTTGAACTGCCTTTGTATGATTTTGCTAACAGCAGCCCATTACTATTCTTCTTCCATCCCAACAATAATCCGGTAACAGCCACAATAAAAAAGAATACAAATAGCAACGCACCAGTAACTCTATGCACTTTTCTGAATACCCTTAAAACTTTGGCTTGCGCTTGCCGCTTCGTTACTTGATCTGACATACCCAGCTTTTACTGAAACGCTAAATATATTCAATATCGGGTAATGGAGGAGTATTTTATGCTGACCGGGTTAATCAGCCATAATGCAATGCGTATAGATGACCATTATTCAAAATGCTGCAGATTCACTGCTTTATAGCTCCATTTATCGAGTGTACCATCGAAGCTAACAGTGACCCATTCTTTTGTAAAAGGATTCCAAACAACTCCCCATAAATTATGTTTCCCATCACCTCCGGTGTATAACAAATTCCCTTCTCGATCCCATACACGTAATCGATCACTTGCAGTGGCCAATAATGAACCATCATGATTCCATTTCATATCCCTATACTCCATTTTACTTTTCTTGATGGTTTTGAATAATTTCCCTTCTGTGGTCCAGAACTGCAATAATGTAGGAACAGCTTCTTGTTCATGACCATAATCACCGCTCACAAAGAAAAGTCCATTCGGATGCCATTCAACTGCCAGTACCCCTGTTGCTTCTTCCCGATGTTTTAATGCGGCTAGCTTCTTTCCACTCATGTCATACATACGAATATCATCCCCACTCACCAGCAATACATTTTTGGAAGGGTGCCAATCGATGTCTAAATAACTATTGTTGTCTTCTTTGGAAATGGTTCTGATCAATTCTCCTTTTTCATTCCATATTTTGACCAGGTGATTATCGGTTGCGGCTAAAAACTTGCCATTGTAACTCCAGCTTACTCCCCTGCCTCCCCATGCTGCTCCTGATAGCGGAATAGAATCACCGGTCACCATATTCCTCAAATGCATTTTTTTATCACCGGTAGCTACGGCTAATAATTGTCCATTGGGTTGCCATTCCATACGTCTGATCATGGAATTCACAGGAAAGGTTTTGATCAGCTTTAAATCTTTGTATTGATACAATCTGATCTGTTGATCATCGCCACCGGTTACCACAAAACGACCACTATGATCAATGGCTACAGTCCATAATCCTTTACCCGGTGATGCTATCAAGGCACTCGATATCCATAAACCGTACACTAATAAAATGATTCGTTGCATAATAACTGATTTAAACCTGTAACCAATCCGGAGAACTATCTGTAGGTGTATTCATCAGGATCGGGATACCATCCGGAGAATGGAATCGGATCGACAACATTCCCAAATGTGATTCATACGGACCTTCAAATGCAATCTTATGTGCTGTCAAATGCTGCATCACTGCTTTCAGATCGTCGGTTATAAAACTGATCTGTGTTGCTCCTGCTGGTAGATGTTTAGACAGATTCAGATCCACTCCTTTTTGTCCACTATTGAAAACCGTTAATCCATCTTGCTCTATAGCAGGTTGCAGTCCAAGTAGCTTGAAGAAAGCACTGGCAGCAGACAGATCATGAGACCCCATTTCAATTTCATGTATGCGAATCTTCATGTGCAGGTTTGTGGTCAACAGGTTTTTCTTTTTTCACACCCATCATACCTCCCATCATGATCAATGCTGTCAATACAATGACTTGGATGATGAGTGAATTATCAACCATGGGTATTCTGTCTTCAGGCAATATGGAGAGGAATAAAAGAATCGTGATCAATCCTCTGGGTGCTATAAACAGCAAAGGAAAAAGAGGCAACCCCGATATTTTCAATTGAATAGCCCTGATCAAAAAGATGGCAGCTACCACAATTCCAGCCCACAAAAGTGTTTGCAGATTGATAAGGTCTGCTGTTTCCAATAAATAACCAAAGAGAATGAAAAAGAAAGTTCTGATCACAAATGCAGCTTCTGTGGCTATTTCTCTGAACTTGTGTACTTCTTTATCTAGGTTATCAGGTTTTAATAGCGCTATATATTTATATTTTTTGAGTGCATCCAGATTTCCCAGAAAGATGCCGAATAAAAGAATGAATAATAAGGATGGTAAATGATAGATCTTAGAAATAGTATAGATCAGAATCAACATCACCATAATGGGAATGAACTTGATATGATGATTGATTCTTCCCAATAAATAGGACAATCCAACGGTTGCGAAAAAAGAAACAATCAATATCAAAACCAACTGCCATCCAAATTCAAAGAATGCATGCCCATCAATAACAGCATTCAAGGCAACAAAATTAAAGAAGATGACACCTACGATATCAGACAAGCTACTTTCATAGGTCACAAACTCACGATCATAGGTTTTCAAATTTTTGGCAGTAGGTATCGCAATCGCACTGCTGATTACAGCTAATGGAATGACGTTCACCAAACTTTGCTTAAAACTATAGCCGCTGTAATAACTCAATAATCCGGCGAGTAACAATCCAACAGCAAGAATGGGAAAGAAAGAAACAAAAAAAGCTTTCTTCACCATGGGTAGTTTAGACTTATCTAATTCTAATTCGAGAGAACCTTCCAATACAATCAGGATCAATCCTATGGTACCAAGTATGGGAAGTAATGAGGAAAGATCAGGAACAACTACATTAAAAAAAACAGTCAGCTGCTTGATGACCCAACCCAAGAGAAGCAATAAAATGACAGAAGGTATTCTTGTCTTAGCAGAACTCAGATCAAACAAGTATGCTAATAAAATAAGAATGCATAGTGTAATGATGATAGATGTGGTCATACCTGCAATATAAGGTATGAAAATTGTTTTTCATAACAGTGCAAGTGAGCAAATTGCCAGATTAACAATTTGAACAACAATAATTCTAATGGGATTAAGTAGTATATAACCAAGTTTCAACTAGTAAATAAGTTCCCTCCGTTTACTTTCTTTGCCTTGATGCAAAGAAAGTAACAAAGAAAAATCAAGGCTTCAGAAAAAAAGCTAAAATTCATTTCATTACGCTACAATGGATGAAGTCTAAAGCCAACCTTATAGTTCTTTGATGCACAGTGACTGCGCTTCAGCTATTGTACAAAACCAAGCATCATCCATTGCTTAACGCTTCATTCCATGAATTTCTTAACGCTTTTTTTCTGAGGCCGGTCACAAAACACAACTAAATAGGATATTCCTAGGTAACTAATGAAAAAATATTTTCTTGACATGTAGAAAAATCAAAATAACATTTCAATGGCTTCATACCGACTGTATCAAATCCCAGAGATTACCATATAGGTCTTTAAATACAGCTACAGTTCCATACGATTCTTTTTGTGGAGGTCTTACAAAGACAACGCCTTTATCGGTATAGAGATTAAAATCACGTTCGAAATCATCGGTATATAAAAAGAGAAAAACACGTCCCCCGGTTTGGTT
>OFDN01001166.1_pt1 | contig 18295 bp, 15 predicted proteins | sample 1520971 | NCBI WGS metagenome assembly OFDN01 (sample SAMEA94257418, study PRJEB24077) | hot springs metagenome | biome: Aquatic biome; feature: Geographical feature; material: Water | place: India | collected 2012-06-12 | depth 5 m
CGGCGGGCAGCGCTTGAAGCGGCGGCGGCGACCAGCGGCGCTCGCGCTGCGCCACGGCCAGCGCCGGCAGGCCCCGCGCCAGCGCCAGCACGCCGGCCAGCGCGGTCTGTGCCACCACCTGCGCATTGGCGCCCGACGACGTGGTGATGCGCACGCCACGCGCCAGCAGCGATTGGTACACCGGCCGGTCGGCGCCGGCTGAATGTGCATGCACCCAGCGCAGGCCGGGCGCCTGGCGCAGCAGCGCGTGGAAGTGGGCGGTGGCCGGCTCCAGCCTGTGCTTGGTGGAGCGGCCGGTGATGTCACGGCTGACGAAGGCCAGCTGCGCGCCGCAGGCGCTGCCGGCGGGCTGCTCCTCGGCCAGCAACAGCCGACAGCCGGCCGGCCCACAGGCCTGCTGCATCACCGGGCCCAGCCGCTGCGCGGCCAGCGCCGACATCAGCAGGGCGACGGGTTGGGCGGAACCGGGGGCAGCGGCGGCGGCGGGCTGCATCGGCATTCAGTCGCGGTAGCCGGGGTCCAGCCGGTCGAACTTGCGCAGCAGCGCCGGCCACTCCATCACGCCATAGGCGCGCCGGGTGCCGGGCTGGTAGTTGTTCCACGTGGCTTCCAGCACCGGCTGCGGTACCTGCACCAGCGGGCTCTGGCAGGCCATGGCCGCCAGTTGGGACCGGCACGCCAGCTCCAGCCGGTGCATCCAGTTGAAGGCCTCGCCCACGGTGCGGCCGACGGTGAGCGCGCCGTGGTTGCGCAGGATCAGCGCCTCGCCGCCGCCGAGGTCAGCGATCAGCGAAGCCTGCTCCGTCTCGTCCAGCACCACGCCCTGGTAGTCGTGGTAGCCGATCTTCAGGAAGCGCATCGCCGTCTGCGTGATGGGCAGCAGGCCGCATTCCAGCGCGCTGACCGCCATCGACGCCCAGCTGTGCGTGTGGATCACGCAGTCCACCTCGGGCCGCGCCGCATGCACCGCGCTGTGGATCACGTAGCCCGCGCGATTGACGCCGTAGTCCAGCGCGCCGAAGTCGGGCTTGGCCAGGATGCGGCCATCGTGGTCCACCTTGATGAGGCTGGAGGCGGTGATCTCTTCGTACATCATCCCGTAGGCATTGATGAGGAAGGCGCCGGGCTCGCCGGGCACGCGCGAGGAGATGTGGTTGGCCATCATGTCGGCCATGCCGTAGTGGGCCACCAGCCGGTAGCAGGCCGCCAGGTCGATGCGGGCCTGCCACTCTGCCGGGCTGCAGTGCGGCTTCATCGAGCCGATGGCGGTGGGTGGGGTGTGCTCTTGCATGCACGGCACTCTAGGCAGCGGGCCCGTGCGCCGCATGCGCCGCCGGCCAACGGGTGTTCGGTATCCTTGAACACCATGGAACTGCGGCAGTTGAAGTACTTCGTGCGGGTGGTGGCGCTGCGCAGCATGGGCCGGGCCGCGCTGGAGCTGGACCTGGCCACCTCCACGCTGAGCCAGCAGATCAGCCAGCTTGAAGGCGAGCTGAGCACGCGGCTGCTGCAGCGCAAGTCCACCGGCGTGGAGCCCACCGATGCCGGGCTCGACTTCTTCCACCAGGCCCAGCTGATCCTGCGCCAGTGCGAGGCCGCGGCCAGCATCGCGCAGAAGGGCCGGCTCTCGGGCCATGTGAGCGTGGGCCTGGCCGGCACCACTGCGGCGATGCTGGCGGTGCCTTTCGTGCGGGCGATGCGCGAGCGCTATCCCGGCGTGCGGGTGCGGATCGTCGAAGGCCTGTCGGGCCACCTGGAAGGGCTGCTCAACTCACGGCAGCTGGACCTGGCCATCCTGTTCGATGCCGATGCGGCACGCCGCTGGAGCCTGATCCCGCTGCTGGACGAGCGGCTCTTCCTCATCGCCCGCCCCGATCTGCCCGGCCTGCCGGCGCAGGACGAAGCACCGGTGCAGGCGCTGGCGGGCCTGCCGCTCATCCTGCCCGGCGGATCGCACACGCTGCGCACGCTGGTGTTCGATGCCTGGCGCCAGGCCGGCGCCACGCCCGACGTGGTGGTGGAGATCGACGGCGTGGCCAGCCTGATGGACGCGGTGCGCGCCGGGCTGGGCGCTTCCATCCAGCCGGGCGCGGTGCTGTCGAGGCTGGACCCCAACAGCTTGCGCGCGATACGGCTGGCCGACGCCAGCGTGCGCCGCACCAGCCTGCTGGCCAGCCTGTCGGACGACGAGCTGTCGCCCGCCGGCCTGGCCGCGCGGGTGGTGATGACCGCGCTGGCGCGGCGGCTGGCGCAGGATGGCAGCTGGGCGGGGGCGACGGCACTGGTCACCTGATGAGCAGGTGCCCGCGCCGGTCGCTTGCCCGCCGTCATCGCCCCCAAGCCTTCTTACGCCTGCTTGACGCGCCGGCGGGCCGCAGCGCCCAGCACCAACAGGCCCGCGCCCATCAAGCCCATGGTGGCCGGCTCGGGCACCGCGGTGACCGACACCGCATCCAGGTACAGCGTGCCCCCGGGGCTGGCGAAGCTGAAGGCCAGCAGCATGTCCGCACCGGTGGTCTGGCCGCTGAACTGGTACAGCGTGTAGGGCGACTCGCCCGGCGAGGGCATCGACACCAGCGTCTGGCCGCCGAAGCTGACGCTGAAGCTGCTGCCCGCCGCGCCGTCCGACTGGAAGGCGAAGGACAGGTTGTAGGTCAGGCCGGCGGCGCCGACGTTGACCGACTGCACCAGGCTGCTGTCGGACAGTGAGCCGATGGCGGCGCTGCAGCTGCCGGCGAAGGCCGTCTGGCCGCCGCCGGTGCAGTTGACGAGGTTGAAGTCCGTGTCGCCGCCGCTGATCCAGCCGGTGAAGTCCTGCTGCTCGAAGCCGCCGTTGACCACCAGCTCTGAAGCCGCCTGCGCCGGCGTGCCGAAGGCCGCCAGGCCGGCCAGCACCACGCCCAAAATCATTGCATCGCGTTTTGCCACGATCGTTTCCCTCAATGTTGCGTGCACCGTGTGCACGGGTTGTCTTGTCGATGGCAGGCGACTGCTCAGCTTGCGGTGAGCGTCACCTTGCTGCCCAGGTAGGAGATGCGGAACTGCCGGCCGCCGGCCGTCAGCAGCGCACCTTCCGGCAAGCCGGCGAAGGTGCCGGCGATGGCGCGGGCCTCGATCAGCGTGAACACGTCGCCGCGGTTGGGCGCGGCCGACAGGTCCAGCATCAGCGTGCCGCCGAGCGCCACCGTGCCGCTGGACAGCAGCCGCGACGATTCGCCGCCCGCCTTCAGCGTGGCCTTGAAGCCGGCGCCCAGGCCCACCTTGACCATGCTGGTGCGCAGCACGTCGCCGGTGGCCACCGAGAGGTTGGCCACCACGGCCGGCACACCCGCCGCTTCCGCAGCGGTGACGCCCGGCCACAGCACGCCGCCCTTGAGCACGACGACAGTGCCGGCCACGCTGCCGGTGCCGCCCAGCGTGCCGCCGCTGTTCACCGTCACGCCCGAGCTGTTGCTGCCGACGATGGACAGCTTGCCGCCCGTCACGGTGGAGCCGCCGGCATAGGTGTTGTTGCCGGTGAGGATCAGCGTGCCGCTGCCGGCCTTGGTCAGCGAGGCGTTGTACTGGCCGCGGTCGATCTTGCCCTGGATGTGGGCCGCGCGGGCGTCCATCCATTCCTTGCGCCAGCGCAGTGCATCGGCGTGGGGAATCTTGTCGTAGGTCTCCGGCCGGCCGTTGGTGATGGCCTGCACCGCGGGGTCGTTCAGCAGGCCCTGCAGCATGAAGGCCTGGCGGCTCAGCGTGCCATTCGGGTTGAGCACGTTGGGACTGAACTCACCGGCCAACGCGATGCCCTGCTGCCTGTAGGCCGCCAGCCAGGCCAGGTCTTCCTTCTGCCGCTGCTTGATGGCCAGCTGGCCGATGTCGTTGGACCAGATGTCCAGCGGCGCCTTGCTCATGTCGTAGACCATCGGCGCCAGGAATTGGCCCGGGCCGTACATGCCCTTGGCCAGGTCGGGAATGCCCCAACCCCAGCGCTCGTCCGGCAGGCCGTCCGGCGCCGTCCAGGCGATGGAAGCGCCGGTCGCCGATGTCTGGCCGGTGCCCAGGAAGCGCACGCCGTCCGTCATCTTGTTGTTGGCGGTGGTGAGCATCACGTCGCGCACCTGCTTGGCATCCATGTTCGGATAGCGCGACAGCATCACGCCCATCACCGCGGTGGCCACCGGCGTGGCCGGCGAGGTGCCGCTGGAATTGGAGTAGTTGGTGTCGCCGGCGCTGCTGGTGGTGCGCACCGCATTGGACGGCGTGGACACGGTCCACCACTTGGCCAGGCCGGCCTCGTTGAAGCCCGACTGCTTGGTGTACTCCGGGTTCGCCTCGGTGGGCGGCTGCACGCCGCCGACCGCGACGAACTGCGCCTCGGCCGCCGGGTTGAACAGCGGGTAGGCCGGGCGGAAGTACGGGTTGCTCCAGTCGTTGTTGCCGGCCGAGCGCACGTTGACCGTGCCCGTCACCTTGATGACGTCCCAGATCGCGTCCATGAAGGAGCGGCCCGGGTAGGCCGGGTTGTACTGGATGCCGCCGGGCAGGTAGCTCTTCTTGGTGAAGAAGTACTGGTACTCCAGGTCCTTCAGGAACTCGTTGGGGATGGTGCTGGCCATCGCCACCGGGTTGGCGCTGTCCTTGCCGGAAAGCTGGTAGCCGTTGACCAGGTTGCCGTCGGCGCCCAGATCGTTGCCAAAGGCATCGAAGCGAGTGCGGTTCAGCGTCTGGACGAAGGAGCCCCAGCTGCTGTTGATGACCTTGGCGCCGGCATCCACCAATGCCTTGTTGGCGGTGTACCAGTAGACGTAGTCGTGGAACGGGCCATGGGACTGCGTGTCCGACCCGCCGGTGCGTGCCACCATCATCTTGGAAGCGAAGGCGATGCCGTGCTGGGCCACGCCGTCGCGGATGCCGGAGGTGACGCCCAGCATGCCGGTGCCGTGCGACCAGTCGGTGGTGCGCGCCTGGTCGCCGTCGATGGTGAAGCGCTCGCCGGCGGTGAACGGGTTCGCCGGCGTGACGGTGTTGCGGTAGCCGAAGCCCGAGGTGCCGTACACACCCTCGCCACGCGCCGGCGCGATCAGCGTCGTCTGGAAGCCTTCATGGGTGGTGCGGTAGCCCGAGTCCATCATGCCCAGCGTGATGCCCTGGCCGTAGTAGCCCAGCGCATAGGCGGTGGAGGCATTGACCGCCACCAGCTGCCACGGGGCATTGACGACGGTGCCGCCGATGGCGGGGTTGATGCCGGTGAAGAAGCCGTACTCCGGCGTCTCCCAGCTGGCCTTGGCCGCCGCGAACTCCTGCAGGCTGCGGGCCACGAAGCCCGGGTCGCCGGGATAGGACCAGGGATTCGCGCTGGCGGGAAGCCCGACGGCCAACAACAGCGACAAGCAGGCCGCGGGCGCCAGGAAAGCATGCGCCCCCCTGCCCTGCAGCGGCAGGGTCGCCACGCCACCGGTACACATTGATCGATACATCCTGACCTCCAGTGATCTTTTACGAAATGCCGTGAAACATTTCGCACGATCCATGCCAATCGGCTTGACATGCAGGAGTGGGTGCAGTGGGGTCCAAAGGGGTCGGAAAACCGACGCCGGGGGGCTTGCAGCGGTTGGGTTTCCGTCCGTCAGCCGCGCCCTTGTGTGCCCCGTCAGCGAGGCTCGAGCAGAAACGTTTCGCCGGCGCTGGAAGCGGTGCGGCGCACCTTGAACACGGCGTGATCGCGCGACTGGCCCGTCTCGGGAAACGGGAAGTCGAATTCGCCGTTGGACAGGGCATGCAGCTCCACGTGCGTGACGCGGTCCTCCAGGGCAAACACCAAAAAGGTCTGGTCCTGCCCGGCGCGCTCAATGCGGATCACCCGGCCGCACGCATTCCTGCCCGCGTGGATGAACCGACAGACTTCCTCCCGCGTGACGCCAGGCTTGAAGGCATAGAACCTGTCCCAGCCAAAGGACGTGAGCGAGGCGAGTGCCACCTCCTGGTTGCCCGCGTTGCGCACGGCCTGGCCCAGCCGCTGGCTGATCATGCCCACGCCGTTGGTGGCCTCCGAGCAGGCAGCGACCAGCACGATGGCAACGACGCTGGCGAACAACGACAACCGAGGGCGCATGCGGAAGGTCGGAGTGGCGAACGTGGCCGCAGCGTAGCGCACCCCGGCGCGGCGCAGGCCGCGCCCGCGACGCCATCCTCAATCCGCCTTGATGCCCCGCTGCCTCACCAGCTCGCCCCAGGTCTTCGACTCGCTGGCGATGTAGTCGGCCAGCTGCTTGCGGCTGCCCGGCGCGGGGGTGAGGCCGTGGCGGTCGAGCTCGGCCTTGACCTCCGGGTCGCGCAGGGCCTTGACCAGCTCGGTGTTCCAGCGGTCCAGCACCGCCGCGGGTGTCTTGCCCGGCGCCACGAAGGCATACCAGTTGGTGGCGCTGAAGCCCGGGAAGCCGGACTCGGCCACGGTAGGCACGTTGGGCATGAACTCCGACCGCTGCAGGCCGGTAGTCGCCAGGGGCACCAGCTTGCCGGTCTCGATGTGCGGCGCGGCGGTGGCCGGGGTGCTGTAGTAGGCGGCGACGCGGCCGCCCAGCAGGTCCTGCAGCGCCGGGGCGCCGCCCTTGTAGGGGATGTGCACGGTGTCGATGCCGGCGCGCTGGTTCAGCAGTTCGCCCGCCAGGTGGGAGGCCGACCCGGCGCCGGTGGAGGCGAAGTCCAGCTTGCCGGGCTCGGCCTTGGCCTTGGCGATGAACTCGGCCAGCGTCTTCACGCCCACGCCCTGGTGCACCACCAGCACGTTCGGAAAGCTCACGCCCATGGTCAGCGGCGCCAGGTCCTTCTGCGGGTCGTAGCCCACCTTCATCAGGTGCGGCGCGATGGTCAGCGGGCCGATGGAGCCGAGCAGGATCACCGAGCCGTCGGGCTCGGCCTTGGCCACGAACTGGTGGGCGATGTTGCCGCCGGCGCCGGCGCGGTTGTCGACCACCACGCTCTGGCCGATGTTGGCTTGCAGCTTCTTCGCGATCATGCGGGCGGCTGCATCGGCCGCCCCGCCGGCAGCGAACCCGACCACCATCGTGATCGGCTTCTTCGGCAGGTCCTGCGCAGCGGCGGGCCGGCTGAAGGCGAGCGCGCAGAGCGCGGCGGTGGCAAGCAGGCGGGTGTGCATCGGGTCGTCTCCGTTGGCGTTTTGAGTGTTCAGTCGTCGCCGAGCTGAAGCCGGCTGGGCTGGCGCTTCTCGATGGCCCACTTCAGCAGCGCGGCGCTGCGGTAGATGCCATGCGCGAACTTGCCGTAGGGCATGGTGGCGAACAGCGCCATCACCGCGCCCAGGTGCACCGACAGCAGCACAGTGAGCGCCGCGCTGCCCTTGCCCACCATCAACGCCAGGCCGCTGGCCGCGGTGAGGCACAGCAGGCCGATGAAGGCGCGGTCCATCGGCCGCTGGCGCAGGTCCTGCTGCAGTGCATGCCGCCGCAGGTTCAGCCAGAACAGGCCGACGGTGCCCACCACCAGCATCACGCCGCCGCCGATGCCCAGCAGCTTGGGCAGCGTGGTGTAGCCATAGGGCGCCGGCCAGTCGAGCAGGTAGTGGTACAGCGTGGCCACGCTGGTGGCCGCGAAGCACAGCAGGAAGCCGTAGAACGTGAGGTGGTGGAAGCGGCGGCGGGCCTGGGTGAAGCGGTCGTCGGCGTTGTTGCAGCCTTCTCCGTGGCCGCCGTCCAGGTACTTCAGCCGCAGCACGTCGTGCGTGGCCTCGGCCACCGCGGCGGCGCTGGCCGTCCCCGGCACCTCGCTGCGCCAGAAGCGCCGCACGCCGATGCCCAGCGCCAGCACCGCGAACAGGAACACCGGCGCAAACAGCGCCACCATCAGGTTGTGCGGAAACACTGCATAGAAGTTGCCGCCCTCCACCCCGCCCCACAAGCCGCCGTGCAGCGCGGCCGCCAGCATCATGAACAGCGCCAGCCCGCCCGCCAGGGCCAGCGCCAGCGTCAGGCCGTTGCGCTGGTACAGCCGGCCCAGCGCGGGCGGCCAGGCGTATTCGCTGTAGGTGCCCAGCCGCACCTCGGCCATGGCCCGCGGCACATTGACCGCGAACTCGTGCGGCGGCGCGTACTGGCAGGCATGCAGGCAGGCGCCGCAGTTGTGGCAGAGGTTGGCCAGGTAGTGCACGTCGGCCTGCGGGAAGGCCAGGCGGCGCGTCATGGCGGGGAAGACCGCACAGAAGCCTTCGCAATAGCGGCAGGCATTGCAGATCTGCAGCTGGCGTGCGACTTCGGCCTCGGCCGTGCCGGGCACCACCTCGCCATGGGCCAGGGCCCGCGCCTCGCGGGTCAAACTTTCAAGCTGCTGCACGCTCACGCTCCGTCTTCTTCACTTGCAGGGCCGCGCGCGCGGCCTCGGCCCCGGCGATGCGGCCGAAGGCCGTGCCGATGGACATGCCCACGCCGGCCGTGTAACCCTTGCCCAGCACATTGCCGGCCATCATCTCGCCCGCCACGTAGAGGTTGGCGCTGGGCACGCCACCGAAATGGACGGCGGACTGAGCGTTGACCTTGAGCCCGAGGTAGGTGAAGGTGATGCCCGGGCGCAGGGCGTAGCCGTAGTAGGGCCCGGTGTCCAGCGGCAGCGCCCAGTGGGTCTTGGCTGGGTGCAGGCCTTCGGTGTGGCAGTCGTCGAGCGCCGTGTGGTCGAAGCTGCCCACACGACAGGCCGCGTTGTAGGCCGTGAGCGTGGCCATGAAGGTCTGCTCCGGCAGGCCGAGCTTGCGTGCGAGCTCGGGCAGGCTGTTGGCCTGCACGCCGGGAAAGACCGGCGGCATGAAGCGGCCGATGGCCTTGCTGTCGATGATGGAGTAGCCGATCTGCCCCGGCTGCTGCGCCACCAGCCGACCCCAGATGGCGTAGCGCTTGGGCCAGAAGTCCTCGCCCTCGTCATAGAAGCGCTCACCCCGGTTGTTCACCACCACACCCAGCGAAACGCAGTCGATGCGCGTGCAGATGCCGCCGTCGTAGAGCGGCGCACGCGCGTCGATGGCCACGCAATGCGATTGCGTGGGGTCGCCGATCATGTCGGCGCCCTGTTCCTGCATGTGTTTGATCAACACGCCCTGGTTGAACTTCGTGCCGCGGATCAGGAAGTTGTCCGCCGGCCATTCGCCACGCTCGTTCTGCCCCCAGGCCTCGCGCAGCCACGCACGGTTGGACTCGAAGCCGCCCGCGGCCAGCACGCAGGCGCGCGCTTCGATGCGCTCGCCGTTCACGTACGCGGCCCTGAACCCGCCGCCCACGATGTCGAGCCGGTCCACCGGCGCCTCGTAGCGGATCTGCACGCCCAGGCGCTCGGCGCTGCGGTAGTAGGCATTGACCAGGGCCTTGCCACCCCCCATGAAAAAGGCATTGGTGCGCGCCACGTGCAGCGCGCCCGACAGCGGCGGCTGGAAACGCACGCCATGCCGTCGCATCCAGTCGCGGCAGTTGCTCGAGGCGCGGATGGCGATGCGCGCGAGCTTCTCGTCGGTCAGGCCGCCCGTGACCTTGAGCAGGTCCTGCCAGAACTCCTCTTCCGGGTAGGCGTCCACCAGCACGTCCTGCGGTGCGTCGTGCATGCAGCGCAGATTGCGTGTGTGGCTGGAATTACCGCCGCGCCACTCGCGCGGTGCGGCCTCCAGCAGCAGCACGCTGGCGCCGGCCTCGCGGGCCATCAGCGCTGCGCACAGGGCGGCGTTGCCGCCGCCGATGACGAGGACATCGATCATGGAAAAAAGGTCAAGGGTCCGGCACGCAGAGGACGCCGGTTGATGCAAACAATCCAGGCTTTACCTTAGCGAGCCAGGCTCCGAGCCGGCAGAGGCCTCGCAACATGGGGCCATCACTTCCCGTGATACCTGCTCACGCGTCGATCAGCGTCGCGCCCACCCAGCGCCCCGAGCGCACCAGCTCACGCGCGCAGTCGGCCAGCACCACGCGCGTGGCCAAGGCCGCCGGCGAGAGTTCGTCGTCCGAGAGACTGCACAGCACATTGCGCCGGCGTGCCAGCGGATCGGCGAGTTCGGAGAGCGCAAAGCGCTCGGTCGCGTCGCTGTAGCGGCTCACGGCGGACCAGGGCTGCAGCGAGCCGCCCAGGCCGGCCTCGACCGCGTCCATGAGCATGGACAGCGAATCGATCTCCACCACCACCGTGGGCTGGATGCGTGCGCGGCTGAACACTGCGTCCAGCGCGCTGCGCAGGCCGTGCCCCCCCGTGGGCATGATCAGCGGCACGCCCTTGAGCGCGCCGGCGCGCACCCGCGCCGGCGGCTCGCCCTTCACGTCGCGCCGCGTGCGGATGTAGTAGAGCCGCTCCTCAAGCAGGGGCATGGTGCTCCAGCGCCGCGCCGGGTCGGTGCTGAAGAGCACGGCCAGGTCGAGCTGGCGCGCGTTGAGCATGGTGCTCACATGGCCCGACATGCTTTCCACCAGATGCAGGCGCACATCGGGGTAGCGGGCCCGCATGGCACGCAGCAGGGGCAGGCCCAGCACGGCCGCCGTGGTAGGCGCCAGGCCCACGCTGACCGAACCCGAGAGCCGCGCCTGCTGCGCGGCGCGCGCGGCCTGCTCGGCATGCCGCAGGGTCAGCTGGGCCTCGCGGAAAAAGGCCAGGCCGGCCTCGGTCGGCGTCACGCCCTTGCTGGTACGCTGCAGCAGCCGGGTGGAGAGCTCGCTTTCGAGCCGGCTGATCTGCTGGCTCAGCGCCGACTGCACCATGTCCAGCTCCAGCGCTGCACGGCTCATGCTGCCGAGCTCGACCACACGCACGAAATAGCGGATCTGTCTGAGTTCCATCAATAACCTGTCTTCTGCCGGCCTGTTGTCCGGCTGGGATAATCGCACATCTATGGGCAAGTCAGGCAAGCAGCGGGTCGTGGTGGGTTTGAGCGGGGGCGTGGACTCCGCGGTCAGCGCGCACCTGCTCAAACAGCAGGGCTACGACGTGGTCGGCATCTTCATGAAGAACTGGGAAGACGACGACGACAGCGAGTACTGCTCCTCCAACATCGACTTCGTGGACGCCGCCGCCGTGGCCGATGTGATCGGCATCGAGATCGAGCACGTCAACTTCGCCGCCGAGTACAAAGACCGCGTGTTCGCCGAGTTCCTGCGCGAGTACCAGGCCGGCCGCACGCCCAACCCCGACATCCTCTGCAACGCCGAGATCAAGTTCAAGGCCTTCCTGGACCACGCCATGCGTCTGGGCGCGGAAAAGATCGCCACCGGTCACTATGCAAGAGTCCGGCTCAATGAGGCCACGGGCAGGCACGAGCTGCTCAAGGGCCTGGACCCATCCAAAGACCAGAGCTATTTCCTGCACCGCCTCAACCAGGCCCAGCTGAGCAAGACACTGTTCCCCGTGGGCGAGTTGCACAAGACCGAGGTGCGCCGCATCGCGGCCGAGATCGGCCTGCCCAACGCCAAGAAGAAGGACAGCACGGGCATCTGCTTCATCGGCGAGCGGCCCTTCCGCGAGTTTCTCAACCGCTACATCCAGAAGGAGTCCGGGCCCATCCGCGACGGCACGCCGCCTGCGGGCGACAAGGCCTACGGCCGCGTGATCGGCAACCATGTGGGCCTGAGCTTCTATACCCTGGGCCAACGCCAGGGCCTGGGCATCGGCGGCATCAAGGCCAAGGGTGCGCAGAAGGGCGGTGGCGAGCACGCGCCCTGGTTCGTCGCGCGCAAGGACATGGAGAAGAACACACTGTGGGTGGTGCAAGGCCATGACCATCCCCTGCTGCAGAGCCATGCGCTGCACGCACTCGACGCCAGCTGGGTGGCCGGTGAGCCGCCCGCGCCCGGCCCCATGGCCGCCAAGTCGCGCTACCGCCAGGCCGATGCCGCCTGCACGCTGGGCAAGGTGACCGGCACCAGTTTCGACCTGCAGTTTCCCGAGGCCCAGTGGGCCGTGACCCCCGGCCAGTCCGCCGTGCTCTACGACGGCGAGGTCTGCCTGGGCGGCGGCGTGATCGCCACCGCTTCCTGAACCCATCCCATGACGATGCGTACCGACACCTTTCTCTACTTCGCCTACGGCTCCAACATGCTCACGCGCCGCCTGCTCGGCCGCGCCCCCTCGGCCCGCGCGGTGGGCGTCGCGACGCTGCGCGACCATGCGCTACGCTGGCACAAGGTCAGCAAGGATGGTTCAGGCAAGTGCGACATCGTGACCGCGGCCGGCAGCACGGTCTACGGCGTGCTGTTCGAGATTGCGCTCAGCGACAAGCCTTCGCTCGACACGGCCGAAGGCCTGGGCTGGGGCTACAAGCAGGTGGAGCTCGAGGTGCAGACCGCCAGCGGCCCCGTCCAGGCCCTGAGCTACCAGGGCACCAACATCGACTACGGCACCAAGCCCTACGACTGGTACAAGACCCTGGTCGTGGCTGGCGCACGCGAACACGGCCTGGCGGCGGACTATGTGCAGACGCTCGAGGCCGTGGCCACCGTCGAGGACTGGAACAAGGAACGGGCGGCGGAGAATCTGCGGGCGCTGGTTGGCGGCTGAGACGGCGGGCTATCCACGTTTGACTGAATCAGTAGACCTCAGCTCACGGGACAGCAAAGTTCGACCTCCAAGCATGGACGATATCCTCCACTCTCACACACTCGACATGTTCTAAAAGTACAAGCCGGCGATCAAGAGTTACTTGGAACGCGCGGCCATTGACAGCTGTGAGAACGGCGTGAAGAGGCGATTCCGAGTCCAGCAGCCTAGCTGTTATCCGAACCAGAGGAGCTTCAACTCCTTTGTGTGAGAGCAACGGAAGACCCTGTGCCATAACCTTTCCTCCCCTCTTCAGATAGAAGTTCAGCCCACGCTGATCGGCTTCGCGCTGAACAAGGTTATAGCTATTGAACTGCACCTCCACAACCGACCTGAGTTGAGGCGGAAGTGCATCTACAAGAGCACACACAATCGAGTACTCAGCATCAGTGAGTCTCACTCCTCCCGACAGGACACGTGAAACTGCTGTTCCAAATTCGCGCTTCACTCCCATGTGAGGCCTAGCGTAAAGATGAACGTAGCCTTCGTGGACCGGTACAGCAACGCGAGTCTTCCGAGGAACATGACGTCATGTGGTCTAACGTTCGCGTTTTGCCGCGCCATATGCGCACCGTAGCAGACCGAAGACGTCGGGCCTCAATACGCTGTTAGCCGCCATGTTGTCCTCTCGGCCACAGCGCAGTGACTAGGAAACCTCGATAGCCCTTGAATGCCTCGTGAATAGGCGTGATGTCGATTTCAGGCAAGGCATCGGGATTCTGTAGACCTACCCAATACCGACTGTTGTCGCCCCAAGGCTCATTCACGACAGCCTCCCTTCCGTGGAACTTGAACGTCACGCGATCATCATTGAACCAACGTCGCTCAACGTCTGTGACGCCAGGCACATTGCGAAGGAGTTTGAGTAGCGGCCGCAATGTAAGCCAAGCGCTCGTAATCTCGAAGCCACGGAGCGAACCATCGGGCCGGCGAATCGGGTACGTCGTCATGACGGCTAACTTGCTATAGACGTCAAACCCGTCCGACTAACAAAGTCATAGCTCATGAAGTTTCCTCCCGTGATTTGCTTTAGGTGACTGATTTATATCAGCCTTCCCGTTTCGACCTACCTCGTCGGGACTGCTCGATGCAGGAGCAACTCACCCCATCCGCGCCAGCAAGGTCTCCATGTCCTTGAGCATGGTGGCCAAGCCGGCCTTCTGGGTGTCGTCGGGCGCGAGCTTCTGCTCCAGTTCCTGCTCCATGAAGCAGACGGTCATGCGCAGGTAGGTACTGTCCAGCGCCTTGCGCACGGCGGCGAACTGCTGGCCGATCTTGAGGCAGTCTTCGCCTTCTTCCACCATGCGCTGGATACCGCGCAGCTGGCCTTCGGCGCGGCGCAGGCGGTTGAGGATTTCGGTGCGGGCGCCGGCGTCTTGCAGCACGGTGTTGTCGCACTCGGCCGGCGCGGCGCTGGTTTTCGGAAGTTTCTTGCTCGCAGGGGCCATGCCCGCCTCCTTCACTTGAGCTGCGCGCCCGTGCTGTCGTGCACGGTGACATGCAGCGGGATGCCCTGGGCCACGCTGGCGCCCACGGTACAGAAGGATTCGAACTGGGCCAGTACGCGGTCCAGGTGCTCCAGCTGCGCTGCGGGCACGCCGAGCTTCAGGGCCACGTCCAGCCCCAGCACGCGCAGGCGGTTGTCGGCATTGCGGCCGATCTCGGCCGTGACTTCGCAGCTGATGGGCTCGGGGGCCTGCTTGAACTTGCGCAGCGCGAACAACAGCGAATCCGACAGGCAGTTGCCCACGGCCGCGGCCAGCAGCTGCACCGGCGTGGGGCCGGCACCCTGGCCCAGCGGCGGGCCTTCGTCGCCGAGCAGGGGGGGCTTGCCCTCGCCGAAATCGATCTCGAACTGGAAATCCTGCTGCTGGCGCAGCAGGACGCGCGGGCGGGGCTCGCTCATGGTGTTCTCCTGGTCGGGGGATGGCCGCGCGGACTCGCGCGCGACCCGTGCCCACTAGCTTACTTGGTGGAGCAGGCGCTGCCGCCTTCGGGCACGCCCAGTTTCTTCAGCAGGAAGGCCGGCGGGCAGAAGCCCGTGAAGCCCGACTGGAAGAGGTTGAAACCGGCAAAGGCGGTGAGGGCGAGGAACCACTTGCTGACAAAAATCGGGCTGCCTTCGACGCCCAGGGCGAGCGAGAGCATCACGACGAAGCCGGCGAAGATGCGGATGTAGCGTTCAACAGTCATTTCAAACTCCTGGTGGTTAGTGAGAGTGGGTTGCGGGAACAGGGGGCAGCGGCGAGCCGTCGTCGGCTTCGTGGCGCTTGCGGAAGAAGGCGTAGTACAGCACCGGGATGACCACCAGCGTGAGCAGGGTGGAAACCAGGATGCCGAAGATCAGCGCGATGGCCAGACCGTTGAAGATCGGGTCGTCGAGGATGAAGAAGGCGCCGATCATGGCGGCCAGGCCGGTGAGGGCGATGGGCTGGGCGCGCACCGCGGCGGACTGCACCACGGCGTCGCGGAACCTCATGCCCTGCGCCACCTGCAGCTCGATGAAGTCCACCAGCAGGATGGAGTTGCGCACGATGATGCCGGCCAGCGCGATCATGCCGATCATGCTGGTGGCGGTGAACTGCGCGCCCAGCAGGGCATGGCCCGGCATGACGCCGATGAGGGTGAGCGGAATCGGCGCCATGATGACCAGCGGCGTGCTGTAGGAGCGGAACTGCGCCACCACCAGCAGGTAGATCAGGATCAGGCCCACACCATAGGCGGCGCCCATGTCGCGGAAGGTCTCGTAGGTGATCTGCCACTCGCCGTCCCACTTGAGGGCGTACTGGCGCAGGGTCTCCTGCGGCTGGCGGATCCAGTATTCACCGAGCTCGCCCGTGCCTTCCAGGGCCGCGGCCTCCAGCCTGGGGCGGATGGCGAAGAGGCCGTAGAGCGGCGAATCGAGCTGGCCGCCCATGTCACCGTAGACATAGCTCACGGGCGCGAGGTCCTTGGTGAACAGGGGCTTGTCGATCACGCCGCGCTCCACGCGCACGAGTTCGGACAGAGGCACGAGCTGGCCGTTGGCCGCACGCATGGGCAGGGCCAGCAGCGCGTCCAGGCCGATCTGCTGTTCGCGCGGCAGCTGCAGGCGCACGGGCACCGGGTACTTGGACTGCGCGTCGTGCAGCCAGGCGGCGTCCGCGCCCGAGAGGGCGCCCTGCACGGTCTGGGCGATGGCGGCCACGGGGATGCCGAGCGATTCGGCCCGCTGGCGGCGCACGCGCAGCCAGGCGCGCGGCGCGTCTTCCTTGAGCGAGCTGTCGATGGCGGTGATGTCCGGCGTATCGCGGAAGGCCTGGGTCACGCGTGCGGCCAGCTGCTGGCGGCCGGCTTCGTCGGGTCCGTAGATCTCTGCCACCAGCGGGCTCATCACGGGCGGGCCCGGCGGCACTTCGACCACCTTGAGGCGCGCGCCGTGCCTGCGGGCGATGTCTTCGAGCGCGGGGCGCAGGCGCTGGGCGATGGCGTGGCTCTGCTCCTGGCGCTGCTTCTTGTGCACCAGGTTGACCTGCAGATCGCCCTGCTCGGCCTCGGCGCGCAGATAGTACTGGCGCACCAGGCCGTTGAAGGTGATGGGGCTGGCCGTGCCGGCGTAACCCTGCAGGTCCTGCACCTCGGGCTGCTGGGCCAGGAAGGCGCCGAGCTCGTGCAGCGTGGCGGCCGTGTCTTCCAGCGGCGTGCCCGCGGGCATCTCGACCAGCACCTGGAACTCGCTCTTGTTGTCGAAGGGCAGCATCTTGAGCACCACGCCCACGAAGCTCGAAGGCACGAGCGTGAGGCCGGCCGAGAGCAGCAAGGCCCCCAGGATGCCGGCCAGCAGCAACCAGCGGCGGCGTGCGCTCTGCAGGAATGGCGTGAGCAGGCCGGTGAAGGCGCTCTGCAGCTTCGCGCCCATGCCGCCGTGGCCAGCTTGCGCCGTGGCGCCATGGGGCTTCATGAGCTTGAGCGCCAGCCAGGGCGTGACCGTGAAGGCGATGGCCAGCGAGATGGCCATGCCCAGGCTGGAGTTGATGGGGATGGGGCTCATGTAGGGGCCCATGAGGCCACTGACGAAAGCCATGGGCAGCAGGGCGGCGATGACGGTCAGCGTGGCCAGGATGGTGGGGCCACCGACCTCGTCCACGGCACGCGGGATGATCTCGCGCAGCGGTGCATCGGGCGTGAGCTGCTGGTGGCGATGGATGTTCTCGACGACCACGATCGCGTCATCGACCAGGATGCCGATGGAGAAGATCAGTGCGAACAGCGAGACACGGTTGAGCGTGAAGCCCCAGGCCCACGATGCAAACAGCGTGGCGGTGAGCGTGAGGATCACGGCGGCGCCGACGATCACGGCCTCGCGCCGACCCAGGGCCAGGCCCACGAGCAGGATGACCGAGCCGGTGGCAAAAGCCAGCTTGGCGATCAGCTGGTTGGCCTTCTCGGCCGCGGTCTCACCGTAGTTGCGCGTGACCGTGGCTTCGATGTTGGACGGGATGAGGGTGTTGCGCAGGGCCTGCACACGCTCGCTTGCGGCGCGTGCCACGTCCACGGCGTTTTCACCCGGCTTCTTGGTCACGGTCAGCGTGACCGCCGGGTAGACCTGACCAGCCTGCACACCTGCGTCACCCGGCTGGGCCATGGCCGCGCCCGGTGTGTACCAGACATAACGCTGCGGCTGCTGCGCACCCATGTCGATGCGTGCGACTTCACGCAGATAGACCGGCGCGCCCTTGCTGACGCCGACCACGATGCTGCCCACGTCATCGGCCGAGCGCAGGAACTCGCCGGTTTCGACGCTGAGCATCTGCGTGACGCCGCCGTTCTTGGCCTTGCTGTCGAGCACGGCACCCGCAGGCATGCCGAAGTTGGCCGCTGCCAGGGTCTGCTTCAGGGTGAGTACGTCCACACCACGGGCACGCATGCGCGTCGGGTCCAGCGAGACATGCACCGCGCGGCCCGGGCCGCCGAGGGTATCGACCTCGCGCGTGCCCGGCACGCGCTTGAGTTCGGTTTCCAGCTCGTGCGCCACACGCTCGAGCTCCTGCGCCGGCGCGCCGTCCTGGCTCCAGAGCGTGACGGCCAGCACCGGCACGTCATCGATACCCTTGGGTTTGACGATGGGCGCCAGGGTGCCGAGGTCACGCGGCAGCCAGTCCTGGTTGGCATTGAGCACGTCGTACAGACGCACCAGGGCTTCGGTACGCGGCACGCCCACCTGGAACTGCACGGTCAGCACGGCCAGGCCGGGGCGGGCCACGGAGTAGGTGTGTTCGATGCCGGCAATCTGGCTCAGCACCTGCTCGGCCGGTCGCGCCACCATGTTCTGCACATCGGCGCTGCTGGCCCCGGGGAAGGGAATCAGCACATTGGCCATGGTGACATTGATCTGCGGCTCTTCCTCGCGCGGCGTCACCAGCACGGCGAACAGGCCCAGCAGCAGCGCCACCAGGGCCAGCAGCGGTGTGAGCGCGTTGGCCTGGAAGGCCGCGGCGATACGACCCGAGATGCCCATGCGTTCCTGCGTGTTCATGGCGGTCCTCAACGGTTGGCGGCAACCACGGCGCCGGCCAGACCGGCGCGCACGGGGTCGAGCGCCACGCGCTCACCCGCGGCCAGCCCCGCCACGATCTCCACACCCTGGTCACCGTGGTCGGCACCCAGGCGCACAGCGCGCAGCACGAAGCCACGCTCGCTGGCCACATAGACGGCCGTCAACTCGCCGCGGCGCAGCACGGCCTGGGCCGGCACCACGGTG